>Ga0183095_11215_pt1 | contig 25768 bp, 20 predicted proteins | sample BioMet4_FD_130346 | JGI IMG/M metagenome (GOLD analysis project Ga0183095, IMG submission 130346) | Microbial communities from bioreactor (seeded with sewage sludge) at LBNL, California, USA - Biofuel metagenome 4 (v2) (version 3) | ecosystem: Engineered > Bioreactor > Anaerobic > Unclassified ...
GAATACGGTTGCAGATTTATTATTTATTATTTATTTTCTATGTGCTCTAATATGCCTATTGTGGTTTAGGCTTTTTAACCACTAAGAACACCAAGAATCACAAAGAAAAAATACTTAGTGCCTCTTCGTGCCTTTGTGGTTTATACTTTTTTAACCTCTAAGAACACTAAGAATCACAAAGAAAAAATACTTAGTGCCTCTTCGTGCCTTTGTGGTTTATACTTTTTTAACCGCTAAGAACACTAAGAAACACAAAGAAAAAAATACTTAGTGCTCTAATGTGCCTATTGTGGTTCAGAAAAAGCAGTATGCAGTAAGTAGTAGGCAGTATGCAGAAAGTTAATAATTTCTATGTGTCCTAATGTGCCTATTGTGGTTTTAAAAAAACATTGCCGATTTTGCATTTTTTGCCTTTTGTCAAATTAAAAACGGGATAACATTGTTATCTTTGTAACAGTTTCGTTTAGGTTAACTGTTCTGTTGTGATGGCTCTGTTATATTCTCCTATAGTATCCCATTTTCCCTTCAAAAGGATTGCTCCGTCAGGGTTTCGGAGTAATGCAATTTTTCCCTTCAATAATTCATTTAGTAAGCTCTATAACTTCATCCGGCCTTTCGGTAATCCATTTATTAAGCTCTATAATTCCATCCCATCTTTCGGTAATTCATTTACAGAGCTCGATAATCCATCTATTAAGCTCGGTAATTCATTTACAGAGCTCGATAATTCATTTATAGAGTTCGATAATTTATTTACAGAGTTCGATAATTCATTTACAGAGTTCGGTAATTCATTTACAGAGCTCGATAATTCATTTACAGAGCTCGATAATTCATTTACAGAGCTCGATAATTCATTTACAGAGCTCGGTAATTCATTTACAGAGCTCGGTAATTCCATCCCGCTCAATGATAATAAAGAATGCGAACAGTATATTTACCATATTATCAATAAATTAACTTAAATATTAACCGATTTAAAACGTAAAATTATGAACAATTACATTCCACAAAATGATGCTGAATTCAACGGCAATAAAAAGATATAAACAGTAAACTCCGTGGTTCTCCGTGAATTCTCTGTGGTTCTCTGTGTAATTTAATACTTTATTTCACAGAGCTACACAGAGGGAACACAGAGTTGCACAGAGAAGATTTTAACCCTTGATTTAAATTAAATATTAACCAATTTAAAACGTAAAATTATGAATAATTTCATTCCACAAAATGATGCTGAATTCAACGTATGGCAGGATAATTTAGCAAAAGAATTCACTACCGGTTCAACTGCCTGGGGTATTCCTGAAGAAGACATTGCTGCATTGGTGGCAGTTCAAACCAACTGGAACACCTGCTATGCTAAGGCAAACAACAAAAACAACCGTACCAGCGCCGATGTGCAGGCCAAGGACGATGCCCGCGCGGTTTATGAAAAGAAGTTGCGCAGTTTTATTGCTCAATGGCTTACCAACAACACCAAGGTTTCGGACAGCGATCGTGAGCGTATGGGTATTACCGTGAAAAGCGGAACCCGTACCGCCGTTCCCAAACCCATTACTGTTCCTGTAGGCAACGTAGATTTTTCTGTTCGTCTGCAACACACCATTCATTTTAATGACGAATCCACTCCCAAAAGCAAAGCTAAACCTGAAGGGGTACATGGCTGCGAAATATGGATGAAACTGGGAGGCGAAGCGCCTAAGAATGCTTCCGAACTTACATTCGTAGCTACCGACACCCGTACACCCTTTGTAAAAACTTTTGAAGGCACCGATGCCGGCAAAACGGCTTATTACTGGCTTCGCTGGGTAAACACCCGCGGCGAACAAGGACCGTGGAGCAAAGCCATCAACGCGATGGTGGTTGGATAAAGGAATTTGAAGTTAGAAATCCAGAGTAAAGAGCTAACGGTTATCGGCTGTTAGCTCTTTTTTTTAGCCCACGATCAACAATCCGGAAGGTTTGCTCAGTCCTTCCTGTTCCCCGGAGTAGTGAAAAGACTATTTTTTGTACATAACCGGACAACCGCCTGTTCGTTTTTATAACAACAAAAACTGCATAACTGCTGCAATACGCTGAAATAACTATGGTTAACCGGATGGCACGGGCTTTGATACTACCGTTTCAAACAAGGCCATGTTATGTTCAGAAATTTTTTAATCACCATTATCCGCAATTTCAACCGGTCAAAATGGTTTAGTATTGTAAATATATTAGGGCTGAGTACCGGTCTGGCAGCCGTTTTCATCATCTTCCTGTATATTTATCATGAAACCGGGTATGACCGGATGTATGCCAAAGGCAACCGTATCTACCGGCAGGTTCTTGTCGGAAAAGAGAACAACTACCCCATTCAACCCGGGGTATTTCTTCAGTATCAGCGAAACGAACTCAAGGGAGTGGAAGCAGTTACCATGTTGATGAAAAGACAGCTTACGGTAAAGGCTAAGGAAAAGGTGATAGGCAGCCAGGATTTTATTGTTGCCGACAGTCTTTTGTTTTCGTTTTTTGACTGGAAAAGTCTGAATGGTAACGCGGCAGAAGCCCTGCGAAGACCCGGAACAGTGATCCTGACCCAATCTGCCGCAAAGAAATATTTCGGCAATACCAATCCTGTCGGCCAGGTGATGTTGTTCGAAAACTCATATAAGGCAACGGTGTCCGCCATCATTGAGGACATCCCGCAACAATCTTTTGTCCATTTCCTGGGAATACTGCCGCTCGATTATTCAAGAGCAACCAACGCTTCCGAGTTGCGCGAGTGGGGCAACAGCAGTTTCAATTTTTTCTGTCTGGTCAATCCCGGATATTCGCTTTCGGAAATCAAAGCCGGTATTTTTAACTGCTGGAAGAAGAATTCGCCTTATGGCACTAAAGCAAAAAACAATCCCTTCCGGTTGCAGTTGCTTCGCGACATCCACCTGCATTCCGAAACCAACCGTTGGGAAATTGAACCCCAGGGAAGCATTACCACCGTCCGGATATTGGGGATTACAGCCATTTTGATACTGTTGCTGGCATGCATCAATTTTGTGAACCTCTCCACTGCCCGCAATGCAAAACGGTTCCGGGAAATTGGCCTGCGAAAGGTTGTAGGCTCACAGCGGTATCACATCATTTTACAGTTTTTGCTCGAAACAGCCTTTTATATCCTTATTTCGCTGATTTTTGCCCTGCTGTTTACCGAATTGTTTCTGCCGTGGTTCTCTGGCTTAGCCGGTGCCGACCTTCGGCTGGGAACCTTGCTCCGGCCGGAAGTATTTTCGGTTGTCTTGATTGTTCTGTTATTACTTATTGGCATGGCCGGCAGCTATCCCGCATTTGTGTTGTCGGCTCCCAAACCGGCAGTGGTGTTGAAAAAACAGGGCGAATCGTTTGCCATAAATTCGCGCGTAAGCATAGGACTCAGGGAAGTACTGGTAATCGTGCAGTTTTTTGTCTCAGTTGCATTGATAACCGGAGCGATTATCGTACAGAAACAGCTCAACTTCTTTTCGGAAAGCAGGCTTGAGATTGAATCGCACCAGAAGGTGGTTATAAAAAACCCATGGGATGATTTTATGACACAACGTTTCGATGCGTTGACCGCCGGACTGAAAAAAATGCCTGAAGTAAAGGCAATCACCGGCTCTCATAATGTCCCCGGACAGTTTGAAAATAACTATGGCGTTTTTTATATCAAAGGTACCGACCCTAAAAACCAGAGCATACAGGCCGCACTTATCTCGGTAGAAAATAATTTCTTTGAAGTGATGAATTCATCCATCCTCCGGGGTGAAGGGTTCCCAAAGACGATGTCGAAGACGGAGCTCGACAGTTTCCCGGCATGTGTTGTGAACGAATCTCTTGCCACGCAACTGAACGCAATGGGAACCGGCGACGTTATCGGCCGGTCGCTGTCGGGTTTCTACGATCCGTTACCGTCCCGCAAAATCATTGGCGTGGTAAACGATATTCACTTCCGTTCCCTGCACGACAAAGTGATGCCCGCTGCTTTTATTGTAAGTAAATCGGTTTATCCTAATTTTAATCTCAATATTCTTGTTGATATTGATTCGCGTAATATGCCGGGCACCATGAAAAAAATAGAATCCGAATGGCAAAACATTACCAAAGACTGGCCTTTTGAATCTTATTTTCTCGATCAGCGATATGCCTCTCAGTATGTCAGCGAGCAAAATCTTTCGGTTATCATCCGGGCTTTCACCGCTATTGCCCTGATTATTTCGTTTCTTGGATTACTGGCGTTGGTAATGTTTGTGTCGCAGTCGAAGAGAAAAGAATTAGGCATCCGGAAAGTGTTGGGAGCCGGCGACAACAGCCTGATACGTTTGATGTCGTGGCGGTTTGTACGGCTTGTGCTTGTTGCCGATGTAATGGCTATACCAATCATTCTTTGGTTGTGCTCGCACTGGCTCTCGGGTTTTGCTTATCATATTGAAATTGGATGGTTTATTCCCATTGCTGTAATTTTTTTCTCGATGATTTTTACTTTTGCTGCAATTCTGTGGCAGACCTGGCGCGCGGTTACAGCCAATCCGGTGGACGTTCTGAAGGCTGAATAGACATAATCATAGAACAAAAATACGGACGAAGAACTCACTTTAGGCACTTTTTGGTCATATTTTCGTTAAATTTTTCTATAAATAACAATAATTGAATTAATTTTGCAGCAGAAAATTTTAAAAATCCATTTATTATGAAAATTATCTGTATTGGCCGTAATTATGCAGAACATGCGCAGGAATTAGGCAACGATGTACCCGAAGTACCGGTTTTTTTCCTTAAACCCGATACGGCATTGCTGCGAAGCAATCTGCCCTTTTTCTATCCTGATTTTTCCACCGACATCCAATATGAAACCGAACTTATCGTCAGAATTAACCGGCTGGGGAAAAGTATACCCCAAAAATATGCCCGCGATTATTATGATGAAATCGGTATCGGCATCGATTTTACCGCCCGCGACCTCCAGCAGGAATGCAAAGCTAAAGGGCTACCCTGGGAAATAGCCAAGGCTTTCGACAATTCGGCGGCCATCAGTAAATATATCCTCAAAGAAACGCTTCCTGCTCCCGACAACCTCCATTTTCATCTTGATATCAACGGGAAGACCGTACAAAAAGGAAATTCCGCCGACATGATCTTCAGCTTTGATGCGATCATCGCTTATGTTTCGCAGTTTATGACGCTGAGAACCGGCGATCTTATCTTTACCGGAACACCCGCAGGCGTAGGTTCCGTAAAAATAAACGACCTGCTTGATGTTTATCTGGAAGGCGAAAGGATGATGCATTTCCGTATCAAATAGCATTGAAGAAAACACACTTTATTTTTCCGTTCCATTGATTTTACCGGTCAGTCCGGAATTCCTGTGATATAAAATTTCATGAATTACGTAAATAAATTAAAAAATTCATGTATATTTGTTTATCCAAAACTAACGCTATGGCTACAACTATTGCAAACACAGAAACCATCTGTGCCCTGGCTACCCCTGCAGGAGTCAGCGCCATTGGAATAATCAGGGTTTCAGGTCCCGAAACCTTTTCGATATGTGAAAAACTGCTGCGTCCCCTCAAAAAATCGTTTCGGCTCAGCACAGCACCCACACATACGCTTCATTTAATGCAGATATTCGACGAAGGAGAAATGCTTGATGAAGTATTGGTAAGTATCTTTCGTGCACCGCATTCGTATACAGGCGAAGATTCCATCGAACTATCCTGTCATGGTTCGCTGTTTATCGAACAGAAAATCATTGAACTCCTGATTAAAAACGGCATCCGGCTGGCTCATCCCGGAGAATATACCATGCGGGCATTCCTTAACGGGAAGCTTGATCTGTCGCAGGCAGAAGCCGTTGCCGACCTTATTGCATCCCAATCGAAGGCTGCCCACGACATTGCCATTAACCAGATGCGGGGAGGCTTTACCCAGAAACTTCACAGCCTTCGTCACGACCTGGTAAATTTTGCTACCTGGATCAACCTTGAACTGGATTTCAGTGAGGAAGATGTGGAATTTGCCGACAGAAAAGAAATACGTAAGCTATTGCAAGTAATCAAAGACGAACTCACCAAACTCACAGGTTCTTTTTCGCTGGGCAATGTGCTTAAAAATGGAATTCCCGTGGCTATCGTCGGCAAACCGAATGTGGGTAAGTCCACCCTGTTGAATGCCATACTCAACGAAGAACGCGCCATCGTGTCGGAGATACCCGGCACCACCCGCGACACCATTGAAGACACCCTCGTAATCGAAGGGGTTGCTTTCCGTTTTATTGATACGGCAGGTTTGCATCCCACCCAGGAATCGGTGGAAAGCATGGGCATCGAACGGACGTATCAAGCCATTGAACAGGCTTCCATTATCCTGTATATGATTGATATCAACGAAACATCAATAGAGGATATCAATGAAGCCCTGCTTGATTTCAAAGAACACCTGGAGAATAAGTCCAAACGCTTCATCATCATCGCCAATAAAACAGATTTATTGGTAGAAACGCCCCATCATTTTTCCGATTTTGTAGAATTGGAAACCATTTTCATTTCGGCTAAACGCAAGGAAAATATCAAGCTCATTATTGAATCCCTGCTCACATCGGTGGATACGGGAAATCTTGAGAGCGAAGCCATCATTTCCAATGCCCGTCATTATGAAGCTCTCCATAAAACCCTCGAAGCTATGGAAAATGTGGAAAAAGGGCTGGACGAACATATCCCCACCGACCTGCTTTCGACCGACATCAAAATGGCTATCCATTATATCGGCGAAATCACAGGAGAAGTTACTACCGATGAAATACTTAATAATATTTTCAGTAAGTTTTGTATCGGAAAGTAATTCCTTTTCTCATATTTTCCAACAGCTTGTTTTTGTTATCAATTAAGTAAATTATTTTCTTTTATTTGTTGCCCAATTTCCTTTTTTATACTTATCTTTGTTGCCAGATTGTTGCCCAAGAAAAATAATATAGTTGCCGGGCAACAAACAAGCGAAATGATGTCACATTATGACACATTTAGTCGCTTACAGGCAACAAAAGACATAAAAGGACATTATGAGTAGCAACCTTACTTTTAAGAAAATTTGCGAGTACTGCGGTAAAGAATTTGAAGCAAAAACGCTTTATACTCGCTATTGTAATCACACTTGCAACAGCAGGCATTACAAGAAAATGAAACGGGATGAAAAAATTCAGTCCGTTTTACAACCTCAGCAAGCTGAACCGGAAACGCAAAAATTTGATACTGCCATTCAGCAAAAAGAATTTCTTAGCTTAGATGAAGCAGCTACCCTATTGGGTGCAAGCCGGAGAACCATTCAAAGAATGATTGCTAAAGGGGCTTTAAAGGTTGGGAAACTCGGTCGCAGAACCATTTTAAAAAGAAAAGAAATTGATAAACTCTTTATATAATATGGTATGAATGTAACACTCCGTCAAAGGTTAAAAGGCGACAAGGTCAGTTTATACCTTGATTATTACCATCAGGGTAAACGTCAGTATGAATATTTGCAGCTTTACCTCATCCCTGAACCGAAAAAAGGAAAGCTAACAAAAGAGCAAAAGGATGAAAACCGGAAAACCATTGCTCTTGCAGAATCAATCCGTTCTAAACGACATCTGGAAATTCAGAACGGCATTTACGGTTTTCAGGATCAGGGCAAAATGAAAGGTAGTTTTCTCAGGTACTTTGAATATCTTGCTGAAAAACGAAAAGACAGCGAAGGTAATTATGGCAATTGGGACAGCACATTAAAACACCTCCGTAAGTTCGTAAAATTTGATGTAACCTTTGCCCAGATTGATAAACGCTGGCTAATAGATTTTAAAGAATATCTACAAAAAGATGCTCGTACACCTGCCAAACAGCCACTTTCTCAAAATTCCGCATCATCCTATTATAATAAGGTAAGAGCAGCTTTAAGGGAAGCATACAAAGAAGGCATCATTCAGCGAAATCCAGCCGATGAAACCGAAGGCATAAAGCCTGGCGAACCAGAACGACAATTTCTTACACTTGAAGAATTACAAGCAGTCGCTAAAGAAGAATGCGAAATTCCAATTCTAAAACGTGCTTTTCTTTTCAGTGCTTTAACGGGTTTGCGATGGTCTGATGTTCAAAAAATGACTTGGTCAGAAGTACAATTTTCAAATGAAATCGGGCATTACATCCGTTTCAGACAAAAGAAAACCAAAGGTGCAGAAACACAGCCAATATCAGAACAAGCATTTGAATTATTAGGAGAACGTACCATTCCCGATGAACGTGTATTTGTCGGGTTAAAATATAGTGCTTGGCACAATCTGAAATTGCAACAATGGGTAATGAAAGCCGGTATCAGCAAAACTATAACATTCCATTGTGCAAGGCACACATACGCCACATTGCAATTAACTTTGGGAACCGATATTTACACCGTTTCAAAATTGTTAGGTCATAAGGACCTTAAAACCACGCAGATTTATGCCAAAATCATTGATGAACGTAAAAAAGAAGCTGCAAACAAAATAAAAATATAAACCATGATAGTAAAGCCCATAATTTTTGACACTATCCTTTTTGGAGAGTTAGCCCCTTGGCAACAGGAAAACACAATTGAAACAAAGTTTAGAGATATTCTGAACAATCAGGTGCGAGTAAACAAGGACAAGCCTGAACAGTATTTCAAAGCATTGCTTTACTCATTAAAAGACTATTCAATTAACCTCAAAATTGACCATTTGCCAACTTCCGAAAGAATTGCAAACCTTGCAAAGTTTGCAGAAATGCAAACCGATTTCAGTATGCTTACAATACCTAACTATTTTAATAAGGCATCGGAATTTTATAATTATCTAATCTTTAATGAAAATATTCGCCTACGTGCTGCCATTGCAACAAATGTTAAAAAGGCGAAGACAGCAATAGACTCAGAATACCAAGTTGTCAGTTTACTTAAAAACCTCGATTACACCATTGAGCAAGTTTCACAGAAAAAATATAATGACAAGCTCAGTACCTATGTATTAAATGCCATTAAGATTTCTCTTTTCCGCTTATACGAAGAAATAAAACTTGTTTACCATGCTTTTATTGGTTCAGAAGCATTGTCAGATTTTGAAATAATAAATTTTATTGCACCTGAATTTGAGACAGAAAAAACAACTCAGAACACCATTTCATTTCAAATAAACCAGTTCTTACATGCTAAACAGCCAACACCAGTCATTTTAGAAAACGCAGGTAGCCGAAAACTTCAACCTGTTGAGATTGCTTATTGTTCATTTACATATAGACATCTAAGCACACAACCCGAGTACATCAAAGATTTATTCGATTCATTGAAAAGTAATAACTTCATTGAAAAATCTACTGTTTACACTGACTTCAAAAAAGTATTTACAGGCGATCAGGTCGTAAAACCTGTAATCTGGACGGGCAATATCAGCGAACTGCACTATTTTATCAAGTTAATTCACAACATCAATAAATCTGTAGTTGATTTAAAACAACACCAATGGGAAGTCGCCTGTAAATGTTTCAGTAAGCCTGACGGCTCTGCTTTTGACCGTGTCCAACTGAAAGAGCAGAAGAAACCTAAAGCTACAGCCAGTTTAATCGAAAAGGTTGCAAAGCAATTACAGTAACTCCACACTACACGCTTGTAAATTATTTTCATTTTCTTATTTGCAGTTGTTTTCTCAATCATCTGCTATACTTCTTTTGTTATAATCACTCCGCACTCCACGCTCCACTCCACCCCTTGCAAACCCCTATAAAATAAGGCGTTTTCTTAAAGTAATTTTGGTTTGTCTTTGATAATCAAAGATGACTTTTGGCCAGAAGTCCATTTTCTAATTTTAATTTTTAGTCAAATGGACGAAATTATTTTAAAAGAATTGAATGAGTTAAAAAGGCTCATCAGTGAACAGAACTTGCTTAAAAAAGATGTACTGAATTTCTCAGAGGCTTGCCAGTACCTCGACATCAGCGAAAGCCACTTGTATAAACTTACCAGTCGTAAGCAGATACCCCATTTCTGCCCTCAGGGAAAGAAATTGTATTTCAATCGTCAGGAATTAGACTGTTGGTTACAGCAAAACCGACAGAACACAAATGATGAAATTGAAAAGGAAGCTACTGATTACATACTGCAAAACAGAAGGAGGTAATCATGGACGACTGCAAAAAATGCCGAGAACCCCTTGAAAACATTCAGGAACGGCTAAATAAAATGTTATTGTTGCTTGAAGGTAAGCAACGCACAAATCCTGAACAGGTATTTTTCGACAACCAGGAGTTTATTCAGGTAATGAATATCAGCAAACGCACGGCTCAGGCATGGCGGGATACAGGAATAATTGCCTTCTCACAAGTAGGCAGTAAGATGTATTATCGCTTGTCGGACATCCTGAAAATGCTCGAAAAGTATCACAAACCATCTAAATCCTGATATTATGGCATGTTCGACAATCTTCTCAGGATTTAATCAGACGGTAGAAAACAGGGCTTTGCTGCTAATCATCAAAGACATTAAAGAAGGCAAATACAGGGCGGATATTGAACATATCCGCTCCCTGATTGCCTCTGGCAATACCGAAAAAGCCGACCAGCTAAAACGACAGCTTCCGGCTTTCACTCCATCGGCTACCTTTAAAGGTGGTCGTAAAGCTGATTTACTCGACCAATATAGCAGTTACGTTCATTTGGATTTCGATAAACTCACACCCGAACAGCTTAACAATGCTTTTCAGGTAATAACTCAAACACCCTTTACCTTTGCCTGCTTTCGCAGCCCAAGTGGTAAAGGGCTGAAAGTTTTTGTTGAGGTCAACACCGGAGCAGAACAACACGACATTGCTTATAAACAGGTACAGGCTTATTATGAAAAGGTATTGGGTATTCCTTGCGACCCCAAATGCAAAGACATTACACGCCTTTGCTTTGTTTCTGATGACTCCGATACTTACAAAAACATTCACAGCCAAAAGTTCGAGGTACAAACGGTTTTCAATGAAAATCCTGCAAAACAGGATTTCATTGAATTACCCGATTATCAGACATTGTTTGAAGATTGTATTCACTTCACCGAGCAAAAAGAACAATACAATTCCGGAAACCGCAACAACTTCATTTATCTGTTAGCTTGTAACTGCAACCGCAAAGGCATTCCCGAAAATACAGCACTCGATTTTATTTCAACCAATTTCGATTTATCGGAACAAGAAATCAGGGCATCGGTAAAGAGTGCATACAATCACCATTTTAATGAGTTTGCAAACTTTGCAAAGTCTGCAAGGTTGCAAACTAAAACCAATGCTATAAATCAGCGACAAGAGGCAGTTGAAGAAGACTACTTAAAAAACACGCCAACCATTTCCGATGAGGTTTACAACCAACTGCCCGATTTGATAAAATCAGGTGCAATGGCATTTGCTGACATCAGGGAACGTGATGTTTTCCTTACAGGCGCATTGTCTATTCTTAGCGGTTGTTTGCCTAATATTAAAGGTGTTTATGCTCAGCAAATCGTTTATCCCAATCTTTTTTCCTTTGTCATTGCCCCTGCTGCAAGCGGAAAAGGTGCTTTGAAGTTTTCTAAAACTCTTGCCGATAAACACCACGACCAGCTTGTTAAATCAAGTAAGGAGGAGCAACAGCGATACGATACCGAAATGAACGAGTACAAAAATCGCCAACGTGCAAAGAAAAAACACGAACCAGCAGAAGAACCACCGGAACAGCCACCTTTCAGGGTTGTTTTTATTCCGGCAAATTCATCTTACGCAAAAATTCTTTCTCACCTCGAACAGAACCAGGGCGAAGGCATCATTTGCGAAACCGAAGCCGACACTATGGGAAATGTGTTAAAACAGGAATGGGGTGGTTATTCTGATATGCTGCGAAAGGCTTTTCATCACGAACGTATTTCCAGCTCGAAGAAAACAAATAATGAGTATATCGAAGTGAACGAACCCCGCCTGTCAGTTGCACTGTCAGGCACTCCCAATCAGGTAACAGGTTTGATTGCTTCTTCAGAAGATGGTCTTTTCAGCCGTTTTATGTTTTATGCCTACAAGGTAGAGCAACAATGGCGTGATGTTTCTCCTTATGCAAGCAATTTCAACCTAACGGAGCATTTCAACGGCTTATCTGATGAGGTTTACCAGTTAATCCAATTTTTGAAACAATATCCTGCAAATGTGGAATTATCTCAACAGCAATGGCAAAGCCTCAACACCATTTGCAGCCGTTGGCTGATTGAAGTTACCACCTTTACAGGCGATGATGCCGGTAGCATAGTAAAACGCCTTGGGCTTATTCTGTTTCGTATGGCAATGATTTTTACTGCCCTTCGGATGTTTGAAAATGGTGATACTTCCTCTACTGTAATTTGCACGGATGCTGACTTTGAAACAGCCATGCAGTTAGCCGACATCTATTTACAGCACAGTTTGCTTATGTTTCATAATCTGCCGAAGCAAAACGAAAATGCTGTTTTCCGCTCCGGCGACAACAAACGCAAATTCTTTGATGCTTTGCCTCACGAATTTAAAAGAGCCGAAGCCATTGATTTGGGCAAAAAGTACAATCTCTCAACACGTTCGGTTGATAACCTCCTCAAAGAGCTTACCGGCAGGTATCTTTCACAGCCTCAATACGGCTGTTATTCAAAGATGTAGAGCGTTAAATACCGCTTTGCAGTACTGCAAACTTTGCAAGGTTTGCAGTTTTTCTTTTTTTTCTTTTGTGTTTCTCTTTTTATGTGTATTTTTGTCATTGTTTGACAAGACAACACATAACAATATGAGCCAGTTTAGTGAACATATCCGCAGCCTGCGTGAGATAAGGAAAATTAGGCAACGTGAAGTTGCAGCCTGCCTGAAAGCTGATACTGCTTTTGTAAGTAAGTTGGAAAAAGGCGAAAGGCAGGCACGCCGTGAACAGGTGCTTCTACTTGCTGAACTTTTCAATGTTGACAAAGAGGAATTACTATCTCTTTGGCTTGGTGAAAAGGTGTACGATGTTTTGAAAAACGAATCAGCAAAAGGCGGTGTAGCAAAGCAAGCCCTGAAAGTGGCTGAAAACAAGATAAATTACAACGATAAAAAGAAAACCAAATAATATGCAAAATCTATATAATAACCTGAAAGACCTGTTGCAGCAAGACGAACGCCTTGTTGTGGATGGCAAACTGTTAAAAAATAAAATCATTGAATTGGCTTTGGCTATGGATGGCAGTTTACTTAAACTTTTATTATCCAATGCCGGAATAAAAAAACATTTTTTCTCTGATGTTGAAGGCGTGCTGGTTTTCGATAAAATAAAGTTTCAGAAGTTTATCAGCAACAAACAGTTTTTACCCGACAGCTTCACCGCTTTTAAAAATAAAATCGGGTTAACTGCCAATGATGAATTTATTACCGAAAGTAAAGAGGTTGTATTGGCATGGCCTTATAAAGACTGTGTCCTCGAAGGCGGGCAAACAAAGGAGGATGCAAAACGTAGCGAAGTTTTCTGGAACGAAACCCTTGCCCCAGATGAAATTGATCTACTCCTTTCGCCCAAAGTGCTTACTAACTTTAAAAAATACGATAAAGACGGGGAGCATCCTGTTTTTGAAGTCACTTTAGAAAACAATCTTATCATAAAAGGTAATAACCTTCTATCATTACATACACTTTTAAAAGTTTATCGTGGTAGAATAAAACTCATTTATATTGACCCTCCATACAATACAGGTGGGGATTCATTTCAGTATAATGATTCTTTTAATCATTCAACCTGGCTTTCATTTATGCGTAACCGTCTATTAATTGCAAGAGATTTGTTAAGAAATGATGGTGTAATATTTATTCAGTGCGATGATAATGAACAGGCTTATTTAAGGGTATTATGCGATGAAATTTTTAATCGTCAGAATTTTGTTGATACTTTCATTTGGAAAAATACTGACAATGCACCTGCACTTTCCAAAAAAACAAGGAAGAACATCGAATTTATCCATTGTTATGAAAAGAGAATTAACAAAAGTTTAGAGTACAGAGGAAGGTTAAGTGACAATGATGATGCACCATTGCTAAATAGTGGTAATCCAATAAAGGAACTTAATTTTCAAGAAAATATCATTCATTTCAATATTGAGGATGGAACATATAAAAAAGGGGCTTATGATGGTGTAGAACTCCTAAACGACTTAATTGTTGAAAATGGGCTTAATAAAAATTCTATCAAACTTAAAGGTAAATTCAAATGGGGTCAAGATACTGTTGATAATGAAATAAGAAACGGCACATACTTTTTAATTAAAACTCAAAAGATGTCTATCAGGTATCAACGAGTGAATGCTTCTACCATGGCTCCTGATAAACTTATTGACGAAACTTATCTTTCTAAAGCAATTGGTGTTGCAACAAACGAAGATGCAAGAAAAGAAATAAATGGTGTTGATGTTGATTTTAACTCATTCCCCAAACCAGAAAGTTTAATTTCTTTTCTTATTCAAGCCGTCACTGTAGAAGGTGATATTATTCTTGATTTCTTTGCTGGTAGTGGTACAACTGGCGTGGTTGCACATAAATTAAAAAGAAAATATATCTTATGTGAACAAATGGGTTATGTTGAAAGCACCATTGTAAAAAGGTTAAACAAAGTAATTAATGGTGAACAAGGTGGTATTTCAAAAACAGTAAATTGGCAAGGCGGTGGTTCATTTATTTTCTGTGAATTAGCAAAAGTCAATCAGGAATACATTGATAAAATACAGGAAGCAAGCACCAAAGAGCAATTACAATCTATTTGGGCTGCTATGCAGGAAAAAGCATTTATCAGCTATAATGTAAATATTGCAGCCATCAACGACAAAGCCACCGGCTTTGATAATTTAACCATCGAAGAACAGCAAAAGTTTTTAATCGAAATACTCGATAAAAATTTGTTGTATGTACCTTACTCAAGCATTGATGATAAGGATTACAACATTTCTGAGGATGATAAAAAATTAAACCGTCAATTTTATAGCTTAAAATAATATGGCAGACACTCAAACATTGCATCAGATATTGGATAACCTGAAAAGCCCTTATGCTTTATGTCCCGATGTTTTTATTAAAAAAGTACCTGCCATTATCAATAATAATCTTAAAGCAGGGTTCGGGCAGCGTGAATACCAACAGGAAGCGTTCGGCAGGTTCGTTCATCTTTGGGAGGCTAAGCAGGACAGCAGCCCTACACAATTACTTTATCACATGGCAACAGGCAGTGGTAAAACACTAATTATGGCAGGGCTTATCATTTACCTGTATGAAAAAGGATACCGGAATTTTCTGTTTTTTGTAAATAGCACTAATATTATTGAAAAAACAAGAGATAATTTTTTAAATCCATCATCATCCAAATACCTGTTTTCCGACACCGTTTCTATTGGCGATAAACAAATAGCAATAAAAGAAGTAGATAATTTTGAAGCAGCCAATCAGGATAATATCAATATTGTTTTTTCTACTATTCAGGGCTTACATTCACGCCTAAACACACCCAGAGAGAATAGTATTACGTATGAAGATTTTGAAGAAAAAAGAATTGTACTCATTTCTGATGAAGCCCACCACATTAACGCAGAAACAAAGAAAGGCAACCAGTTAAGCAATGATGAATTATTTGAAGTAGTAAGCTGGGAAAACACAGTGTATCGCATTTTTAATGCTAACAAACAAAACATTTTGCTCGAATTTACAGCAACTGCCGACCTTTCCAATCCTGATATTGCACAGAAATACCATGAGAAAATAATTTTTGATTATCCCTTAAAACAATTCCGTAAAGACGGTTATTCCAAAGAGGTAAAAGTCTTACAGGCAGACCTTCCGCAAATTGAAAGAGCTTTGCAGGCTGTCATACTCAACCAATACAGGCGAAAAGTATTTGAAAAAAACAAGAAGATAATTAAACCTGTAATCCTGTTCAAATCTAAAACCATCGCCGAAAGTAAAGCCATTTTTGCTGAGTTTATAAAATCAATAAAAGAGTTAAAACCGGAAACGCTCGAAAAAATAAAGGGAAAAGACGAAAATCAGGTTATTTCAAAAGTGTTTAAGTATTTTGATGCAAACGGCATTACTCTCGAAAACCTTATCACTGAGCTGAAAGAGGACTTTATTGATACCAAATGTATTTCGGTAAACAGCAAAGAAGAAAGCGAAGAAAAACAGATTGCAGTCAACACGCTCGAAGCCCCCGACAATGAATACAGGGCAGTATTTGCCGTTGACAAACTGAATGAAGGTTGGGACGTTCTTAACCTCTTTGATATTGTCCGTTTATATGATACCCGTGATGCAAAAAACGGTAAGCCCGGTAACACAACCATGTCCGAAGCTCAGTTAATTGGAAGGGGTGCGAGATATTGCCCTTTTAAAATTACCGAAGAACAACCTTTGTATCAAAGAAAATTCGATGAGGATATAGATAATGAATTACGTATTTGCGAAGAATTGTACTATCATAGCTCCTACAATCCTAAATACATCAGCGAATTAAATACAGCATTAGAAGAAATTGGTATCAAAGCCAAAGAAACAAAAGAAAGGCAAATGACCTTGAAATTCGATTTTCAGGAAAAGTCATTTTATAAAACTGCACACATATTTCTTAACAAACAAGAAAAATACACACGTTCCGATGTTTTTGGTTTTCCTAATACAATCATTGAACACACGTTTAAAGTATCATTAAAAACGGGCTTTGTAAAAACAAGCATCGCATTTGAAAAACAGGACAACACAGCCATTGAACGCAAACCCAAAGATTATTTCTTAAAAGATTTTGGTCAGGCAATTATTCGCAAAGCATTGAATAAACTGGAGTTTTACAACTTTAATAACCTGATACAAAAATTACCGAATGTTTCATCCATAACCGATTTTATTACTTCCGAAAACTATCTGGATAAAATAAAACTTGAAGTTGAAGGTACAGAAGAACAAATCAATAACCTTACTGCAAAAGACAAACTCGATATTACAGTAAATATCCTTGAGCAAATTTCTCTTTCAATCGGTTCAGATCAGATAGAATTTAAAGGCACGAAAGAATTTAAGCCCTATATGCTTAAAGATACCATAAGCGATAAAACCTTACAGTTTGCTGTTAATGAAAGCGAAGATAAAGAATACGGAAAATCAATGTGTAATCCTACGGAAACCTCAATACATCTTGATTTGAGTAAAAAAGACTGGTATGTTTTCAATGATTGTTTTGGTACATCTGAAGAAAAGTATTTAATCAAATTCATCGACAAAGTCTATCAGAAATTGAAAGACAAGTACGATGAAATTTATTTAGTCCGTAACGAAAGGTTTTTCAAAATATACAACTTCGCCGATGGCAAGCCAACCGAACCTGACTTTGTGTTATTCCTTATAAATTCAAAAGGCAAAGAAGAATTGCATTATCAGATTTTCATTGAACCCAAAGGCAAGCATTTGTTAAAAGAAGATGCCTGGAAAGAATCATTCCTGAAATCACTTAAAGCAGAACATAAAATTGAACAACTCTGGAAAGGAAAAAATTACACTGTATGGGGTATGCCGTTCTACAATGAGGAAGTAAAGAAAACGGAATTTGAAGAAAGTTTTAATGAATTATTAGTTTAATCCGGTTAATATGGCTGACGAATTACAACCCAAATATTCCGATATTATCTTTTACACTTCGCCCGAAGGCAATGTAAGCATAGAGGTAATATTTAACGATGAAACCTTTTGGTTGAACCAAAAGCGAATGTCAGAGCTTTTCGGTGTTGAGGTAAATACAATCAATTATCACCTGAAAGAGATTTTTAAAAGTGGTGAGCTTCAGGAAGTTTCAACTATTCGAAAAATTCGAATAGTTCAGAAAGAGGGTAACCGCAGCATTCCCCGGAATATTGATTTTTACAACCTCGATGCGATAATTGCAGTGGGTTACAGGGTTAATTCCTATCAGGCAACACAGTTCCGTGTATGGTCAACAAAAACACTTAGGGAGTTTATTATTAAAGGTTTTGTACTGGATGATGAACGGCTTAAACAAGGTAAACGTTTCGGCAAAGATTACTTTGATGAGCTGTTAGAACGCATACGGGAGATTCGGGCAAGCGAAAGGCGTTTTTATCAGAAAATCACGGATATTTACCAGCAATGCAGCATTGATTACAATAAAGAAGCAGATATTACCCAAACCTTTTTTAAAACAGTCCAAAACAAACTTCATTGGGCTATAACCGGAAAAACTGCATCACAAATTGTTGCTTCAAGGGCAAATGCTTCACTGCCTAATATGGGTCTGCAAACATGGAAAAACGCACCTCATGGCAAGGTTATGAAAACTGATGTTTCCATTGCCAAGAACTATTTAGGCGAAGAAGAAATAAGCAGCTTAAACAGGGTTGTAAATATGTACCTCGATTATGCCGAAAATCAAGCAGCCCGTCAAATTCCGATGAAGATGGCAGATTGGATAAAAAAACTCGATGCCTTTCTGCAATTCAACGAATACCATATATTAAAAGATGCAGGAACTGTGTCCCATGATGTAGCCAAACGACTGGCTGAAAAGGAATATGATAAATATCGGATTGTTCAGGATCAGCTTTACGAAAGCGATTTTGATAATGAAGTGAAGAAATTGACCTCAAAAACAAAATTACCAAAAACAAAAAAGAATAATGATTGATGATTAAACAGGATTTGATATTAAACATTCTGACATTTGACCATCCGGTTGAAACGGCTGATTTTTCTTTCTTTGCAGAAAAAGCCGATGGTTTAATTTCTATTCACAAAACGGAATGGCCTGTAAACATTCATGAATTATTTCCAAATCTGAACAATACCATACAATACCTCTATGTAAATTTTGACCCAAACATCAATGATAAGAAACTTGCGGTAAATCTGCATAAAAGCCCCCGTTTTGCAAAACATTATTATCAGTGGCTTATTTCTCGCTATTTTCATAAAGAAGCAAGCGTTACAAAACCCAATTTTATTAAAGACAATGAATTTTGGTTCTGGGATAAAGAAGCAAGCAAAACATCGGATTATTATATTTTCAAACGCTTTGTAGTTAAAGTTCAGATAAAACGAATTTCCGATTTTCCGGAATTGGTAATATCTTATGAAGGAATTAGCAAAATTTTCAAAAAAGGTTTAAATGAACTCAATGTGCCAACTGAATCTATTCACAAAGTTGTGTACAACCGCCAGTTAATTCCTTATGACAAATTAACCGATGAAGCCAAATTAGATTTAAGCAAAGTCCGCCCGGTATTGAGCAATTCCTTGCGTTCAGCAATGGGTTTAGGATGGGAGCCGAATAAAATTCCAAACAAATTAAAATTCTTTCACAATGAAATTACTTGGTTTGTAAATTCCTTCCTGAATACTCCAAAGTTTAAAGAAATCATTCCTATCAAGTCAACCAATTTTATACAGGTTCCGAAAGAAAGAATATTTAATACAACCAAAGACAGCAACCTGCTTATATTCGGCAATAATAAAACAGATTTGAACCCTTTCATGGGTTTGGTTAAAAATGGTCCGTTCACTCCAACCCCGCTGAATAAAATTGAGTTTATACTTCTTTATCATGAAAACGACCGGTCAACGGTTGATAAGTTACTAAATTGGTTTGATGGAAAGGTTAAGCCGAATGTAAAAAGTTTAAAGGACTTCCTGAAAATGAATTATTTTGTTGACATCAACAAAAGCATTGTTTTCAAAAACAAAAATAATCCGATACCGGAGGTTCAGCAGCAAATTGAAAATTGGCCCCGTATTTCTGGAACAAGATATTTGGCAATCTACATCACTCCACATCCGAAAGAAACAACGGATAAAGCTATACACAGCCTGTATTACAAGATAAAATACGAGTTGCTGAAATATGGCATTACTTCTCAGGTAATCGAAACAGAAACCATAAAGGCAACCGATTTCAATTTCAGTATGCCAAACATTGCTATCGCAATTCTTGCAAAATTAGAAGGTGTTCCCTGGCGACTGGAAAGAGCCATTTATAATGAATTGATTGTTGGAGTGGGTGCTTTCAAGTCACGGAACATGGCAAGTCGCTATATTGGTAGTGCTTTTTGTTTTTCAAACGATGGTCATTTCCAGAGTTTCAACTGTTATTCGGCACATTCTACAACCATGCTGGCAGGCTCAATCCGTGATGCGGTCGAAACCTTTGTCGAAAAAAACAACAGCGTAGAACGGCTTGTAATACATTTCTACAAGCGAATGAGCCGTAAAGACCTTAAACCAATTTTGGAAGTATTGCACAGCTTAAACCTCGATATTCCTGTAATAGTAATCACTGTAAACAAAACCGAATCCAGAGACCTTGTAATATTCGACAAATCCTGTCCGTCAAACAATATGATTCCCAATAGCGGAACCTTTGTAAATATTGGAAGAAACCAGTTTTTGCTTTGCAATAATACAAGATACGGCGATGCAATGCCCGGTTCAAGAGACGGCTATCCTTTTCCGGTAAAACTCAACATACAGTCAACCGATGAAAAATTATTGGAAAACAGTAAGCTGATAAACGACCTGATTGATCAGGTTTATCAATTCAGCCGTATGTACTGGACTTCGGTAACACAGCAGAATTTACCTGTAACGGTTAAATACCCCGAAATGGTCGCTGAAAAATACCCGCATTTCGAGAGCAACAACATTCCGGATTTCGGCAAGGAAAATTTATGGTTTTTGTAATTTAAAATAAAATGTTTTTTTACTTCGTTTTGCCTAATTTTGATACAGTTCTTTTTTGTCAGTAATCACTAATAATCGTATATTGCAATATGCTTGATTTCAATAATCTTTCAGTCCGCCGGGTAATAATGCACAATATTATTGCTAAAGAACCCAATAGAGACACAGCCACAACTGAATATGAATTAAATCTCTTTACTGTTGATCCCTCCGTAGTTGATACAATTAAGCAACGGCTTATTGATGCAGCAGGTCGTGACAGCAAAGCATTTGAGCTTGAGATTTTCAATACCGGTGCAAATTCATTTTACAGCCTGTGTAACGACATCAAAAACTTGAATGATACTGATTTTATTTCACGCTCTCAGGATATTGCTGAATTACTTGCTGAAAATCAAAAAAGGTCAACAATACCGGGTGGTTATCTTATAATTATTGATGCATTTAACAGCTCATCAAATCTTTCACTTTACATCGTAATAAAAGCAGAATTACATCAGGCTTTAAAGTACAAAAAAGTAAATGGGCAATCACAAATTGAATTACTCGACCAGGTTTTTCTAAGCCCGTCACAGAAGTTATACAAAATTGGGATTTTGTTTGAAAAAAACAATGCCGTACAAGACCCGAACGACAGGTTTGGTAGTTTTATTTTTGATGACCAATTCCGCACAGACGGTCATCCGGCAGAATATTTTTACAAAGACTTTTTAGGTTTTTCTGTTGATGCTAATTCAAAAATTCAATCAAAGAGGTTTTACGACAAAACAGAAACATTTATAAAAAGCAATATTGATGATTTGCCAGTAAAACAAGACCTTCTGCGAGTTTTAAAAACTGAATTTACATTAAATACAAATGCGATAATTACCCCTTCTCAATTTGCTACTTCTTACTTTGCGGATGTTGATATTCGGGATTCTTATGTTTCAGAAGTTGCATCAGAATTACCGGCATCTATTGTAAAAGATAGGGCTTTGATTGAAATGAGGCTCAGCAAAAAAAAGATTGATTTTCCGGATAATATAAATATTAGCGGTCCCGATTCAAATTTTGACACACATGTTTCATTTATACAATCTGACGAAGACATAGAAAACCTTAATCCATCTGATACCACATACACAATTGTTAAAATAAACGGAAAGCCTTTTTCCAATGAATGATACTGAAACAAAAATATTGACCGATTATAACTCCCTGAAGGATGCTTTAAACAAATGGGGCAAATTTGTTGATGAAACAACATTATCAATTCTAAGTACACCCTTTATTTCAGACCATAAATTAAAAATCCCTTGTTCGTTTAGATTGAAAGAAGATAAGTCCTATATCTCAAAAGCATTATACAGAGGAAAAAAATACGCTGAACCATTAAAAGAAATTGAGGATAAAATAGGCACTCGGCTTGTATTACTTACAACAGATGATGTTGAGGCAGTTTCTAAAGTGTTGCTTAATTCTGACAAATGGCACTCAAAAGTAACCAAAGATATTAACACTTTAATTGATGAAGAACCTGAAAAATTCTCTTATCAATCCATTCACGTTGTAGTATGGCCTTTAGAAACAGATTCAAATTATGCGAGTGGTACTCATGAACAACTAACATGTGAAATTCAGATTCGCACACTTTTACAACATGCCTATTCTGAAATTAGTCATGATAGCACGTACAAAGGTCCCTTTAAGAATGACAAGGAAATACTCAGACAATTAGCAAAATCAATGGCTTTGATGGAAGCAACTGATGATTATTTCTGCAACATTTTTAAGAATATGTCGGATGATAAACGCAAGTATGCAAACTTCATTAATGAACTGATTACTTTATATTCAGGATTTAACACTTCATTCAAAAGAGAGGAATTGGATTTTGATTTAACCAAATTAGCTTTTCTGCTACTTGATAAAAAGGATATTGCTATCAATGACATTCAGTATTTTTGTGTAAGAAATAAAACCGATCTTGCTACAGCAATCGTTCCTCAAAACGGATATTTATTTGAACAACCGATTTGTATTTTGCTGTCATATTATTTTTTCAAACATCGTAATTTCTTACGCACGGAATGGCCTCTATCTTTAGAATCTTTGCAGGATTTGTATAGAGCATTTAATACATCTTTTGATTCGTTCTAATAAGCCATTTCCCCCGTGTCTATAAAATCCATCGCCCTCACTTAAAATGAAGCGTTGCGGGCTTTACTGTCTTTTATAGCCACTCCCCACGCCAGCCCTTCTGTTGTTTTTTTCTGTCACACTTTTTGCAATGCCACCGCTCTGTAGCACATTGCAATCCTCATTCCGCTATCGCTCCATTGCGGTTGCAAAGAGCTACGCCACCGCTCAAATGCAAAAAGTCGCTACACTCCAACCACCACCACCGTTTCGCTTGTGCCAGAAAAAAAACAACCCAAAGCTATATTAACATAACGTGATCTTATAGGAGCAGCCTATTTTCAGCGGTATAAATATCATAATTCGGCTGTCCTATAAGCACATTATGTTAAATAGCCGCACAGCCTGCCCGCCCCGGACTTCGAGCATTCTACCTTCGATTTAGCTTTTCTTTTTTGCCCTTTGATGGGCAATATTGACTATCCCTTATCCGACAAACTCCATCCCTTCGGTTTTGTCATGGTTTTTGTGCCAGCCCTTCGGAAACGGCTGCCAACCCTAAAAAATATCAGAACAAAGCCCACCCAATGCAAAGCAGCAAGCAGCAAGAATTTAATTTAGATTAGAGGTTCATTCACTCCACTTCCATTCCATTCCGCTAACGGTTCCGCTTCGCTCCACCAACGCTCCATTTCATTTCAGTTCCGTTCATTTCACCACTAATCATTTTTACATTAAGGTTTTGCAGCTTGCTGCTTTGCAGCCAACCCTGATTTGTTCGTTATTTTTTTGCCATCCCTGTCGTTTCCCCAGCCCTGGAAACAAAAACACACGCCAAAACCTCCATCCCGCAGCCGTCCCATTGCCGACCTGCCTCGCCCGTAGAAACAATGTACCACTGAACCCACCCACCGGAAACATTTGTACCTCGCATCAGCTTCAGTGCATCCCCTTAAAACCTGAAGACATCAGCGGTATCATTAATAAAACCTTAAAGCAAAGATAAGCCGCCCCCGCTCTTGCAAGGTCAAGCCCTGCGGGTTTTGCAAAAAAAATCTCCACACCCCTGCAATATTATTTGATTTTAAAGGCGCAGGGGGTAGTATTTTTTTCGCAAAAACCTTGCAATTCAGCCACCGCACCGCTTTTTGGTTGCTTAAGGTTTCATTAATGAATTATTCTTTTTATGCGAGCCACAGGCGAAGCTCACAGCGATTTTTTCACATTTAATCAACAGTAGCAATGAAAACAGACTTTTTCAAAGATTGTACTTCCTTAGATGAAGTAAAAAAGCGGTACAAAGAACTTGCTTTAAAACACCATCCCGACCGGGGCGGAGAAACTTCCACCATGCAGCAAATTAATGCTGAATATGAAAGCATCCTGAAAAATCCGTTCTTTTCGTTTGCCGAGAAATCAGAACAGGAGCAACAGGAATTTATCAAATACCCTGAAATAATTGACCAGATAATCGGTTTGCAGGGCATTACCATTGAATTGATAGGTAACTGGATTTGGTTAAGTGGCAATACCTATCCGCATCGTCAGCAATTAAAGCAAACAGGCTTTTATTTCGCACCTAAAAAAGTAATGTGGTATTATCGGCCACCCGACTATAAAAGTGCCAACAAAAGCCCGAAAACAATCGAATACATCCGGAATAAATACGGCAGTGATGTAATCGAGAATCATTCAAAAAAATTCGAGCTTACAAATTAACATAAGGGAGCTAAAAACTCCCATTTCATTTTTATACAAATTGAAGTAAAAGAAAGCATAAGCATACATTACTATCTCAATATCAATGAATTAATTGTTTTTAGGTGCATTTGATACTATTTTTGTAATGGATTTGCTCAACAAGGTATTTAAGCCGTACCAAGTCCGTATCAAGTCCACTTAATTAAAAGGAATTATTCACTTTAAATTTAATAACAATGGCTATTGTACAAAATCCAATCACTGGCAGAACCAAAAAGAAATTCGGTACTGCCGTATTCTCAAAACAGTTTGGGAAAAATGTAATGCGTTCAAAACCGATTGAAGTAAAAAATCCTCAAACGGTAGGACAGGTAACACAAAGAAACAAGTTTGCAACAACTGTTGACCTTGTAAGGCAGGTTTTACCGCTCATAAATGATGTTTATGCCGGTAGTTTGCGTAAGATGTCACCATTCAACAAAATCACAAGTATCACCGTAAAAAATGCCTTTGCAGGTGACCCACCTGTAATTGACCATACAAAAGTTGTTCTTTGTGATTTTGATGGAAGCACCCTAAACAGTGTAACTTTAACCGGACAGCCGAACCAGGTAATGGATATTGCTTGGGACCCGAATACACAAAATCCTGATGAGCTCGCAAGCTCCCTGACATTTGTGTTATTCAATTGCACCACCAACAAAGCAATGATTTATCCTGATGCTGCAACCCGTGCTGATGGAGCAGCTTCTGTAGTAGCACCATCTGACTGGGTGGATGCAATGACTGCATTACACGTTGTAACAACTGACTACACTCAATTTGTATCGAACATGCCAAAAAGAGTGATTAAATTCAAAGCAGGTGCCGATTTAGCAAGCAAGGTTAAGTAGAAGAAACCTGAATTTGAACAGAGCCCTTGGTGAAAATCAAGGGCTTTTTTATTATCAATAAAACACTAAAAATTCTTCTTATCTTTGCTTTACGATTTCAGTTGATATTTGTTTTTTTGTTGCCCATTCGTTGCCCAAAATATATAATTAACTGATAATCAGTATTACTTTATATTTTGTATTGGAAAGTAAGACGATTCCTTTAGCCATCTGATCTTTTTTATTAACAAAAAATAAGAAAATTTATCATACATACGATGTATTGTATAATTATGTTATTTTTGAACGCTGTTTTCTTTTC
>Ga0183095_10662_pt2 | contig 25738 bp, 17 predicted proteins | sample BioMet4_FD_130346 | JGI IMG/M metagenome (GOLD analysis project Ga0183095, IMG submission 130346) | Microbial communities from bioreactor (seeded with sewage sludge) at LBNL, California, USA - Biofuel metagenome 4 (v2) (version 3) | ecosystem: Engineered > Bioreactor > Anaerobic > Unclassified ...
CATAGGCGCCGATCATAATGTTGTCGGGCTTGAGGTCGCAGTGGACGATATCCCGGCTGTGGCTGTAGTCGATGGCCTGACAGACTTTGATAAAGTATTCCAGCCGGTGTTGCAGCGAACTCCGTTCTTCCGCCTGAGAAATCCGGTTGAGGTTGTATTTGACTTTCAGCCGGACGATGAAATCCTTGAGGGTGATGCCGTCGATGAACTTCATTGCCAGGTGGAGGCCGTCGCCGTCGTCGCCGTCCAGACTGTAGAGCGGGACGATCGACGGGTGGTCGAGCTGGGCGTTCAGTTTGGCTTCGGCAATGAATTTCCGGATCGACGCCGGATCGCGCAGAAAATCTTTCCGCAGCGATTTGATGATCACTTCCCGGTCGAGCGTCCGATCCTTGGCTTTCCGGATTACGCCGAACCCGCCTTCGGTGATCTGGTCGAGAAACTGATAGCGCCGATTGACGTTGTTGAGCCGCGACCGGAATTCCGGCGTGTCGACCGTTTCCACATGCAGATGTTCGCCGGCGGTACCGCCGGAAACCTCGGCGGCGGTGTCCAGATTCTTGTCGACCGTCTTCTCCCAGGTCTGGTTCAGCTCGCGCTGTTCCTCTTCCGTAATGACCCGGGTCGCGCCGACATCCGGCTCCGGTTCCGAGTCTAATTTGAGGCGTAAAGCTGGATCGTCGTTCTTCATGGCGTGTTCGCTGCGTTAATCTGCGGAGTTTATTCGGTATAGAGCAAATAACCGATTTTGATCTTCTTGCTGTGCTGCGCCGTCAACTGCAACTGATGCATCGTGCTCCGGTCGCCGCCGCCGATAAATTTGAAAGCATGATTCAACCCGGCAAAATGAAAGGGCGAATGCGAACGGATTTCCAGCAGTTTCCGGCCATCCGCCGCCAGTTCCGCGGTACCGCCGTCCGGCAACGTTTCATAATAAAGCCCGGCCCCCGAACATTTCAGCGGCAGCATCAAGGTCGCATCCGGCGCCGACGGCGTAATGATGCTGTTCAGCCACCGCGACGGCTGATGGTCGAACCAGACGCCGACCACATCGGGAGCGGCGGTCTGCCACGACCCGAGCTTGGGCAACTTGGCGAGTTCGATCATGCCTGCTTTGCCGAACCGATTGGCGGTCAACGGTTTGACCGGCTGAACGCCCGCCGGTCCCGTCGTCTTGCTCAAGGCCAGCAGTTCGCGCTGGACGATTCCGGCATAGAGATGATACCCGAAATCGTTCGGGTGGGTGCCGTCGCTGAGAATGTCGTCGACCTTGAAGATCCGGTTTTTCAGCCGGGTCTGGATTTCACTGCAAATGTCAATGCAGGGCAAATGGTAATAGGCGGCCAGTTCGCGATACGGAACGATCTTATCGCTGCCGTAATTCCGCCCGGATCCGACCAGCACCGGAACAATCGCCATTTCGGGATTGCTGTGCCGCAGTTTCCGGATAATTCCTTCCATCGCTTCCTGGCCGAGCGGATATCCATGGTCGTTCACGGCAAATTCCACAAAAGTCAAATCCGGACGGTAGGGCAACACGTCGCGATCCATCCGGAATACCGCCAGTTCCGACCCCTGTCCGCCGATGGCCGCGTCCACCGCCTTGATATGAGCCTGCGGGAACCGCGCTTCCAGCGCCGCCGTCACCAGCGCCCGCCAGGACGTTTTCAGCGGATCGGTCGAGGTAGCACCCCAAGTAATCGACCCGCCCAGATAGGCAATCGTCTGCTGCTGTCCGTGTTCCAGATTCGCCATGACCTGATGCAGCCGGGGATATTGATACTCCGCCGTCCGGTCTTCCGGGCGGGACCCGGCGCAACCCGCCAGGAAAATCATCAGCAGGACGGCCATCAAGTTCCGTCCCCATGGGGATAACCGACCATTCATTTTTTCACGATCTCCTTCCACCTCGTCTTTCCGTCGACGATGTTGATGGTAGCATAAATACTGCGTCAATCGGTTTTTTGCAAATTTTTTATCGAACGTCATCCGCCGCGATCAGGTTTCGTCATGGAAATGAACGGCAGAAATACTCCGGCCCCGCAACCCGTTGGATAGCATTCCCGGAAATATCAGCAAAAAGTCAGCAATTACAGGCCAAGGATGCTGCTTTTCGAGGAAGAGCTGCTCTTGCCATTGTCAAGAAAAGAATCTACGCTCAACGGACTGGCATGACGTTTTTTCAACCCTTCCTGCTCATCGTCGAGAAAAGTAAACGTGCGGAAAATCTTTTTGGCGTTACTTTTGCCTTCGCTGAAAATCTGGGTGGACGCGGTATAGCTGAAGACGTAGAACATTTTCCCGTCGTACCGGGGGAAAACCACAAACCATTGGCGGTACTGCCGTCCTTCCCGGGACAAATCCACGCTGAATTCCTGTCCGACCCGCCCCTGAACGTCGGCAGGATCGTTGCTGTAAACGCGGCTGGGCTTATGCTTGCTGCTGATTTGATTGCTGATGGCGTCGACCAGTTCGCTGACGCCGATGTAGCTGCCGCCGTTCTGCGCGGAATAAACGCCCTGAATACTGATGATTTCTTCCCGGTTGGGCGAACTGAACGTCACCCCCATGCCGCCGGTTTTTTCGGTCCATTCCAGCGGCATTCGAATGGCAAAGCCGAGGTCGTTGCGGGAACAGAGCTGCGGCTGGTTGGGCGCGGGCGGTTTGACGGCGACCGGTTTTTCCGGCGCCTTTTCCGCTTCCGGCTTGACGGGTTCCGGGGTCGGGACGGCAAAGGTATAGGTTTGACCGCTGCCCCGTTTGACTTTGCCCAACTGGTAAAACTGCACGGCGTCGGTAAGGTGCCGACTCAACACGTTCAGCCGTTCCTTGGAAAGGGGATGGGCGGCAAAATAGAGGTTGAACAAGGGGTTGTTTTCCTGACGGAGAATTTTCTGCCAGAAATCAATGGCCAGGCGGGGATCGTACCCGGCTTTGGCCATTAACATCAGACTTTCCTGATCGGCGGCCAGTTCCTGACGGGAGCTGTACGGCAATACCGCGCTGATCTCGTCGCCAATTCCGCAGGTCTGCACCGCCGAAGCCGGCGCAACGGCCGCTTTGCCGCCGACCTGCTGCGCCATGGCACGGGAAATCCGTTCGGCATTGTGGCGGAGCAGCGCGTGAGCCAGTTCCTGCGCCAGCAACGCCGCCAGTTCGGCATCGTTGACGGTATAGGCGAACATGCCGTCCGTCATGCCGATTTTGCCGTTGGCCAGCACAAAGGCCCGGGGAACTTTATTTTCCAGCGCGATCGTTTCCCAGGTCAGGCCGGGACGATCGGCCGCGGCGCCCAATTCCTGGCCGACGCGCTGGAGTGCATCGTTGAACTGGGGATCGGCCGAGCGTTTTTCCCGGCCGCCGACTTCATTCCAGGCATTGTCGCAGAGGGTTTTTTCCTGAGCGCGGTTAATCAGATTGACCATGGACGCGGGCGTTTTTTCCGGTTCCGGCGCGGCGGTGCGGCATCCGGGGAAAAAAGCCACCACGATACTGCTTAAAACCATGATCCGGGAAAACTGCTGCCATTTCATTTTATACTGTCCTGCTGTCTGCCAAGTCGAAGTTGAAAATCGGAACCGAATATCTTCAAAAAATAATCCGATATCCCTGATAATGCAATCCGGGGATGTGATTTTTCCCCGGCATCGCGGGCCGCCGGCAAGCAAAAGCCGCCGAGCGGATCTCCGGTACAAAAACCGTTTTCAGGGGAATTTTTACCAAAGAGAGCGGGCGTTTGAGCTTGCCTCCCGCGCTATCGCAGGTTATCGCCCCGCCAAACTGCAAACTTTCCTCGTTCGGGATTGGACGGCATTCGGCGTTGTGCTATAATATGGAGTAACGAGATAATCTTGAAATCCCCAATTCCAAACTGAGGTAACGCCGGTATGCAGAACGATGTCCAGTGGTTTATTGCGGCTCTGATCAGTGAAGGGTTGATGACCCGGGAAGACAGTCTTGCCGTACTTCAGCGAACAGGTCTCGACGCGGAACTGGGCGTCGTGGCTCAGGATGCCCTCAATGCGGTCTCCGCCGGCGCCGATGACGAATACGCCGCGCAACTTCTGGAAGCCTTTCAACAGGTAATCGACTATGCCTCCGCTCAGGCGGCAACCGGGGAACTGCCCCCGCCGGACGCCTTGCCGGGAACCGATGCCGCTCCCGCCGCCACGGCGGAAACCGAAGCAGAAACTCCGGCACCAACCCCCGCGCCGGAACCGTCCCCGGCGGAAATTCGTCCGAAAATCCGGATTGCCGGCCGGCCCCCGGTCGGTATCGGCGCATCGCCGATGACCGGACTCGACCAGACCGGCACCACCATCGACCTCAATCCGGTCACCGCCCCCGGCAAACCGCTGGAGGAGGCGGATGCCGGATTGCCGGCCGCCGCTCCCGCGGCCAGAAATATGATCATCAAAACTCAGGCCAACGGCATCAAGCAGCTCGACTACGGCGACGTCCAGATGCTCCCGAGCGCCAAACTGGCCGCGACCAAAAAAGACAAAACCGGAACCGACGGCAAAACGCTGGCGCAAATCCGGATGGAAATCGGCATCAATCCCAATAATGAAAACAGTCCCGGCGGAACCACCTCGATGGACGGCACCGCCATGTGGATCAATTCCACGGTCACCACCAACGTCAATCTCCAGCCGCTGACCAATACCAACGTCGATCTGGAAGCGGTCGCCAAAAATCCGTATCAGGAAGTCGATCCGAGATGGCAGGGCGTGGCCGACTTCGACCATCTGGAAGGACTCGACGGCGCCAAGGCCTATGAATTTATGGTGTACCTGTTGAAGGAAACGCGCAATCGCGGCGCCAGCGATCTGCATTTGTCGGCGCTGGCCAACCCCTTTGTCCGCCGCAACGGCGTGATTCAGCCGATCAGCGAACACATTTTGACGCCGGACGAGGCCATGTACCTCAACTGCGCCATGTTGCGCGACGACCAACGCCAATATTTCGACGCCAACCGCGACATCAACTACGCCCTCCAACTCGACACGCAAAACCGGTTCCGCGTCTGCCTGATTATGCATAAGGACGGGATTTCCGGCTCCTACCGGATGCTGTCGGAACGGCTGATGTCGCTGGAGGAACTCGGCTTTGTGCCGGAAAACATCCGCACCATCGACCGGTTTCTGGATTATCACAACGGCCTGGTACTGGTCACCGGCCCGATCGGCAGCGGCAAAACCACTACCCTGGCCTCGATGGTCAACATCATCAATCACAAACGCCATGACCACATCATTACCGTGGAAGACCCGATCGAAATCGTCCAGTCCTCGGTCAACTGCAACGTAACGCAGCGGGAAGTCCGGGTTCATACCAGCAACTATCGTACTGCGTTGAAAGCGGCCCTGCGCGAAGACCCGGACGTGATCGTGATCGGCGAGTTGCACGACCTCGAAACCATTGAAATGGCCATCACGGCGGCGGAAACCGGGCATCTGGTGATCGGCACGCTGCACACCTGCGACGCGGCCAACACCTTGAACCGTCTGCTCGACGTGTTCCCGCCGACCCAGCAGCCGCAGATCCGCGCCATGACCGCAGGCAGCCTGCGCGGGATCGTCTGCCAACGGTTGTTGCCGACGGCCCAGGGCGGCATGACCGTGGCGGCGGAAATTCTGGTCAACAATATGGCGGTGGCAAACATCATCTCCGACGGGCGCACCCATCAGCTGCGGGCGACGCTGCAAACCGGCCAGAGCGCCGGAATGGTGACCATGGACGTGTCGGTACTGAACCTGTACAAACGCGGCCTGATTACCCGCGATACCGCCAAGTACCACATCCGCGGCCGGGACGTCCGGGAAGAATTCCAGAAATACGTCGCCGTGGAAGAAGCTAAAAAACTTGCCAGGAAATAACTTTTCGGAGGACCGATGTCATGCCTGCTCTCGATGCTTATTTGAAAGAGATGCTTTCCCGCAAGGGTTCCGACTTGCATATCATTACCGGCATGCCGCCCCGAATCCGCGTCTACGGCAAGCTGGAAAATCTCAACGACCAGCCGTTGGACGCCGCCACGGTCGAAGCGCTGCTCCAGGAAATCTGTCCGCCGGACCGCTGGCAGGTGTATCTCCGGAATCACGACCTTGACTTTGCCCACGAAATCCGCGGCCTCGCCCGATTCCGTTCCAATTTCCTGTTCAACTTTTTCGGCATGGGCGCCGTTTTCCGCCAGATTCCGACCAAGATTCTGACCATCGAAGATTTGAAACTGCCGCCGGTATTGAAAGAAATCTGCCACATTCCCAGCGGCCTGGTCTGCGTCACCGGCCCGACCGGGAGCGGCAAATCCACCACCCTGGCCGCCATGATCGATTACATCAACAGCACCGAAGCCAAACACATCATCACCATCGAAGACCCGATCGAATTCGTGCATCACGATAAAAAGAGCACCATTATTCACCGGGAAGTCGGCATTCATTCCGAATCGTTCGCCCGGGCGTTGCAGGGCGCCATGAAGTCCGACCCCGACATCGTGCTGATCGGGGAAATGCGCGACCTCGAAACCATCCGTCTGGCCCTCACCTGCGCCACCATGGGCATGCTGGTGTTTGCCACGCTGCACACCAACAACGCCCCGAAAACCGTCGACCGCATTATCGACGCCTTTCCGGCCGACCAGCAGTCGCAGATCCGAACCATGCTGGCGGAATCGATCCAGGCCATCGTGTCGCAGTTGCTCTGCCGCACCGCCGACGACAAAGGCCGCGTGGCCAGCCATGAAATTCTGCTCTGGACCGAAGGCCTGCCGAATACCATCCGCGAAGGTCAGATTTCCAACATCCGGTCGATCATCGAAGGCAACCGGTCCATGGGCATGTGCTCGATGGACAGCGTCCTGATGAAACTCTACGAGCAAGAACGGATTACGGCGTTCGAGGCCTATATGAAAGCCAGTGACAAGAAGGTCTTCGTCGACCTGCTGCCCAAGGAAGAACGGGCTTCTCATTAATTGTCCGCCGCTGCTTGCGGAAATATCGAAAAGTCCCGGGATACGGTAAAATCGAATCCCGGGATTTTTTGTGTCCCCCTTCAGAAAACGGTTTTCTCCGGTTGGGTGTCAATACAAAAAAAACGGAAGCCTCGCGAGGAGACTTCCGTTTTCACATCAATCAATCGGCAAGCGTAATTACTTGGCCAGACGCTTGCTCTTGCAGGGACTGCCGTAAATCGCGCTGTCGCCCAGCATTTCTTCGATGCGGAGCAGCTGATTGTACTTGCAGATCCGGTCGGTCCGGCTCATCGAACCGGTCTTGATCTGGCCGGCGTTCACGGCCACCGCGATATCGGCGATGGTGGTGTCTTCGGTTTCGCCCGAGCGATGGGAGACGACCGCGGTATAACCGGCTTTATGGGCCATTTCAATGGCGTCGAGGGTTTCGGTCAGGGTGCCGATCTGGTTGACCTTGATCAAAATCGAGTTGGCCGCGCCCATGTCGATCCCCTTCTTCAGGTATTCGACGTTGGTGACGAACAGGTCGTCGCCGACGAGCTGGCACTGGCTGCCGAGTTCCTTGGTCAGCATGACCCAGCCTTCCCAGTCGCCTTCGGCGCAGCCGTCTTCGATCGAGTCGATCGGATATTTGGCCACGAGGTTGGCGAGATATTTGATCTGTTCTTCCCGGCTGCGTTTGGCGCCGAGCGAACCTTCGAACTTGGTGTAGTCGTAGAAGCCGTCCTTGAAGAATTCGCTGGCGGCGCAGTCCAGACCGATCATCACGTCTTTACCGGCCACATAACCGGCCTTTTCGATGGCGGCCAGAATGCTGTCGAGGGCTTCTTCGGTGCCGCCCTTGAAGCAGGGAGCAAAACCGCCTTCATCGCCGACGGCGCTGCTGAGGCCTTTGCCCTTGATGATGGACTTCAGGTTATGGAACACTTCCGAACCCATGCGGAGACCTTCGCTGAAACAGCAGGCGCCCACCGGACGGATCATGAATTCCTGGAAAGCGATCGGGGCGACGGAATGAGAGCCGCCGTTGATGATGTTCATCATCGGGACCGGGAGGGTTTTGCCGTTGACGCCGCCGAGGTAGCGGTAGAGCGGAACATCGAGATAAGTCGCGGCGGCGCGGGCGGTGGCCAGCGAAACGCCGAGGATGGCGTTGGCGCCGAGATTGCTCTTGGTCTTGGTGCCGTCGAGGGCGAGCATCGCCTGGTCGATCGCGACCTGGTCGAGGGAATCCATGCCTTCGAGTTCCGGGAAAATCTTTTCATTGACGTTCTGAACGGCTTTCAGGACGCCTTTGCCCATATAACGTTTCTTATCGCCGTCGCGGAGTTCGAGGGCTTCGTTTTCGCCGGTGGACGCGCCCGAGGGAACGGCAGCGGTACCGACAACGCCGTTTTCCAGGGTTACTTCCACTTCAACGGTCGGATTGCCGCGGGAATCGATGATCTCGCGCCCATGGATGTCGAAAATTACGGACATGGTTTAATTCTCCTTGCTTACCTGCAATATGGTAAATTTACGTCCGGCCGCCCCATTGGCTTCCGGCGCTGAAAACCCTACTTAACGGAAAGATAAAATTATATCTCATCCTCCGGGTTTACAAATCGGGTTGCCGATTTTTCCCGCGATTTTTGTCATTCAATGCGGGAAGAACGGCAGTCCTGCCGCGAGGGAAACCTGAACTTTTTCTCCACGAGTTCGGCAGTCTTTGTCTGAAGCCTGCTACTCGCGGCCGGAGGCGGTTTTCAGTTTGAAGCGGCATTCCGTCATCAGTAACCCCAGGAATCCGGCGCCCGGCGAAACAATCTGGCGCGGCTGACCGGCGTTCGCCTGATCCAGCAGCCGTTGCAAAGCAGCGTTGGAAAGCCGCCGGTAATCCGGCCGCGTCGACAGCACCAGCGTAAAATCCTTCACGCCGTGTTGCCGCAATTGCGCCAGCAATTCGTCCAGGTCCTCGTCCCCCTTGACACACATAAATTGTTTTTCATAAAACATGGCGCCGCATTCTTCGCCCAGCCAGAATACATCCGTCACCACCACCGGCGACGGCATTTTTTCCAGTTCGGTCACAATCTTTTCCGCCGCCTGTTTCTTGCCCTGCAACATGATGATTCCGTGCACCTGAAGCGCCAGCGAAGTCAAAAACAGCAGAATTCCGGAAGCCAGCAACAGGCGTCCGGCGCGACTCCGACGCGACGCGATTTCATCGCGCAGCAACACGTGTACCGCCAGCGGCACCAGCAGCGGCAGCCATACCAGATAGTGTCGCGGACCCCAGATCAGTCCCAATTCGCCCTGATTCAAGCCCCAGCACGCCGCCAGCGTGTAAAACAGCCAGCCCAGCAGGATCAGCCGGAAGACCGGCTTTTCCCGCCACAGCGACCGGCTTTCCGATGCCGCCACCGCCAGCAGCGGCACCGCCGGAAACAACCCCTGCGTGAAAATCGTATTCAGCACCGGTTCCGGGTTGCGGAAAATGCGAATCGTCAAAATCGCGCTGCACCCCGCCGCCAGCGGCAGCAGCCACAATTTCAGCCGTTTCGCCAACTTTTTCTCCGGCCGCAACAGTCCCACCGCCAGCAGCGCCACAAACGGCAGAATCAACCCGATTGCCCACGGATCGGGGAACGGCATTCCGGCGGCGAATTTGAACAAGAAAACATAGAAATTGCTGGCCTTTTCCAGCAACGCGTCCCACCCCGGCGTCACCGGTTTCAACTGCGCCAGCGCCCGATACCCCAGCGCGTGAAGACCGAGAATATGGCCGTAGACCGCATATTGATACCACCAGAGCGGCAACATGGCCGCCGCCCAGCCGCCGCCCAGCCACGCCAGTCGCCGCCACGGCGTTCTCATCACCAGCAGCGCCAGCCCGACCGCGCCGAACAGCAGATAACTTTCTTCCCGGAACCAGCACGACACCGCCAGCAATAGCCCGGTCAACACGTAAACGGCGCGGCGTGGCGGCGCCGACCGCGTAAACGTCTCTCCGACCAGTAAAGTCATGGCCAGAATCGCCCAGAAAATCGAAAACTGATGTTCCCAGAGCACCAGCGAATAAAACCAGAACGGCGTCCCGAACGCCAGCGCCGCCAGCGGCAATCCCGGCGGCGATTCCGGCGTCAGCCGCCGGATCAGCAGCCAGGACACCGCCACTGCCGCCAGACCCGACAGCACCGACAACCACACCGGATTCGTCCCGGTCCCGTGCATCCACAGACTGCACAGAAACGGATAATAAGGCGGGTAAAACGAGGTCATCCGCCCGTCCGGATGCTTGTGAAAGTGAAATTCGCCGTCCGGGAAAAAGTGTCCGTGCGGATCGCTGCCGACGGCCGGATAAGCGATGTCCGCCGTCCCGTGCGTCAATAAATTCTGGATGACGATAAATTTGTTCCCGCCGTCGGTCGTCCAGAAGCCGCGCTCCGGCAATGCCAGCGCCAGCACCGCATACACCACGGCCACCGCCGCCAGAATCAGCCCGAATTGAGTATAACGTTGAGCTTGCGGATTCATCTTTTTCCTTTCAGTTCGATCCCGTGGGCGCCGGCGGCCAGATATTCGTCCAGCGTCCGGCGGTGACACGTCAGCGCCAACACCTGCCGTCCGGCGGCGAACGTCTGCAGCGCGGCAATTGCCGCCAGTCGCCGGGGATCGTCGAAGTTCACCAGCGCGTCATCCATGATAACCGGCAGCGGTTCCGTCCGGGCCGTTTCATATTCGGCGATCAGCCCGAGCCGCAACGCCAGAAAAAGTTCTTCCCGCGAGCCGCGGCTGAGCTTGCCCACTTCCAGCGCCTCGCCCGCCGCAGTCCGCACCAGTACGCCGTTGTTTTCGAACGACCGGTAGACGTTTTCCAGACGTCCGGCGGTGATCTGCCGCAGCACGGTTTCCGCCTGATGCATCACGCCCGGCTGCCGTTTGTTCTCATATTCCTGTAAAACGGCTTCGAAAATGGCGGCGGCGGTCCGATTGACGCGCCATTCCTCGGCGGCAACCCGCAAGCGGTCGATCACCGCTTCTTCCTGCTGCCGCAAATTCCGGAGATCGTCGTGCGAAGCCAGCGTCGTCAACTGGTTTTTCACCATGCCGAGCTGTTCCGTCTGCCGGGAAAGCTGCTGCCGGTTTTCGTCCCGTTCCGCCGCCAGCGCGCTCATTTCCGCCTCGAGCGCGGCGGGATCGAGTTGCGCCATTTCCCGCAGCAATTGAGTGAAAACGTCGCCGGTTCCGGCCAGTTTCCGCATCTGCCGCAACTGTTCGTCGAGCCGGGATTGGAGCCGCAGACGTTCCTGCCGTTGCGCCGACCGCCGGCGCAAGTCTTCCGCGTCGGTCGCGCCACAGGACTGTAAAAATTCCGTCAGCCGGGATTGGGCGGCCGCCGACTCCGCCGCCGCGTTCCGGCTGCGGCGGTCGGCAACGGTCCAGTTCTGTTCCGCCTGTTCCCGCTGTCGGGCCTGTTGTTCTTCCTGATCCAGCCGGTGACCCAGAACCGCTACGGCCGCCGGCAACGCCGCGTTCCGATCGGCCGGAGCCAGCAACGGCAACAGCGGCGGCAACCATGCGGCAATGGTTTGCCGCTGTTCTTCCGCCGCCGCATGCCGCCGGGTCAAATCGTCTTCCTCCGTCTGCGCATCGCGGCAACGTTCCAGCCGGGCGACCACATCCGAAAAGCTTTCCGGCGTCACCGTCTCCGGCCACCGGAGTTCCCGCAACAGCGCGGTCCAGGCGGACTGTGCATCCTGCCGCCGTTGCTCCGCCGCCGCCAACTCCGCCGCCAGATTCGAAAGCGTCGGTTCGGAATGAACCGCCGCCGGACCCGACCGACGGAACATCGGCAACGCCATGACCAGTCCGACCACCCCGGCCAGCGCCCCGGCCCACCAGGCCACCGTCATCGCCAGAATTCCTGCCAGAATTCCTACGACCAATAGAAAAGCCGCCGGGAGCCAGCCGGGAAGTCCGCCTTTCGCGGCGGTTCCCTGACGTTCCAGCTGCATCCGCCGCCGGGTTTCGTCTTCCACCTGCCGTTGCCGTTCGAGACTTTTTACTTCGTCGTCGGCCGCCGTCAGTTCGCCGCGGATGGCGTCGCTCCGTTGCCGCCGCAGCAAATCGCAGGAAAAAGCGGCGGGATCGAGCGAGGCAAATTGCGGTCCGAGTTCCGTCCGCAATTGTTGCGAACGGGTCGCCGCCGCGGTTCGGAGCGTTTGCAACTCGCGAAGTTCGGCCACCGTTTTTTCATACAGCGGCAACTGGCGTTGCAATTCCCGGATGGCAACGGCGGCATCCAGCATCGTCCGGTCCGGCGTAAAGCGTTTTCGGGCGTCGTCGGCCAATTGTCGTTCCACGGCGCTTCCGGCGGCGGCCTGTTTGGCGGCATCGACGGCGGCCTGAAGTTTTTCCAGTCGGGAAATGGCATCCTCCGCCAGCGGTTCGTCGGGAAGCGCGGCCAATTGTTGCCGCAACGCCTCGCCGTCCACCCAGTCGCGATAGAGCCGACGGCGCAGTTCGAGTTGCGCATGTTGCTGCTGCAATTGCAGGCCGCAGGTTTCCAACTGACGGGTCTTTTCCTCGAGGTCGGCAACGGTCGCGAGCAACTGCTCATACTGGGGGAGTTCCTGACGGCATTGCCGCAGTCGGTCGCGGATTTCTCCGAGGTCGCGACCGATTGCCAGCAATTGTCTGGCGGGACGTCCGCTGGCGCCGCAGAATTCGGCGGCGGCGTTACTGAAAAACTTTTTGATTTCCGCCGGCGAAGTCTTGCCGAAACCCAACCCGGCGCCGTAAATCCGGCCCCGGATCTCGTCGCCGTTCAACGATTGGAGCGACTGAATTTCATCGAGGCTGAAAGCATAGACGTTATTGAAAAATTCGGCGGAAACGTGAAACCAGCGATCCAGTGCGTCTTTGCCTTCCAGAATTTCACCGCCGGATTCCACGGTCAGCGGGCCGCCGTGCGGACCGCTGCGGCGGCGAATGACCAGTTTGTGACCGGATTCCAGCCGGCAGAACAGCGCGCCGCCGGAGACTGCCGCTTTATAAGCGCTCAGTTGATAGTCGTTGTCGGCGGACCGCCGGTCCGGGAAGCCGAACAGCACCCGGCGGATGAATTCGAACAGCGTGGTTTTGCCCGCTTCGTTGGGACCGAAAATCACGTTCAGTCCCGGTTGGAACCCTTCCAGCCGGTAATCCTGATATCCGCCGAAACCGTCGATCTGAATTTGTTCGATTTTCATTCGGCGTCTCCGGGGTTCAGACGGTCGAGCAGCCGCAACAGCGCGGTTTGGACGATGGCGGCGGCGTCCGTTTCGCCGGGCGCTTCCAAAATTCCCGCAACTTCCGGACGACGCAACAGTTTATCCCAGTCGGCCAGTAAATCCGCCGGCAGTTTTTCCGGATGGGCGGCCAGTTCTCCGGCCCGCCGGACCAGTTCCGCCGGGAAGTCGTCGCCCGCCGCCAAGCGCTCCAGATCGTAGGCGGGCGTCATGGCCGGAATCAAGCGTTCCAGCCAGACGGCAATCTTCTCGGCGTCCAGTTGTTCCCGGACGGTTGCCGTCAGTTCCGCCGATTTTTCGGGTTGCCGCAATTTTTCGCCGCAGGCGGGGCGGCCGGTCAAGGTCAGACGGAGAATCGCCTGCCGTCCTTCCTGCCGGAGACCGCAGTTGCGGGCGGCGTCGAAAATGGCTGCCGCCGCGTCCTGTTCCAGTTCGCAGTCGGAAAGGTCCAGTTGTTCCTGACAGTATCGCACCAGATCGGTATCCCGCCAGTCGATTTCGGTCCGTCCGGCGTCGTCCAACGTGACCAGCGCGCAGCCGTGCGCCCCGGTTTCCCGGATCTCGGTACCCTGGAGACAGCCGGGATAGACAATGGCCGGACGCTGTTCCCGCAACACCAGCCGCCGATGCACATGTCCCAGCGCCCAGTAAGTAAAAGCGCCGCCGGTCAGGTCGTCGATCGACGCCGGCGCATACGGTAAATGATCGGCATTGTTGCCCGCGTTGCAGTGCAGCACGGCCACCGCCGGAACGCCCGGCGGCGGCGGGGGAAACCGCCGCGCCAGATTCTCCCGGACATCCGCCGCCGGATAGCTGACGCCGGTCACCGTGGCCAGCAAGACGCCGTCTTTTTCAACGGGCACGGTTTCCGGGTCCGGCCCGAACCGATGGCACCCGGGCGGCAGTCGCAGATTGCGGGCGGCGGGCAACGGGTCGTGGTTGCCGCAGACGTAAAATGTCCGAATTCCCGCCTCGTCCAGCCGGGCCAACTGCCGTTCGAACTGCAATTTGGCGGCGAGACTCTGTTCCACCGTATCGAACGCGTCGCCGGCGATGACCACCGCGTCGACCTTCTCTCCAATGGCCAGCGACGCCACCCGTTCGAACGCGTCGAATTGCGCCCGAACGAGAAGCTTGCCCAGTGTCGGCGAATCGCCGGCCACGCCCCGAAACGGGCTGTCAAGATGCAGATCGGCGCAATGAATGAAGCGGAACATCGGGATTTCCTTGGTTTTCCGGTAATATAGTCCCGTTTACGCCGGGGATAAAGCCTTTTTCCGACCATTTCCGGCATCTCTTCCCGGAAGCTCGGGTTGAAACAATCCACGGATTTCCGCCAACTTTTCCGGCGTTACTACTTTTAAAGCGGCAAACGAGAATTTATATTAATCGCTTCGAATGTCCAAACGGAATCACGGCAACGAGTTGCCGACACAATGCGGAATCGGAAGGAATGTTATGGATGCGGCCAAGATTTATCCGCGGACCAATGATAAAAGTACAGTCTATCTGAAAGCAGTCGTTCGGGATGCCAATATTACCGTCGGCGAATTCTCGATGTATAACGACTGGGTCAACGATCCGCGCGACTTCGAAAAAAACAATGTTCTCTATCATTATCCGATCAATCATGATCGGCTGGTGATCGGCAAGTATTGTTCGATAGCCTGCGGGGCGAAATTTATTTTTACTTCAGCCAACCATACGCTGGACTCGCTGTCGACGTATCCGTTTCCGATCTTCTGGGAAGAATGGGGGCTGGCGGCCCAAGACGTAACTTCGGCCTGGCAGAACAAGGGCGATATCCAAATCGGCAACGACGTCTGGATCGGCTACGAAGCCGTGATTATGTCCGGCGTCACCATCGGCGACGGCGCGATCATCGGAACGCGGGCGGTTGTAACAAAGTCGGTGCCGCCCTATGCGATCGTCGGCGGAGTGCCTGCCAAATTGATCCGTTACCGTTTTCCGGAAGCGGTTATCGCCGAATTGCAGAAGCTGCAATGGTGGAACTGGCCGCCGGAAGAAGTCCAAAAACGCCTGCCGTCCATTCAGGCCGGCGACTGGGCGGCGCTGCGCGGGTAAAGTCATTTGCACATGCCGGGTTACAACTTGGCGGCAAACTTAATTTCGACAGTTGTAAAATCACTAACAAATAGCTATAATAAACGAATGTTTAAACCAGGGACGTATAGAAATTATGATCAAAGATGTCTTAGTAGTCTGTAAGACTCATCTCGATATCGGTTTTACCGATTTGGCCGCCAAAGTCAAGGAACGCTATTTCAAGGATTATCTCGAACAGGCGGTAGCGGTGGCCGAACATTATCGGCAGGAAAACCAGGGCCGGAACTATGTCTGGACAGTCGGGTCCTGGCTGGTTTATGAATATCTTCGGAAGTTCAAGGGCGAACGCCGGCAATTGCTGGAAAACGCCATCCGCCGCGGCGATCTGGTCTGGCATGCGCTGCCTTTTACGATGCACAGCGAACTTAACAGCGCATTTTTGTTTGCGCGGGCCTTGCAGATCAGCCGAACCCTCGATCAGCAATTCCATCGCCATACCATCGCCGCCAAAATGACGGACGTCCCCGGTCATACGCGCGGCATCGTGGCGCCGCTGGCCGAAGCCGGGGTCAAACTTCTGCATATCGGGATCAATCCGGCCAGCGCCCAAGCGGAAGTTCCGCCGATTTTCCGCTGGCAGGATTCCCGCGGCCACTCGATTATGGTTATTTATCAGGGCCAATACGGCAGCCCGTGCGTGTTTCCGGATAAAAAAACCGTGCTCTGCATGGAACTGACCAACGACAATCACGGTCCGCATACGATCGAAGAAATGGACGCCTTATACGACCGGTTGGCTCAAGCCTATCCCCACGCCCGGATTCGCTGTACAACGCTGAACGAAGCGGCGCGCATCCTGGCCAAACAGGCGGCCTCGCTTCCGGTTGTGACCGCCGGCATCGGCGATACCTGGATTCACGGCATCGGCAGCGATCCGCTGAAAGTCGGGCAGTTCAAGAATCTGTTGCGCTGGCGGGAAGAACAAGGCCAGAGTACCCGGTTGACCGCTTTCGACGCCGAACTGCTCCAAATCGCCGAACACACCTGGGGCATGGACGAAAAAACCTGGATTCCGCACGATCACCGTTTTCTGGGCACGGAACTGGCGGCATTGCAGTATTCTCCCAACGGCCAGCGGTTTGCCTCCTCCTGGCGGGAACAGCGGACGCTGATTACCACCGCGCTGCGGCAGTTGCCGAAAGCCATGCAGCCGGAAGCCAAACGCGTCCGGCGCAATTCTCCGCGGCATCCCTATCTCGATCCGGCGGAACTGTGCCGGACCCGGAAATTCAAAACGGCTTTCTTTACCGGTAAATTCGGTTTCGACGGCGCGTTGGAAAGATTGACGGATGAAATCGGCAATCCGATCGCCGACGCCGACCACCCGCTGTTTCAACTCTGGGGCGAAACCTTCTCCAAGGCCGACTACTCCCGGTTCTACAAGGAATACAATCGCGGCGACTATGACTGGGCACGACAGGATTTTACCAAACCGGGTCTGCCGAAATCGTTGAAGCATCAAATTCTTCAGCCGAAGATCAAAGGGATTTATCATCATTCGTTGCGCCACGGTGAAAAATATCTGCTGGTTATGACGATGCCGTCCAACGACGCCACCGGCATGCCGGACGAAATCTACCTGACCTACTATTTCGGCCACGACGCGCCCCGCATCGCGGTAACGTTGGACTGGTTCGGCAAATTCCCGGCCCGGATTCCGCACGCCATCCATTTCAGTTGCCGTCCGCTGGAGGCCGAAACCGGACACTGGAATTTTTCCAAGCTGGGCGAACCGATCGAACCGGCCAACGTGGTGGTCAACGGCGCCCGCAACCTGCACGCCATGGATGAGGCCATCACCTGCCGGACGGCGGACGGCGCGCTGGTGTTCCGCAGTTTTCATGCGCCGCTGGTGGCGCTCGGCAAACCCCGGATGCTGCATTTCGACAACCAGTTGCCGGACCTCACCCAGGGTATCCACTACAATCTGTATAACAATCTCTGGGGCACCAATTTTCCGATGTGGTACGGGGACAATACCCGGTTCCGCTTCGAATTGGACTTCATTCTGTAGCGCGCCCGGCAAGTTTGGCGGGAATCTTAAATTCCGACTTCGGAGTATGCCTCGACAATCCCATCGCGAGGCATCCCCGGCGTCGGCAGTTTATTTATCGAGAAAGACTTCGACCCAGGACTTGAACTGGTGATAGTCGGGGGATTTGCTGACTGTGATCCCGATCTGGCTGAACTCCGTATTGTCCAAATAAACGGAATAGTTATAGCGCGCCACCTGCATGAGCCAAGGCTTGCTGAAATCCAGTTTCCCGGCTTTGGCTTGAAGAGCCTTCATCGGAATCGCCGCAATACAGCGCCAGCCCTGATCGCGGTCGGCCGGATGGTTTAACGTCCCGCGCAATTCGACATTGATCTGATAGCCCGGCATCAGCGGCTCGGTAAAACAACTTGGCAGGCGGCGCCCCCGCGACGGATAAAAGAACGACGACCGGCGGCCATTGGGCGCGGCGTAAATCTCCCAGTAACAGCGGACGCCGGCGGGCCGGATGAAAATCTCGAGCACATCGCCGAAACGGTAGAGATGTTCGCCGTCCTTGTCTTCTTCCTGGACGAGGTCGGAATCGACCATGTCGGCAAACAGGAAAAGAGTATCTTCGTTCCAGAGCATTTTGACCGTGCCGCCTTCGGTGAGTTCGGGATGTTCAAGCCCGGCGCTACGAAACGGCAACGCCGGAACTTTTTCCCACGCCGGAGCGGAAAAAACACCGAGTTCGGCAATTGTTCCAGCCACATGAGGCACGTGATATTGAAGGGGTTCCGCCGTCAGAGCCAGACCGGCGAACAGCAGACCGAGGGTCAACAGGATTCGGGACGTCATGATGGAAATTCCATTATGCTAAGGGTTAAGAATTACAGTGCGAAGCAGCGGACGACGAGGAGGCAGGTTTGGCGGCAGCGCCCGCCGCAACCTCTTTACCGGATGCCGATTCGGCTTCTTCCGAACGTTCGTGTTCTTTGACGGTCCCGTCGTCGGCTTCGTCGATCCGTTCCAACTTCAGATCTTTGAACAGCCGGATGGCATCGTGAATCCCGCCGATGGTGATCCAGAAAGTACAGATGGTGCCGAGCACCACCGAAAACGCCACCAGTTTCCACCACCAGAACTCGCGCCAGACTCTATCGGTCAGCCAGTCGGTCGTGAAATAAAGCAGACAGCCGACCAGGAAGCAAACCCAGAACAGCATCGACTTATAGAATGTGGCCCAGGCGATAAAACGGTCGAACCAGGTAAATTCCGAGGTGATGCCCAGAAACGTCCGCATCGAAAACCTGGCCTTGGGCTGCGGTTGGACTTCATCGCCCCGGGCGGTGTCCGCGTTGACCGCATACGCGCCGCGATGCAGCAACTTGTCCATGTTGTGCACCTGCCGCGGCCCGAGCAGCGACACCAGTACGTAGGACGCCAGCGCCACCACCATGGCGATAAAGTAGATCACCTGACTGCTGAGCGGGAACTTATCCTGATTTACCAGCACCCATTGCCAGTCCGGCCAGTGCCGAAGCAGCAGGGGCGCCCAGGTGGTTCTCCACATTTGCTGGATTACCATTCCGCCGAACGCCAACACGGTCCCGGAGATCAGTGCCACCCACGCAGCGTAAACGGTCCCGCGCTTCCAATACAATCCGCCGAGAATCACCGCCCCGGCGCCGCCCAGATAGATGGCGCCGGTCAGCGCAAAGTACATTAAAATATAATCCTTCAACGGAAACAGCAGACTGAAGGTAAAGCCGAACGCCGCCACGCTGAGAATGGCGATCCGCAACAGCAGCAGATGTTGTTTGGGAGTGAGGGATTTTTTACGCAACGGCAAAACCACGTCCTGAATGAAAATCGTGCCCCAGGCGTGAATGTAAGTATCGTCGCAGCTGATGGCGCAGGAAACGATGATCGCGGCAAACAGCCCCATCATGCCGACCGGCAGAATTTGCGCCAGAAACAGCGGGACGGTCATCTGATTGCGGATCTGAGGATCGGCAATGGCGGCCAGTTTGGCATTGACCGGGTCGGCGATAGCGGCGAAAGCGGGCAGATGCATCACCGCATAGGCGCTCAGCGGAATCAACAACATGCAGAGCCCCTGGGCAGTAGTCCGCCAGCTGCCGATAACCCCGGACATCTTGGCTTCGTGCGGGGTGCGCGGCGCGGCGTTGAATCCGGAGTTCCCCTGCCACGACCGGATATTATAGATCGACCCGAAAATGCCGATCAGAAAATACCAGATGCTGAATTCATCGGCGGCGCTGCTCTTAAACGGGTCGATCATCGACTTGCCGGCGCCAACCACTTCCAGTCCGTCCATGATGTCGCCCCAGCTGAATTTCCACAGCAGGAAAAACATCAGCCCGAGAAAGATCATCATCAACAACATACCCTGAAAAAAGTCGGTCAGCATAATGCTGATCATGCCGCCGCAGCAGGCGATGTAACAGGCAATGCTCAGGTACGCCAGCATGACCACCGCAAACGTCGAAAAGGTGATGCCGCAACATTGAAAATGCGTCGGAAAACCGAAAAAGTAGATAATGAAATTCGCCGTGACGGCCGGAAAGATGCCGTAATTGAGAATCCCGGAAATCCAGCACAGAATCCCCGCAAAAAAGCGAAACCGGCGGCTGTAGCGCATTTCGAAAAACTGGGCCAGCGTCAGCGCGCGGGTCTGTCGGAACCGATAGACCACAAATCCGGTCAGCGAGAGGAACAGGCCGATCGGAATCGACATCAACCCCCACCATTGGGTCGGCAACCCGGCCCCGTAAACCATTTCCCACATCGCCACCAGTGAAATGGCGCCGCCGAACCCGCCGCAGACGGTCAGCAGATACCGGCCGGCCAGACGGTCCGCCGCCAGAAAGTCCGCTACGCTGCGCATGTACTTCCGCACGTAAAGAGTAATACCGATAATCGCCCCCAGCAGGGCGACAATAAACAACCAATCCAGCCAATGCATATTCATAATTCGAATGCCTTCTGAAAGTTACTTCCCCGGTACTACAACTGCGGATCGGAAGTCTACATACTATATAATTCGTTAATCGTGATTCCTCAATTGCGTTGTTGACTTTTTATGGTATGATTTTGACTTTAGTGCAGAAAAAATCGCCTGGGGGAGGCGCAAAAAGTATTATTTTAAGAGATACGATGAAAGGCGCCGGTTCCCGTCATGTAAATATCAGACGGACCGATTGCAATCGATGAATCGCTCCGTTATCGTACATACCGGGGATCGGCGGTAAAAATCATCCGGATAAAACAATGGAGGCGTAGAATGAAAAAGGTATGGGGCGCAATGCTGTTGTTGGCGGTCATGGTCACGGCGGGCGCTGCGGAATTGTCGTGGTCGACCAATTTGAGTCGGGCGGTCAAACAGGCCGCCGTCGAAAAGAAAAACGTCTTCCTGCTGTTTACCGGCTCCGACTGGTGTCCTTACTGTATCCAGTTGGAAAAAACCATTCTTTCCACTGATGAATTTAAGAAATTCGCCGCCGCCGAACTGGTTCTTGTGAAAATCGACTTTCCCCAGGAAAAACATATGCTGCCGATTCAGCGTCAGGCCAACGAGGAGCTACAGGCAAAATTCAAAGTGGAAGGCTTTCCGACCATTTTTCTTCTCGACGCGCAGGGAAAAACGCTGGGCCAAGTGGACAACGAGGCCGCTTCTCCGGCCGCTTTCATTACGGCAATCCGGCAGGTAATCGGCAATCCGGGACCGGTAAAACTGTCGGCGGAAAAGCAACCGTAAGGCTGACGACAGGGAGCGTAATCCGCCGGGCGCATGAGACGGAATCCCGTCTCGCGCGGCAAGTTTATTGCCGCGCCGCCGGAACGAGCGCATGCTTGCCGACCGGCGGACGACGGCACCAATCCCGCATCGCCTGTTGCATTTGCGGCGTCGGCTCGCAGCCGACGTAATGGCCGTCCGGCAGATAGAAATGCGGCCGATGTTGATGTTCGTCCCATTTCCACCAGACCGTGCCGTAAAACCAGGGTTCTTCCGCCAGCGCCTGCAAGGTGGCAAGATAATAGTCGGCCTGTTCCGTTTCCGAATAAACGGCCGCGCCCACCCAGAAATCGCCGGTAATGCCGGCCGCGCCCACCAGCGGGCGGGTTCCGGTTTCGGCAAAAAACAACGGGCGGCCCAGCCATTCCGAAAATTTCCGGAGTTTTTCTTTCCACGGCTGCCAGCCGGCGATCATGGCGTCGCGGGAACTGGTCCGGTCGTTCGGGCCGACTTTGAAATAACCGCTGATGCCGACCAGGTCGAGTTCGGACAGCCAGCGGCGTTCGTCGGTAAGCGTTTTCGATATTCATGGTCAAGTTGTAGGTAATCAGTCCGGCATAAAATCGTCGAGCCAGCGCCAGCGTTTGGCGCCACTGGTCTTTATGGGGTTCCATGCCGTCGAGTTCGCAGCCGAGGCAGAACATTTCACACTGCGTTGCGGCGGCAATCTCGGCATAGCGTTGAATCATGGCGCGGTAGGACTCGAACCAGGTCGTGATGGATCCGTATGAACTTCCGCCAGAATATTCCCGGTATATTGCCGGATACAGCCGCGCCAAACGCTGTCGCACGGCTCCAGCATCGGTTTGAGCATCACATGAAGGCCGGCGGCATGCAGCCGTTCGATTTGCCCGATCAGTTCGCGGTCCGAAACCGTCCGGACATTGTCCGGAAAAATCCGGGTCGACGCCACGGTTTCCTGAAACTGGTTGACGCACAAGGCCACCCAATTGACGCCCAGGTCGGCAATCTCCCGGGTCTGCTGTTCGCCCTTGGCCGTATCGAAATGTCCGCGCGGCGCCAGAAACCCCTGCGTCATCCCGTTTATTAATTCCTTTAGTATAAATGTGTTTTCGCTCATGGTCTTATTCCTTTTTCCATAAGCGTTATCAGGTATTCTGTTTTTTTAATTGCTGGAGAATCTGTTCCGGAATCGTTTCCAGAAAATGCTGAATCAACCGGCGATGCTCGGTCTTATAGCGATACGTCGGCAGAAAAACGCCAATCGCGCCCAAATACCGGTCGCCGTCGCAGATCGGGACGGCCAGCGACGTAATCTCTTCGGTGGCGATGACAACCCGGCCCTGAACCCTGATTTTCGCCAGGGCCTGAATCAGCTTGTTTTCCGTGGTGATTTCCGGCCAGTATGCACCCGGCGCCCCGTTTTTCTGAAAGAAAACGCGCTGTTCATCGGGGGGGAGACCGGCCAGCAGCACATGACCGGAAACGCTGCGATAGGGGGTTTCCGCATTGACGATCGGTCCATTGATCTGAACCGAGCGGGTGGACAGGATATGATCCAGAATGACCCGTTGGCCGTCGCGCAGCTCGGAAAGACAAATGTATTCGCCGGTCTGGCGGGAAAATTCTTGCAACAGCGGTTTGGCGATGGTCACCAGCGGACGGGAAAAATTGTTGTCCCGAGCCAGTTCGTAGGCCATCCGACCCAGCACGTAACCGGTTTTCCGCCCCAACTGTTCGAGATAGCCCAGATTGGCCAGCGATTTGACGATCCGCGCGGCGGTGGCCGGTTTAAGGCCGGATTTCTGAATCAGCTCGCTCAGCGTATGCGGCCGGGCGGCGTCTTTCGCCACGGCTTCCAGCAGCCGGAACGCCCGTTCGAGAACCTGAATGTTGTCCATTACTAATTATTCCGCAATACGAAATTTATTTTTCTCATTGTTAAAATATAAAAGGCTGCCACGGAAAAATCAAGGAGTCCAATAACTTTTTTCTTCCATTTATCTGTTTTTTTTGGTGATCGGCCTGTACGGAATTTTCAACAATACTATAATGCGGAAACAAAATTCTTCATAGTGGAATAACCAAGCGGGGGGTATTGCGTCCCGGCGAAGGGAATATTTTAGCGCCGGCTATTGCAGCGCGATCGTATATGGCATGGGGGCCGAAGTCGGAATGACCTGAAAGCGCACCGCCTTTTTCCAGCCGGTGTCGACCGTTGCCGACATCACTTCCCGGCGATTGCGGTCCCGGATGGTCAACCGCATTGTCCGATTGGGCTCTTGGCAAGTCATAATGTGGATGGTTACCGGTACGCGGGTATCGATGGTCAATCCAGCGGGAGAAAGGGCCGATACTTTGATCCATGATCGCGGCCCGGATTTCCATTCCGGGAGAAAAACATAACCCAGAAACCGGATTTCCGCGCCGCCGTCGAAGTTCAACCGCAGATTCTCTTTCGACAACGGGGCGTCCGCCAGCGCGGACAAAATGGTTTCCGCGATTTTCCGATGTCCGTCCCGGTTGGGATGAACCATATCGGCATAGTACTGCCGGTCGTGGTCGATGGCTTCGTGGATATCCGCCAGATGACAGCGATATTTGGCGGCAATTTCCTGAATCGTCACATTGGCCTGAACCGTCCAGTCGTCGAAGTTGTCGGGCCAGCCGAAATGAGCCATCAGCGTCACCAGGACGATCGGCAGCGTCGGCCGCGCCTGCCGCAACGCGCGAATGAAGTCCTCATAGGCCACGGCGAAAGCGGACAGCGAATATCCCCAGTAACAGTCATTGACCCCGTACTGCATCACCACCATATCCGGAGCGGGAGCCAGTACTTCGTCAATCAGCCTACCGTCCCGGTTGGCCTCACAGACCGGAACGCCGGAACAGCCCAGATTGACCTCCCGGAGACCGGGGAACCGCGATTGCAGCAACCGGGTCAATACGGTGGCGTAACGTTCCTCCGGCGGCTGGGGACCGGAACATTCCACTCCGGCGGTCAAGCTGTCGCCGACAAAAACAAGGGATGCCGGCGACGGTAATTTTTCCATAGAATCCGAAATGGCATGATTCGCGGATGCCAGCGTCATAAGATCAACCTTTCTTACGATTGGCGGCGGATGCTTTTCCAGTACCGTTTTGATAGCCCAGCCGGGCGGAACATTCTCCGGCCAGACGTTGGGCCGTTTCGCCCACCGTCTTCAATTTCTCCTTCGTCAGCCGGAACGCCGGACCGGTCACCCAGAGCGCCGCCCGCGGATAACCCCGGTAGTCCAGAATCGCCGCCCCGGTGCAGAACAGGCTTTCCTCCTCTTCGCCCAGATCGAACGCATAGCCGCGCCGCCGGACGTTGTCCAGTTCGCGCCGCAGCGCGTCGGCATCGGCAATGGTCTGATCGTTGAACCGGGTGAACTTGATCCGGCCGATCTGGCGTTCCCGTTCGTCTTCCGGCAGATATGCCAGCATGGCCTTGCCGGGCGCGGCCGTATGCAACGGAAACCGCGTTCCGGGATTGACAATGAATTTTATCGGCTGCGGCGACGGCATCTGGTCGAGTACTACGCCTTCGCCGTCCAGCAGCACCCCCAGCAAAGCGGTTTCGCCGGTCTCGTCGCGCAGCCGGCGCAACGCGTCGACGGCAATTTCCACCAGTCCGGTTTCGTCCAGCGCCTGATACCCCAGCGCCAGCAGTTTCCGGCTCAGCGAATATTTCTTACTTTCCGGTTCGCGAAGGACGTACCCGCGTTCTTCCAGCGTCGACAGAATCCGAAACACGCTGTTGGCCGGATAATTCATCAGTTTGGCAATCTCCGCCATGCCGACCCCGCCGGGCCGACTGGACAGCAGTTCCATGATCTCCAGCGCCCGTTCCAGATTCGGCACATGATATTGCGAATCGAGTTTTCCGTTCATCGTTACAACCACTTTCTTTGGGTTAAGCAATTGACTTATTTCCATATATAGATTATAATTCTAAATGTAGAAAATAACCATACTGATATCAATAAATATATCCTCTTTCGAAAGATTATGGAGACGAAAATGGCGGATTTATGGCTGGAAGCGGAAACTTTTGAGGATTTGGGCGGCTGGGTGATCGACCAGCAGTCTTTCGCGCAAATCGGGTCGGCCTATGTGATGGCCCACGGGCAGGGCATTCCGGTTGCCGATGCCGTTACGCACGCCCGGATTGAAACGGCCGGACGTTACACGGTCTGGGTCCGGACGCGAGACTGGACGGCGGTCTGGAAGCGCGGGACCCCGGCGGGACGTTTTCAGGTCAGCATCAACGGTACGACCTTGCCGGAAATTCTCGGCGTCAACGGCCCGGCCTGGGGTTGGCAGAAAGCCGGCGCCGTCGAATTACCGGCCGGGACCTGCCCGGTTGCGCTCCACGACCTGACCGGATTCAACGGCCGTTGCGACGCGCTCTACCTGACCACCGATGCCGCGGCGGTTCCGCCGTCCGACGGCGCCGAGTTGGCGGCATTTCGGCGAGCCAAGGCCGGTACGGTGACGCAGGACGATCCGGAAACATACGATTTGATTGTTGCCGGCGGGGGGATTGCCGGGATCTGTACCGCAATCGCGGCTCTGCGCAGCGG
>Ga0183095_11218_pt1 | contig 25637 bp, 22 predicted proteins | sample BioMet4_FD_130346 | JGI IMG/M metagenome (GOLD analysis project Ga0183095, IMG submission 130346) | Microbial communities from bioreactor (seeded with sewage sludge) at LBNL, California, USA - Biofuel metagenome 4 (v2) (version 3) | ecosystem: Engineered > Bioreactor > Anaerobic > Unclassified ...
TACGACATCTACTCTCTGTTTTCTTTCTTCGTGAAGCTCCGATTATTTTATTGCGGGTTCTCCGTAAATGCCCCGGATATTTTACTTAAGCCAAAATTTCTTTTCTTGTTGTTGGAGTTGCATAAGGGATAGCATATATTATTTGCGTAATGTGATATTTTGCTACATTTTTTACAATTGTTTTTCTGTTTCCTACAATTGGAATGCCAGCAAGATACCTACCTTTTTTAGAAGGATTATCATCGATAATACAGCAAACCTTTAAGTTTAGATGCGTGCTCATAATCAGCTCGCTTATTAGAGTTCTTCCTGCCGACCCAGCACCTATAATCATTACCCGCTCATCATAGTGTTCCGCTCTTTGCTGGAATACGCCCTTAATACCACGAACGAAGTACAAAGTGAACCTTAAAGCAGTTGTCAGGAAAAAACCAAGCATCGCGCCAACAATCCAAAATCCAATTGGCATACGTATTTTTGTTATTGCATAAATGATCAGCACTGCCACTTGGTCTAAAGCCCAAGCTTCAACCATTCTTCCAAGTTCTGAAACAGATGCAAACCTCCAAATTGAATGGTATAGATGGAAGAACCAAAAAATTAATATTGCAACCAGAATATATGGACCAATTAGAACGTTAAAACCATCTACATACTGAATTTCAATTTTGCTAAATGTGAAATCAAACCGCATTAACAAAGCGAAGTAATAGGAGAAAGCTATTAAGATTGCATCAAAAATCATGATTATGAAGGCATGGACCAGCCACTGATGTCCTTTATTATCCAGTTCATTCACTCCATTATCATCTTCTATTTTTATTGAACTAAGCTCTCTTGTTTTACTAATTTTTTTATTTTCCCCAGCCATATATGTTTCCCTCACAACATAAATACTTCTACTATAATTAATAACTTTTGTTAGTAGATTGTCGTTATAACCCTATTATATAATTTTATCATATAACGATATTTTTGAACATCCTGTCGAACAAACTGCACAGGTTTCACGCTCATTCGCTTCCATTTGAATATTTAGAATTCCTTGCTGAAAATACTATCAATTCGGTAAGAACACAGTTTGGTCTGTTGCAGGAAGAGTTCCTTGTGTAATAATTTCTCCATTCATCACTTTTGTCATCTGTTCTTTCGCAAAAGTTACCTGTTCTTCTAAAGGATAGGAAACATACAGTTGCATAGATCCCATTGAAGCTGTTGTATCATAAGCTCCTGTTCCACCCAAATGATAGCTGACCATATTCCAGCTTCCACCATCATTCAATTGTTTTTCAGCTAAAGCATAAATTGTATCTGAGCTTATACTAGTTAAGAAGTTACCCTGAAGATTTTCTAATAAGCTGCCAAAGTTACTAATAACTTCTTTGCTAGTAATTTTACTGATAATTGCTTGTAACACAATTTCCTGATGCTCATTACGACCATAGTCTCCATTAGGTAAATTGTATCTTTCACGAACATACCATAAGCCAGCATCGCCATTTAAATGTATTTGCCCTTCAGGATAATAATTTCCATCATCATCACTAAATGAATATGGATTATCAATATCGATTCCACCTAAGGCATCAATAATATTCTTAAATGTGACGAAGTTTACTTCAAAGTAGTCCTTGATGTAATCAAATCCATATTCCTGATTCAATCCATCAATACTGTTCTGCATACCATTATTCCCAAGATGTGTCAATTTATCATAACCATTCCATAACGCCGGATTCTTTACATACCAATCTCTAGGCATCGAGATAAGCAATAATTGATGATTTATCGGATCCACTGTCATAATCATATCAACATCTGTTCTTGTGTACTCAGTTAAAGCTGAGTCTCTACTATCAGATCCGGCAATAAATACCATAAACGAAGAATTTGTATAGTTGGTATTTGATGCCGGTGTAGGTGTAGCCACTTGAATTGTATTTGTTTCTGTATCAATGATCTTTGTATCTTTTTCAAAGTTCTCATATCCAGGTACTTCTTCAATTGTAAGGACAAACTGTTCATTTAATACTAATACATCACCAGTTCCATCATATAATGCTGCAACTGCACTCATGACATCTTCCTTTGTTACAAGATTCAATGCATTTACACTTAACTTGTTTTGAATTCCCTGCAAAGCAACTGCTTGATTGTCTTGATCCACTTTCGACTGATTAATGAACCGTGCGTTCTTGTAGTCTTCTAACTGATCTGAGGAGGTTGTGTTATTAAAGACATCTGTATGTGCAGCTTTATAATCTGCTGTCATAACATATGCATTGATCTTGATTTCCTGTGTACTCGTTGGTTCTGCAAATAAGCCCCTCATTTTAGCCTGCAGGATTGGTAAGTATATCGATCCTGCTACCATTGCAACACAAAGAATACAGTTGATCACTGTAACCACTATCTTCTTTGCATTCTTTTTCTTACTTTTACGCAGTGAAAAGATTGCCATGATTGCGACAATCAATGCAAGTATCACTGCAAATGGTAATTTATACTTTGTTGGGAATACTACAAACGATATTGCAATGAAAAAGAATACCACTGCAATTACGAACAGTACTGCCCATGTAATTGCTGCCCAATTTAATCTTCGTACTACTTTTTTATTTGCTGCCATTAAAGTTCTCCCATCTCGTTTTATTTATACTATTTCTATACAATCCATAAAATACAATTATAAATTTTAGCACTTTTATGGTAATAGCCAAAATTCATATCGTTACCATCACTCAATTACTTCAATCTCATGGGAATGATGATTCAGAACTTCATGACCCTCCTTTGTAACCAATATCAGGTCTTCAATTCGGCATCCTAATACTTCTTTATTATAGATTCCTGGTTCTATTGAGAAGATATTTCCCGGGACAACTTCATCATGGAAGGCTGCACTGACATCTCCGTATTCATGATCCTGGATGCCAATGAAATGTCCTAAACGATGGGTAAAGTCTTTCCCATACCCACCTGCTGTAATGATATCTCTTGCCTTGGCATCAATGTCACAGAGCCTGACTCCTGGTGTTACATAGGCTTCTGCTTCTTCATTTGCCTTACGGACTAAGTTGTAGACTTCTTTCTGCTTCTCTGTTGGTTCTTTTTTATAGAAGAATGTCCGTGTCATATCAGAACAATAGTTCTGATATTTGCATCCTACATCAAAGAGAACTGTATCTCCTTCTTTTAATACTGTGTTGTCTGGCATATGATGCGGATCTGCTGCATTCTTTCCAAAAGCTACAATTGGTTCAAAGGAGAAAGCTTCTGCTCCTAAGGACTGGTAAATGGCTAATGTCTGATCAGCCAATTCTTTTTCAGTACATCCTTCATGCGGCAGTTTCTTGAATAATGCCATTGCCTTATCATTGATCAAAGAAGACTGTATCATAATCGCTGTCTCTTCTTCATCTTTGACTGCTCTTGTATAATCTACTGCAATGGAACCATTGATATAGTTCTCGGCAATTCCCATCTGTAACATTGGTAATAAGAATCTCGCTTCTAATGTCTTATCTACACCAAGTACTTCATGATGATTGACTTCCTGTGCTACTAAAGAAGAGATATTGTCGGTATCTTGAAAGTAGATCTTCTTTAATCCTAGATCTTCTTCAAAACGGAACAGTTCATTGACATAGAGTACTGGTTCCTGTCCTCTTCTAATTAATAACCCTAAGAACCGTTCTCCTGGAAAAATCCATTTCCCTGTTAAATAGAAGATAGCATTTGGATCTGTAATCAGCATCTGTTCTGTTTCCAGCTTGTTCAGTACTGCATTCATTCTTCTCTGACTTAACATATGTTACCCTCATATCGTTCTATTATATCGTCAATTACTGCAATACAGAAAAACAGCACGCTGTCAGCGTACTGTTTTAGTCTTTCGGATTCGTGTCGATATCATCATGGGACTCTTTTGATACTGAACCGACATCTTTCGCTCCATGAATATCTCTTTTGATCTGAGAAGAACTGATATCTGGAGTTCTTGGCAGGTAGATTACTTCAACTCCTTCGTCCTTTAAGAAGTCAAACTTTCCTTTCCAGTCATCTCCCATTACAAATACATCGACATGAAAGTCATGCATATCTGTCTTCTTTTGATTCCAGTTGTCTTCTGGTACAACAAGGTCTACATAGCGAAGAGATTCTAATAGTTCTTTCCGCTGTTCATAGGTGAAATAAGTCTTTTTCCCTTTTTCATTGGTATTAAATTCATCTGTTGATAGACCAACAATCAGATAATCTCCCAATGCTTTTGCTCTGCGCAGCAGATTAATATGCCCATAATGCAGCAGATCAAATGTTCCATATGTCATTACACGTCTCATCGTTCAGCACCTCTCATATATTTTTTACAGGTATATCATAATATTTTCGTATCTGAAAAGAAAGTCATTCTGCTGCATGCATGAATATTATTTGAAATTTTCAATCAATTCAATTGTCTTTTCACAGGCAGTTCCATCTGCACAGAAGCCATAATGAGACTGGAACTGATGAATATCATTGAGATACTTCTTTTCATCAAAATGAAGAATATTCTCATTCAATTCATCATCATTCTTAGCAAATGGAAATGGTGTTTCGGTTGGTTTAAAGTACAATCCTCGATCATTTTTCAAATATTCCTCTGCATCCGTCATGTAATAGAACACAGGACGCTCCATCAGGAAGTATTCAAACACCCATCCACTCAGATCTGTCATTGCGATATCAGAAGCACACTGCAGCTCCCGCATATCTGGGTATCCCGTTGCATTTATGACATTTGACGGCAGTGAGATCTTATCACTTAACAGATAGACATTTGGATGCAGCCTTGTCAGGATCTGCCATTTTCCGCCGAATCTTGTTTTCAAGCTTGCATAGAGTCTTTCATAGTCCACATTGTATACACTGAAGTCATTATTGTTCCGGAAAGTAGGTGCATATAACAAGATATGCGTATCCTCATCCAGTCCATAATAGCTGCGAACTGCCTTGGCCATCTTCTGGATTTTTTCCTTTGAGAACATGACATCACAATTCGGTGTCCCGATTTCAGCCACTTTACCAGAGTACCAGAACGAATTCTGATACAGTTTTGTCTCTTCTGCATTTCCACTCAGGAAATAGTCAATTGCCTTGGAATCATTCTTTGCGATATTGATATAGGATTCCGGAAGCTCCGCATCCTGTTCAATCTTCTTAAAAGGAAAGTTTCCATGCCAGGTCTGAATATAGAGCTGGTTCTTTTTCTTTTTTGGAAAATAGATCTTACGGCTGTTATCCACCCATACTTTTGCCGTGGAATATTCATGCATCGACTTAAGGGTAAATAAGTCAACGACTTTGATTCCAGCCGGAAAACAAGACCCGTCTCCCCGTTTTTCCGGATTGACCAGCCATACGATCTTATAGTCCAGGTGATGTTCCAGAATATATTCCGCAATATATTTTGGATCGCCTCCATAGGCGTCCCCACCCGCACATAGAACAATCTTTTTCTTATCAACTTTCTGGAATGCGGACACAACATTATAGATTTTATGGAAAGAAGTAAAATAGAACTTTGTCTTTAACTTCTCATGAAATGTTCCATCATGAATGGATTTTATAATTTTGTATAATTTCATATCTGCATTCCTCATCAATTCTCTTACTTTGCTTCATCAATACTGAATGTCAGAAGATTATCCGTATATCGCTCTGCCATTTCATATACAAAAACATCTGGATGATTGTCATCAATCATGCTCTTCGTCAGGTTCGAACGATGGAAGATATATGTCTCCGCAAAGTAAGAGCCTACATAATCACTCATTGCAATTCCAAAGGAATCCCGAGCAATCATAACATGCCGTTCATCTTTTCCCGTATTTGTATATTTCTCACTGTCTGCCGGTTCAACACCTTCTGATTTTGTTCCTGCTGTTGGATATCCATCCTGTGTGCATTCGACATCCTGCATTGTCAATACTCCCTGCAGAGCCAGCAGTTTATAGAGGTCACCCCAGGTTGGTTCAATTTCTGTCCGATTTGCTTCGGATGGTTCCGGGGTATCAATACCAAGAGCAGAAAGAAGTGCACTTGTTCCAATATATGCTCCCAGTTGATTCCAATGCGTATCCGTACGGTAATAGAGCGGTGTATCTGTGTGCTCTGCCATATATTTCTTCATTTCATCATATGGCCATACCACTTGAATATCGGTGTGTTCTCTCAGATAAGCAATCAGCTGTTCTGTAGAAGAGGTTGTAGACTTCCTGGCATTCTGATACAGATCCGGCATGTACTGTTCATACACATTTTCTTTATTCGGCGCAATATACAGTACGAATTGACAGTTCTTTTCTTCTAATTCACTCTTAGTCTGAAGCAGATTGTCCGCAATCTGTTTCAGCTGTTCTTCCGTATAGCGTGCAGTCCCTAGATATTGTTCAATATTAGGTGATCCTTCTGCCACATCTGCATCATAGAACAACCATCCATCTTTCCCTAAAATGACTTTCGGTGTCGGGGAAACATGGAATACATAATAATCAATCATGCTGTTCAGTTTAATAAAGCTGCTGCGGAACCCAATACGGTCATTGATAAAAGAGTTCGTTGCTTCACCAACTTGTTTCCCATGTTTTACAGCATAAACAGGATTTGGAGCCATGGTACGATTATCTAATTCCGAGGTGGAATTCCTGCTTAAATTAAATGTAAAGGCAGGAATACTGACAATTGTAAAGAACACTACAATGATGATTATATTCAGTCTATTACGCTTCATCTTCATCACCTCTAGAATTGGAAATAAATAAATGGATTGTAGGTCGATGTCGACATGAAGAGCACTGCAGTCAACAGTATCATCACAACAACCACTTCACTGATGATATAGAAGACTGTATTTTTTTTCATTTCATAATACATCTTTGCAATTCTTTCATTTCCCAGTATCGTTGCACCAATCAGCCCGATGATCATCAATACAAGAACTTTAGTGTTGATATAGTACTGCCAAGGGAAAAGAATCTGTTCGGCAGTATAACTATGTATTCCAAATAGATGCGCAGCACTGGCTGCAGCTGCATGCAGATCTCCGCTGTATCGGAATACCTGCCAAGTCGTTGTCACAATGAAGAACGTGACCGCCCACTTGATCAGACTTGGAATCTTTTTGTACCACTTTTGATCCGAGATCAGTCTCTCTATGATTACACATGCGCCATGTATCGCACCCCAGAGAACATAGCCAATTCCTACTCCATGCCAGAGCCCTGTCACTAGAAATACAACGCCAAGATTGATCAATGTCCGAGTCTTTCCTTTTCGATTACCGCCTAAAGGAATATAAATATAATTCTTGAAAAAAGATCCTAATGAAATATGCCACCGACGCCAGAATTCGGCGACGGATAAAGAACGATATGGGAAATTAAAGTTCTCATGGAACTGAAATCCGAAGATCTTTGCTAGTCCAATCGCAATATCAGAATAACCCGAGAAATCATAATAGATCTGCAGTCCATATGCCAGCCAGCACAGCCAAGCGGTCGGCGTATCCACGCATGCGGTCAAGTTTGCTGCCAACGCACTTCCCAGAGTATCTGCGAGTATGAGTTTTTTCCCAAATCCAATCGCAATACGATTCATCCCCATAACGAATGCATCTGAATCAATCCTGCGGTCATGCAGCTGAGGCTGAAATTCTTTCCATAAGACAATCGGTCCTGAAATTACTTTGGGGAAGAAAAAGATATAGGTGAGACAGTCCAGCAATGACCCAGCGGTCGCATCCCCACGGTAAATATCCACATAATAGGAGATCGTTGAGAATGTTAGAAAGGATATACCAAGCGGTGCCGTTATGTTTGCCAATGCAGAGGTATCAACAGAAAAGAGACCTGCAATCTGTGACGTGACTGTGCTGGAATACTTGAAGTAATACAGCAGTCCAATTGCTAGCACAACACCTGCTGCTGTCAGCCATTTTGCAGAATTGTATTTATTTTTTTCTGAAATAGAGTGCTTCTTTTTTAACGACTCGATCGTTCTCCCAATGCAGTACAGAAGAATGACATAAAGAATCAATTTCAATGCATCTATCGCAATTGCCCATGCATAAAATATGATACTGAGTACTACCAAGATCAGATTCCCCAATAAACTGCTCTTCTTTTGTGTCATTTTTCGATAAAAAAGAAAATACAGAAGCACAGATATTGGAAAGAAAAAGAATAAGAACGTATTTGTTGTAAATGCCATGAAATACCCCCAAAGGATTATAACACTCTCATTATTTCGGTTATACCGACTGGTTGATACCGAAATTCGATTCCATAAAAAAACTACTGCAGACTTCTCTACAATAGCTTTCTAACATTATATAGCCTTGATGCCCAGTCCAATCGTTATTGATCCAACACATGCAATGCTTTCCACTTCAGAAGCCTGCATACATCATAGCAACTGCATCATACCCAGGCCCATAGGCACCGAACAGGATAATTGCAAAAATCAAACTATACAGAACAGCCCAGCGGGCTGCTGTTGGCAGTTTTTCAAACTTTGCCCGGATCGGATAGTGCTTCTCTTTCAATACACTTATAATGATTACCACCACGAATGCCATGGATACCATTAAATACTCCCATTTATTCATGCCTAAATTTGGCAGAATAGAAATACATCCCTTCCAGTTGAAATTGACAAAAATATTTGAGAACATCTTCCATCCATCTGCAAACGTAGCAGCACGGAAGAACATTTCACCAAAGATAACAATAAAGAATAACTTAATGAAACGGAAGGTACGCACTTGCCAGCCATTGATATCCAGATGATGCCGGCCGCACCATGCTTCAAATGGTTTTTCGGTAAACATTTCAAAGATCATGAAAAAGTAATAGTACACACCATATAGTACATAGGTCCAATAAGGTCCATGCCAGAATCCATTGGCCAGCCATACAAACAGCAAAGCTATCGCAGGGCCTAAATACCTTGCGGCAGACTTATGACCACTCGCATTTAATTTCCTAGTCCAGTTCTGGACCGGCCTAGATAAGGATACAGGATAAAAAATATAATCACGGAAGAATGTACCAAGAGTGATATGCCATCTGCGCCAGAAATCACCCGCATTCTTCGCAAAGAACGGCTGACGGAAGTTCTCCGTAATCGTGATACCAAAAATCTTACCTGTACCAATGGCAATATCAATTGTTCCCGCAAAATCCATATACAGTTGAATCGTACAGAAGACAGCGCCTATCAGACATAGCCCACCATTATCTGTATGCTTCGTGAAAATACTCGTCACAACTGGAGCAAGATGATCTGCTATTATCATCTTTTTAAAGAGTCCCCAGATGATGCGCTCATAGCCCTGTGATAAGTTCTCCGGTGTAATGGAATGACCGGCAAAAAGATTCTCCGCCATGTCACCAAACCGCGTGATTGGTCCTTCTAGGATGGTTGGAAAGAAACTTGTATACAAGGCAAGCTTGAAATAGTTGTTCTCTGCTTCAATCTTCTTATTTGATACATCGGAAAGATAGGAAATACACTGCAGCGTATAGTAACTGATGCCAATCGGTACAGCAATTTTTAATGCTGTAAATGTTCCTCCAAATAATTCCATTACAGAAGAACCAATAAAATTCGTATATTTTAATACAGCCAGTACAGCCAGATTCAAAAGAACAGAGAGTACTAATATCCGATGTTTCCTTTTTTTAAAGACTTTACGGTCTGTTCCTTCTGGAGCCTTCTTCATCGAAGAAAGCTTCCGTGCAAACAGATATGTCATAAATGTTGTTGCAACGTTATATAGAAGAAGTATCTTTGACCATACAAAGAAGAACCCATAGTCTGCCACAAGCAAAACAGCCCAGCGATATTTCTTAGGCATAATTTGATATAGAATTGCGACACTCGGTAAGAAGATCGCAAAGAACAGTGGTGAGTTATATGGTATCGTCATTTTTTTCTCTTATTGGTAATAATCGTCTTTTGTATATAGGTATTCCCAGTCTGCATAATTCTCATCATCACGATGGTCCACAAACGGGTAAAGTTCCAACATTCTCTTTCCAATATCTAGGGTCAGCTTCTTTGCACCAAAAACATTTACATGTACGCCGCCGTCTCTTGTATCGAAACTCCAATCAAAATTAATCTGTTTCAAATTATCTGATTCATTATAATCAACATATGTAACATTGTTTGCGTTAGACCATTCCTCTACTGCTTTATGCTTTCCGTTTGTCCAATCAATCATTGACAGAGCAGTTGCCAGCATCAGAATAATATTTTTTTCTTGGCATAGCTGATAAATCTTATTTAAATAATCTATATTTACCGAGGAAATTTCATCAGCAGGTTCTTCTTCCGACATCTTACTATCATCTCCCTGATAAGGAATGACTCTCGTAATCATGTTTGAGCCCTTCGCTGCTTCGTCACCAATTTTTTTCTTTGGCGATTGATAGAAATCATGGTAATGAAATATCGGTAACCGCTGTGATAAATAATACTTAATTTTACTAGGTTTACTGTACAGTGCACTTGTTTCTAAAACAATCATGGATGGGTTCTGCTTCTCCAATGCTTTCTGCATTAAGATGTATGTATCTCCAATCCATTCACCCTCTGTTCCACAATTATAGGAAGTGATGCCATATTCACCAAATAACTTGACTGGTGCAAAGGCTGTCAGGCATTGACTATCACCAAAGAAGAGAGCATCCAGTGAATTATCTTTTTCCTTCTTGATCATGCGATCTTTCTGGCCAATACTGACAAACTGATATCCCATACTGCGTAAAGAATAAAAAGGCAGAGAACCCGCAATCAAAAGTAGACAAAACAGTACCAAGAAAATGATTATTTTTTTCCACTTTTGAAAATTTCCAGTCATTCTGTTACCTTTCTATCAATTCTTTAGCTTAAACAAAATCAGTTTTTGACTCTTTTCCTAAAAAGCAAAAGCACGACTATTATATACCTTTTTCATTACATTGAACGTTGACTTTGATTCTTTCAGCAAAGAAATATAAATCAGTTCTTCTCAAATACAAATCTGCAAAGAATTAGATTATTTAAATCCGCAACCGTTCAAGTAAATGCATACTATACCGCTAGGCTAATCAACTGGTAAAGACGTGTATATGAAAAAAACTCTTACAGTTTCCCATAAGAGTCCAGCATTACAATTATTGAATTGCTAATTCTGTCCACGAATCCGATGGAATATATGAAATATAACTCTTTCCGCGATTCATTTCGAGCTCATTGCCATTTGCGTCATAGTAATGTGTAATATCCGTTTCATTCGGTCCCTTTTTCCATGTAATAGGTTCCATTTTGCCATTCGTCAGATAATAACCAGCACCGCTGGCATCCAATATATTGTAATAAACATATCCACCATCTGGGTATTCCGTAAATGGACAGTCTAATAGTAATACATTTGTAAAAGTCAGGACCTGGCCATCTTCCGCATCTGTATGCAGTGCTCCATACATCGATAGATCATATGATTGTGTTGCAGCATTATATGTTAAAGCCGTTTCATTATGTGGGAATGGTTCTGATACACTTACAGCATCCTGAAAACCTGCTGTATTTAAAGTGGTTGTGTATTTCACAAATTTGAAGTGATCACCTTCCTGCTTATACTGATTATAGTTAATATCAAAGGACGCTTCCTGCATTCTTGCCGCAACTTCACCAGCCATGACATATTCTGTGAATTCCCAGTTCTTCCCATTTGCAATTCTGGAAAAACCGCTCGACAAATTCTGGGAAGCATAAGGTTCTTCTAAATACGGTGCTGCATAATGCGCCTCACCATCATGAATTAAAATCGCATTCCATTCGCCAGCAAGCCAGACGTTTGTTGTGCGTGCAGACCGCACATTGCCAATTTGACTGATTCCAGTCCAATCTTTATATACCGCCATAAATCTTGTGATGCGGTCATTATAGACATTATTGATCATATCGTAAACAATATCCGCTTCGCCGATTCCGTAATGTGGCAATGCAATATATTCACAGTCAACCATGACCGCTGTTGGTCTTTGATCCTGTAAAAGTGTTGTGATTGGCAAACCTGTAGTCTCACTAAAGTATTTCCCTGACGGTGCTGCATATGGATCTGGAGTTGGTGTTGGTGTTGGAGTTGACTCAGGTGTTTCGGCAGCCTCTTGTTTCGTTCCACAGCCAACCATGCTTGTGGATAACCCAAAAACAATGGCAACGTTTATAATCTTTTTAATATTCATTCTATTCACCCTCAATATGATTTTTACATTATATAAGCAATGTCATGGTTTGTCTAAGATAATCCATAACAAATACTTCAAATTAATTTTTGTGCAGCATATTCTTCAAGATATCTAAGACATAATCATAAATCTTGACATGACATACTTTTGCTAAAATTAGATAAATTCCAAACCCGCTGACACACATAATAATTAATTTTAGTAAATCACCTACCGCAAGGAAATTTTCCAAATAGACAGCAAGTCCCATAATTACCGATAATAATAAAGGAATTGAAATATCAACCAGTGCATCTTTAATTGAATAATTTGTATATCTAGACGCTGCCTTTAGATTGATCAGTACTGCAATTGCAGAACAAACAGGTGCTGCAATTGCAATCGCTTCAACCCCAAAAGGAACTGCAATAAATAATACCGCCAAATAGATTGGCTTCTTAATAAATTCAATTCTTAATGCAACATCACTTCTCCCGGTTGCTTTCAACGCCTGTACACCTGCAATCGATTCAAGCGTTTCAATCATGCCAGATAAACACATAATCTGCATGTATGGAACTGCCATCATCCATTTTTCTGTTAATAGCAGACGAATAATGTATTTCGATGTTATGATCAGACCAGTCATGATTGGGAACATCAAGAAGGACATAATTTGAATGGATCTAGAACATATCTTTTTGACCGCATCAATATCATCACTGACCTTAGCCATAGCCGGGAATAATACACCGCTTACTGTTGTCTGCAGCTGATTCGAAATGATCTGAGGTATGTTTTGCCCCTTATTGTAATAAGCTAAGTCAGAAGAAGTATATTTTTTGCCAATGATAAAAGAACTAAGCTGGTTAAAGATAGTACCAATCAAATTAGCCGCCACAACCTTTGAGCCATAACTGACCAATGGTTTTGCACGTTCTTTCGAAAATTCAAGACGCGGGAACCATCGAATTGTAAACAGCATGATTGTTGAATCCATGATGACATCGGTAAATTGCTGAATAATTAAAGCCCATACACCTAATCCAGCATATGCAGCCGCAACACCAGCTACACCAGAAGCTAATGTACCGCCCAAAGATGACCAAAAATATTTTTTGAATTGGAGATCTCTGGATACCTTCGCCTGCTGAATCGAATTAAAAGACTGCAGTGGAAGTTTCAAGCCCATTACTCGTAAAATGATTGTCAGCAGATCTTGATTGTAAAAATCAGCAATATATGGAGCCGCAAAAAATATCAAAGCATATAAGATCAATGACATTGCCATGCAACAATAAAATATGGATGAAAAATCAAGATGATCTGCATTCTTTTTTTGTATCAAGGATGTATTTAGACCATTTGAGACAAAAACATCTGCAATTGTAATAAAGATACTCGCCATAGCAACAACGCCATAGTCACTTGGCAGCAAAATTCTAGCGATAACTACTGATACAATAAATGTAATAATTTTTGTTGTAAACACATCTGCAAACTTCCAGACCATTCCGGAAGCAACTTTATTTTTTAATGTAGATTGATCCATCTTTTCTCCTTGATATTACCATTGCAGAACATTCTTCTAGATTAAGAATATTCAGCTATTCTTTCTTAATCTATTCTTCAACTTGATCAAATATTTATATGCATGGTAATCTGTAAACTGACATTTCATATCGTGGTAAAAGAAATATTCCATATCATGCGGATTATCTACAAAATAAACATCACCTTTTGATTTTTTTTGTAAATACTCTGCCAGTGATTTTGTAAAATAGTGATTGATCTGAATCGGAAAGTTATTACTGTCCGCACGATGAGGATATGGATTTAATTCATCAATACATACCTTGCCGAATACATTGACTGGTGGATAATGTTTCCCATTACGGGACCCCCACATCTTATGATGAAGATTCGCATTTCTGAAATAATCTGTATCAAAATCAAATGCAGTATTATAAAAACACTTTCCTATATCAGAATACTTTTGCCAAGATACAACAAAATCTTCTGTGACTAATCCATTTACGTTTCGTTCTAACATTCCAGAGGAACAGAACATTTTCCAATATACGATGACCGCTGGAAAACGTTCAAACTGCTTTAAAAAATCAGAGATGGAGTCATTCGTATTCGGAACAATAAACTCATCCACATCAATAAATCCCAGCCACTTTGTTTCATCCTTATATCGAACAATCGCATCTTGATAGCATTCCATCTGGGCTTGGTTCTTTTCCCAACGGATCAGTGTAACTATTCCTGCATCAATATATGGCTTCAAGACCTCTTGATAATCATCGGTTGAGTTATTGTTATACATAAAGAAATGTTCAATTCCAACAGTTAAGCCAAATTCAATCCATTCCTTTAAATAGACTGCTTCATTTTTAAAAATACAACATATAGAAACATAATATTTACATTTCCTAGCATCGTTCATTCGATTGAATTTATAGTTCAAGCCATAATAAGCAATCATGATTTTCTTCAATCCTAATTTGATAGACCTTTTCAGACCGTATTCACCTGGCATGTCTAAAATAAAGCATCTATTTTCAGATTTCATAACACCCCTCGCTTATATTTCATTTCTTTTTAAAACGGTTCAATATATGCTGCATTTTTATTTTACTGGCTCTTGATTTCAACTGACCCAATGAATAATAACATTCCACCCATTTTTTATAATTACTTAAATCATATGAACATTCCGATTTATTCACTACATATGTTAAGTAAAGTTCTGCCACAAAATCTAAGTTATCATTTTTTACAGTATTGAATGTATCGACACTTATATAGCCATTTCTGCATAGATTTAAAATAATTGACAAATATTCAACTGTAAATGCATAAAACAAATTATACGTGCCCTTTGGAACAGTACCGGTTGGCATTTCATATAATAAGACACGATTATCAACAATATAGGTACGATTCGATGGATCCGAGAAAAGTATATCTGTGTGTGGAAATAGATAATTCGGGTGTGAAAGATCCAACGTTTCAAACTGAGACTTCCAAAACCCCATTCCTGTCGACCAGCTGGAAAAATAGGAAAGCTTTTTTACATATTGATCAAATGTTTCAAGAACGGTAACATCTTTGTTTCCTTTTAATTCACCATTTGAAAAATATACTGTCGGTTTTTTATCACGATGATCCATCGAAAAATGAATGAACTCATTCAGCGTCCCCGGCAGCAATTTTGTGCGGTGATTAATAAATTTAATAAAATCGCCTTTTGCGGCTTTATAGGTCTCAATTTCGCTTAAGAACTCATATGCACTTGTTTTTGCATAGGTCAGATTATGGTGTTTCTTTGCATAATCAGTCATTAAAAGCCGGAACTCATTACTGCTCCCATTATCCATGACAACAACTTCGAAGGAATTCTCATCGATATTCTGATCATAAATACTATCCAGAACTGGAAAGACCCACCGAATGATCCCGTTGGTAGGAATGCATAAAGAAACGGATGGTGACTTGACCGATGAAATCACAACAAAATTTGTTGTAATTTCACGATTGACTGCTATATTTTTATAAAGAACTTCCGAATTATTTGTATTCACTTATTTTTACCTATTTCTTTCAAGAAATCATTATAATCACGAATGTATTCTTCGCCATCATAATGCGTACTTGCTAAGCACAATAAAACAGAATCTGCAGAAAAATCATACATATCTTTCCAAATCATCTTTGGAATATAGATTCCCATCATTGGCTTATCCAGCTCAACAATCAATTCATCCTGTCCATCAGAGATCCTGACCTTACTTTTACCAGCTACATTGATCAATACAAACTCTGATTTTTTGTTAGCGTGCTGTCCTCTGACTACATCCGAATCAGATCCATAAATATAGAACACTCTTTTAATTTCAAACGGAATTGCCTGTCCGCCTTCAATAACTACAAGCTTACCTCTTTCATCTCCAAGGTCCTTAAAATTTATGATTGGACACTTTTCTTTTAAAGTCATAAATCTCTCCTAACTTTTTCAGCTGTTATTCTTTTGCAACAATCGAAAACTTACCTAAAGTTATTGATTGCATCAATAACATAGGATTGTTCTTCTTCTGTCATTCCGTTGTACATTGGAATCGATAAGACTGTTTCTGCAAGATTCTCTGTAATTGGGAAATCACCCTTTTTATAGCCAAGGCATTTGTATGCTTCTGACAGATGCGGTGGTATTGGATAGTGAATAATCGTACCGATTTCTTTTTCATTTAGGTAATTGATCAATCTTTCACGCTCATTGCAGCGTATGACATACTGGTGCCAGACACTCGTTGCACCCGGTATTACCTGTGGCAATTTAATAAGAGGATTGTTCAACTGTTTGGAATACGCTTCCGCAATCTTGACTTTCTCTTTTGTCAATTCATCAATATGAGATAACTTTACTCTTAATAGACCTGCTTGAAGCTCATCCAATCTTGAGTTCGCTCCTACTACTTTATTGTAATATCTCTTTTCACTGCCATAATTTCTGAAAGTACGGAAATCATTGGCCAATTTTTCATCATTCACAACAACAGCGCCAGCATCACCGAAAGCACCTAAGTTCTTAGACGGATAGAAAGAGAAGCATCCCACATCACCGAAAGTACCTGTCATCTTACCATTGAACATTGCACCATGCGACTGCGCACAATCTTCTACTAATTTCAGATTGTATTTTTTGCATAAATCTACAACCTTGTCCATTTTCGAAGCCATACCATAAAGATGAACAACCAGAATTGCTTTTGTCTTTGGCGTTATTGCAGCTTCAATTTTATTCACATCAATTTCAAAATGTTCATCCGGTTCGACAAAGATTGGTGTAGCACCATTGATCGTAATTCCCATTACGGATGCAATGTATGTATTACCTTGCACGATGACCTCATCGCCTTTTCCGATATTCAACAATCGAAAAGCAATCCACAAGGCATCAAGCCCGCTTGCCAGTCCTACACAATATTTATCTCCAGTGTACTGTGCAAATTCCTCTTCAAATGACTTTACTTCTTTTCCTAACACATACGATCCAGAACGTAGAACATCTATTGCCTTTTGTTCATACTCATTCTGATATTTGTAAAACCCTCGATCCATTCTATTTGGCATTATTTTCATAATAATATCCTTCCTTTTTTATGAATATTTAGTGTCTTACCACCGGAGTATCCTTTTATTTCTTGACTGGAACAAATATATAAACTTGACGACGATATTACAACATTAATATCGCGGAATATTATACCACCTTTCAATGAACAGTTTTTTGATTTGAACATCATGGCAAAACTGTCCAAGCATTCTATATATTGGAACATATATCATATATGCTCATCTAGATTAAACTTTATCAAGGTTATAACATTCAAGCATACTATGCATTTACTTTTTCGGCATCCATTCAACTCTTTCAATATCGGTCAGATCAGAGTATAAATCATCTATATGTTTGATTATCATTTCGGAAGATAATTTGCTGTAATCAATCCGCAGGAGTTTCCCAATCGTTTCATCATTAAAACGTTTTTTGATTAAATGTGCTGGGGATCCACCAACAATTGCATAGGGATCCACGTCTTTTGTGACGACTGCACCAGCAGCAATCACTGCCCCCTGTCCAATATTGATACCGGATAATATAATTGCATTTCCCCCAATCCAAACATCGTCACCAACATTGATATCCCCTTTTGAGATTGCTTCATTCTCTTCTGTCTTTGTGACTTTCACCTTAAAAGGGAATGTAGATACATGACTTAGATAATGATCTGCACTTACAATAAATTTCACTCCTGGTGCAATGGAACAGAAATTTCCAATTTTCAATTTTGCCGTGTGGTCAAACATTAATACATCTAAGTTGCCATAGGAATAATTGCCAACGGTCACTAGATCTGGATTAAAAATCCTTCCCACGCTTGTTTCGTTATGCAAATTTCTCTTTCTCCACTCACGGGAGAATTTTGCTAAGCGCCAGGACGCTTTCAATTTGTTGAACATGGCATTCCTTTCTTAGTGATGGTATTCCTTGATCACATCCAAGTACCCGAACCCAAATTTTTCATCTGGTTCTAAATGTGCTCCTTCGCCCCACTCATTCCATGCATTGATAAATAAATACATACTTTTATTTTTATACTTTTCAACTAGTTGGCCATAATATCTCTTAAACTTCTCTGGATCTGCCTCCCAGAAGATCGTGGATTGATTTCCTCTCCGCGGTGTGTTATCCCAAGCAGGGAAAGCCCCTGGCATCATTTTTTGATTGCTCTCTCGATTCAGAATATCCGCCCAGATATCATCGTAATTATGAATCAATGGCTTTTTGAAACATTTATATGCAATTTTGTTCCGCAGCCAAGCTGGATGATGCAGGCCATATGCCAATTCATGTCCAATATTGTCTAAATATTTTTCCTTCATTTTTTGGACAGTATATAACGGTTCAAAATTCACGCCAAAGTCAAACTGATCCTTTATAGAGGATGCTTCTGCAGATGGATGCTGCCATCCCCAGTAAATACCAGAGAAACCATTTTCGACCGCCAATTCATTCCAGTAGATCATCATTTTATCGCAGGAATGTATCAATTGTGGTTTATAGATCAGGAATACCGGTTTATTGTCCATTTTTTCATATCGCTCATCTTTGAAAAACTGCAGCAAATATTCAAAATGATTTTTCCAGGCAGCTTCATCCTCATCATTATTTTGTTCTATCAAAATGCTGTTTGTCTTCCCGTCCCATGATCTTGTCCAGGATTCATTGGCCCAGCACATCATATATGGCATTTTAATATTCTTGTTATGCAGCATGTTTTCAAGCGGCTTTTCTAATAATAGTTTTCCTGAAAACCAATAATGATAATAACAAAATGCATCTATTCCATATGACAGCGCCATATCAGACTGTGCAACCTGAAAATTTCCATCCAGTAAATTATAGTAATTCTTTTCAAATGGAACCTCAGGCTGATAATGATTCTTGAACTGTGGAGAAGATTTTTTTACATTTGTCCACTCTGTAAATCCTTTCCCCCACCATGCATCATTTTCTGGAAATGAATGATACTGTGGCAAATAGAAGGCTACATTCTTCATAAAATATAAAGCTCCTCTCTACATATAAATTTATTTTGACCGAATTCGTCCAAAATAATTCAACAGCAAAACAATAAGCACATTTACCCAGAAACCCGCAATTGCAAATACCGAGTTTGCGAATGTGCTCCATAAACTGATCTGTACAATGATTGAAAAGATAATACCCTTGTATATATTTTTTATTTTACCTGAAACAAGTATTTTATGATTGAACCACCCAATCAGGTCATAAAAGAACAAATACACAATGATTCCTATGTAACCAAAATCAGCATAAGCATCGCTTAAAAATGTGCTGACATTAAGTCCATATTGTTTTACTAAGACTGCATCAATCGTTTTGAAAGTACCTAAATAGGAAACATATGCATTGCCTTTTCCGACAAGATTTGCGGCAAATTTGATAAATGGATAAAACAAACGTTGAAAATATGTGTAGTCGGAAAAAGATAGTATTTGGTTCGATAACGTATAACTGATATTTTCTAATGAACTGGAAAGATATATATAGATCCATGTCAGCCCGGTGGGCAGATTATATTTCATTTCATACATGCTGTTTGTACCATTTACAAATATTTTTGCAGTTCTTGCCTGTCCTACAGATCCAAATATTGCAATAAATGCCACAATAGCAACTATGATGATAATGAATAATTTCAGACTGATTTTCTTTCTTTTTTTCTTGGCCGTGAAATGAACAAGCTCATATAATCCAATACCCGTTAATATATACAGTATATGGCCGCGGCTCATATTCGCCCCAATCAAAAAAGTGCTAAACGCGCATAGAAACAAATATATGAGTTTTCCTTTCTTACTCTTACATGTTCGAAATAAATAATAGAAAAGAATTGCCGTTACTACCATGGCATTTAGAAAATAGGACAGTCTTAAATTAGTTACCACCCCTTTATTGACTAAGAACAAGCGTAACTGTTTAGATTTATAGTTCACAACGAACGAAATAATTCCTAACAGCATAACGCCTGCTAGTGCAATGTAGCTAAACGATTTTTTCTTATCTGGAACCATTTCGCTGTAGATTGTTCTGATTCGATCAATATCTGCTGGGACTGCATAACTTAAACCAATAAAATTCAATGCTACTGCCAAAGATACAATATTGATGATCAATGTTGGATGATAAATATTGGAAAGAGATAAATCATATAAACCAATGGCAAGCAGCCATGAGATTGCGCCTAATCTTGCATAATTACAAAAAAACAATATACCGTCTTTGTTGTACCAAAGTACGCATATCGAGAAGCATGCAAGCAATATTACGATTCCAAAAAATACAATCATATTTCCATCCTATATTTGATATTCCTTTTTTATACAACTTTCATAACAAGAAATTGTGTGGTCATAGCTTTTACAATCTCGTTTAAGAAGTGCTGCGATATTTCTTTTAAACTTTATATATTTTAAATCTTCCTTAACTTTCTTCTTATAGTCCAGATCATATTTACGCCCATAATAAATGCAGGACTTGATCTCTTCATTGATCATTTTATCGTTAGATCCTGAACTTTGCCGTTCAAGATGGATCATACTGCAGTCTTTTAAATATATAATTTCACAAGATTGATCAATTTTTCTCAGTCTTCTTGTCAGATCGGGTTCTTCATAATACATAAAAATATTTTCATCAAACCTGCCCGCTTTCTCAAATAGATCTTTTCTTACAAACATATCTGCACCAGCAATATACATTTTATTTTCATGAAACAAATCAAACTTATTGCAGATTTTAATCGACTGTTTATGGAAAAAACTGGCTCTATAGTCGTAATAGAATGAGAAAGCCCACTTTCTGTCTTTGTTGAGCAGCTTTGTACCAATCATTCCAACATGTTCATTGCTTTGAAATTTTTCAATCACTTTTCGGAATATTGGCTCAATAAATACAATATCCGGATTGATAAACCCGATATACTTCCCAGCTGCTATTTTCTCACCATCGTTATTACCTGCGCCAAATCCTCTGTTATTGCTTTCAATATACTTCATAGTGTACTTCAAGTCCTGTGGCAGATATTTACCGATTCTTTCATTTTCTGGGCTATTATCTACAACAATCACTTCAAGATTTTCACCGAGATCATTATATTTTTCAATCGATAGTAATGTGTTATTCAATACCGTCCAATTCTTATATGCCACTATTATTATTGAAAGCAAAATGGAATTGCTCATTTCATTACTCTCCTAAAGTTTCTTGATAAATCTGAATCAGTTTACTGACATGCTCATGAAGCGAATAATCGGAGTTATCAAAATCATGAAATACAGTATTCGATATTTTTGAAATCAGCAGATCATCCTTACACAATGCAATTTTCTTTGCTAAAGCATCAGAATCATATCCATCATAAAGAAAGCCATTGACACCATCTTCAATTAAATCTCTAGAAGCATTCTTATCCGATACAATGCATGGAATTCCGCATGACATCATTTCAATTGGTGTAAGAGGAGCTCCTTCATAGTAAATCGAAGAGAAGACATAGCATCTAGTCTTCTGCATATACTTCTTCATTCCGTCTTTATCGACCCATCCAGTAAATTCAATGTTTGGGTATTTTTTCTTCATTTCATCAAACAGGATACCATTTCCGAGCACCAATCCTTTTACATTCGCCTTTGTAATTCCTTCGCAGAAGATGCGGATACCCTTATCCTCTGTCATTCTGGCTGCATATGTATAGAACTGATTGTTCTCACACGGAACTTTAATGCGCGTTCCGACATCCACGGGATTTAAAAGAAAGTACTGTTTATGAATTCCCGGATTGCGGCGAAGCAATTGTTCCCGTTCAAAGTTTGAAATAAAAATATAAGAAATATTATGACAACTTCTAATATTCTTGTTTTGTATTCTCTGCCGTAAAACACGGAATAGTTTATTGCCATAATTTCGCGAGTCACAATTCGTACAGACACATTTTGCAGAAAGCGGAGCATACTCACAAATATGATGTTCTTTATAATTGAACAGTCCGCCATTTGGACAGACCAGAAAATAATCATGAACTGTTAACAAGACTTTGAATCCTTGTATTTCTAATTCTTTAAAAATCGAACTAGATAATGCTTTCGTCCAGGTATGAACATGTACAACGGTATCATCTGGTGAATATTGTTTTAATAAAGTTCTTAAACGATTCCTCGATGATTGATTATAGAGGCCTTGTTTAACTGCCTGTAGTCTGTTCTCATTATGCAGAATATCTTTTTGATCAAGGCAGACTACCTCCACCTGGGATTCTTCTAATTCCTTAGAAACAGGGCCAACGGCAGTAAAGTATACAACATGAAAATGCTTTTGCAGTTCGATGGCGCTGTTCATTGCGACTTTCGTTGCACCACCTTCGACATATGCATAATCACATATCACAATTACATTTTTTAAATTCTTTTTTGTCATTGATTTCCCTGTTTGTTGTTCTATTCAATTACCATCTGCATGATCATTCCATTTTTTAAAATATTCAGATGCTGAGTGAAGATGTATTCTCATCAACCGAAAACTTTTGTGCGACCCTTTTTCCCACTTATGAAATACCGCTGTTCCAGGATAATACATCACTTTTGAAACAGCATTAACACGTTTGCATAGGTCCGCATCTTCCATATACATGAAGAAGCGATCATCAAATCCACCGAGCTCCTGCAGCAAGGAAGTCCGGATCACAAGAAAGCTTCCCTGTGCAAACGGGACCTGAAATGGCTTTGCGTAATCCATATCCTGCATCGTATGAAAGTCTTTTCTCTTTTTAAATCCAACTTTTACAAACATCCTTAAGAAAAGATCAGTTTTTGTTAGTTCTCTCCGATATGCTTTTTGGATTTCACCGTTTTGATCAAGCAGTTTCGGTATTACCATTCCAATCGAAAGATCTTGATTCATATAATCAACAATCTTTTTAAAAGAGTCTTCGGATAACAAAATATCTGGATTCACAATAGCGTGATATTTCGATTGGATCAGTTTAAGAACGACGTTATGTCCTTTACCGAACCCTTTATTTTCTCCTGTATAAATATATGTAATATCTAAAAACTGTTTCAATTTTTCTTCAAAGATACTTTTGGATTCCAGCATCTCTTTGTCAGAGTCTAATAAAGCACTATTATCAATGATATAAATACATTTCGAAATACAATCTGAAGTATATTGTTCAATTGAAGCTACTGTATCCCATGCTTCTTCATAATTACGATACATAACAATAGAAACGGAAAGGAGCATTTCTGAAGGATTATGAACATTTGCCGTATTATTACTCGTTTTTTCGTTCATTTCCATGCGATATTCAGACCCTCACTTTCAAAATAAAGCCCATGAAATGGGCTTTATTCACAATAATTTATCACTTTTTTAATTAGCAATAATACATGATTTATATTACCATTAATTTCCCGCATTTATGGTACCCAAAGCACGAAATGTACGCTATTCGGCGCCTTCTTTTTTTAGAACTTTTGCTACTGTTTTCAGAAGGATTTTAAAGTCTGTTCCAACTGTCCAGGTATCAATGTACTCAGAATCAAGTTTTACAACATCATTAAAATCTGTGATGTCCGATCTGCCTGAAATCTGCCACAAGCCAGTGATTCCTGGCTTAATGGATAATCTTTTTCGATGCTGCGGAGTATATTTGTTCCACTCATCGATGGTAGGAGGTCTTGTCCCAACTAATGACATGTCTCCCTTCACGACGTTGAAGAACTGCGGAAACTCATCTAATGAAGTCCTCCGGATAAAATTACCAATTCCATTTGGTCTTCCATCTTTATCCTTCTTCTCAGAACCAATAATTCTAGGATCATCATCAATTTTGAACATAAAGCCATCCATTTTGTTCTGCGACATTAATTCAGCTTTACGTTTTTCTGCATCCATATACATCGAGCGGATCTTATACATTTTGAAGGTCTTTCCATTTTTACCGACTCGTTCCTGGGCAAAAATGATAGGTCCGGGAGACTTTTTCTTAATAATTGGTCCCACAATAATGATGATAATGATTGCGAAGAAAGAACCAATCAGTCCGCCAATCAGATCAAGTACTCTTTTAAAGAACACCTGCAGCGGCATTATTTCTCTTGGCTTATGAGTAATAACAATACAGTTGCCAATTTTTTCAACATAGGATGCTTCTTCCGAAGAAGAATCTTCATTTTCAGGGAAAACAGCAACTGTTCTATGGGTGATGATACCCATATCAGATAATTCATTGCTAATCTCGTTGTTGGTCTTTTCATCCACTGACGAGTCAATAATGACCTCATCTACCCAGTTGTGTACGGCATAATCAATTAAATCGCTGGTGCCGCCCAGGACATTCGTATGAATGATAATTGTATTTTCGTCACCTTCGCGATTGTAATCTGTAAGGAATACCCCAGCAACATCATAATCACGTAAATAGTAATATTCGAGGTTCTTCTCTAGAATTGTCGCTCTTTCCCTCTTTGCTAAAACTACAATCTGTCGTTTTGCAGCACGCTTCTTTAATATATAGTTACGAATAAATTTCTTTAATGCACAACGACTTATAAATTCTAAGCAGCAATAGATCGTCCACGTAGCTACAAAGGTAAGTCTTGAAGTTGCATCCGTATCTTTGGTGATAAACAACAGGACCAAATCAAAAACCGCTAAAAAGAATGTATGCTTTATTACAGCTGAAAGTTCCATCCATTTATCGCGTTTTAAGATTCCTTTATACGGTTGATTAACTGCAAGTGATACCATCAAGCATGCAAACAGCGAAATGCTTTGCTGCCGATAATAATATGGGAAAAACAGCGGTTTTTCAAAGGACAGATAGTACCAAAGAACTGCTAAAAAAAATGAAACTTCCACTATAATAAAATCTTGTAGTATAAAGTCAAAATGTTTAATGGAGTCTCTTTCTTTTCGGCTATTCTGTCTTTTGACCTTCATTTGATCTCCCTATTGATACTAAATTTACCAGCTTATTATACTTCAAAACAGAAAACTAGAAAAGTAGCCATCCAATACCCAGCAAAAAAGTAAACTGTATCTATCATTCGATTCAATTAAAAGGGGCCATCGCTTTAACTATGCGATGGCCCCTGGATCTCCAAATTCTGTGGGGGACTGATCTATGGGGGACAACTATGGGGGACCGTTCAAATAATCTATGGGGGACTACATAGGACTACATATAAAACAAAGAGACAGGCCATGCTTATACAGCTGGC
>Ga0183095_10716_pt1 | contig 25634 bp, 23 predicted proteins | sample BioMet4_FD_130346 | JGI IMG/M metagenome (GOLD analysis project Ga0183095, IMG submission 130346) | Microbial communities from bioreactor (seeded with sewage sludge) at LBNL, California, USA - Biofuel metagenome 4 (v2) (version 3) | ecosystem: Engineered > Bioreactor > Anaerobic > Unclassified ...
CGATATCACCGGACGGCGCCACATTCTCGACGTGCACATCAAAAATATTAAAGTGAAAGAAGGCGTCGATCTCGACGTTATTGCCCGCGGCACCCCGGGGTTCAGCGGCGCCGACCTGGCCAATCTGGTCAACGAAGCCGCGTTGCTGGCGGCCCGCAACAATCAGGAAACCGTCGGCATGGCCGACCTGGAAGAAGCTCGCGACAAAGTCCGTTGGGGACGGGAACGCCGCAGCCGCAAAATCAGCGAACGGGAACGTCGTCTCACGGCCTATCATGAAAGCGGTCATGCGCTGGTGGCGCTCAATTGCGTCCACGCTACGCCGATTCATAAAGTCACGATTATTCCCCGCGGCCAGGCGTATCTCGGCGCCACCATGTTTCTGCCCGACGAAGACAGTTACACGCAGAGCCGGCTGGAACTGCTTGACGAACTGGCCCGGCTGATGGGTGGCCGCGTGGCGGAAGAAATTGTGTTTACCGATATCACCAGCGGCGCGGCCGGCGACATTCAGCAGGCGACCAAGATCGCCCGCGCCATGGTCTGCACGTTCGGCATGGACAATCAGCTGGGGCCGGTGCTGTATCACGATCAGGACCATCCGCTGTATGTCCGGCGCGACGGCTTGCCGGCGGAAAGTTACAGTGAAACGACCGCGCGTGAGATCGATATCGAAATCAAGCATTTGATCGAAGACGCCCAGAAGCGTGCTCGCGAACTCATTGTCCAAAAGCGCGACGAACTGGAAAAACTGGCGACTGCGTTGCTGGAAAAAGAAACGCTCGACGCCCACGGAATCCGTCAAATGCTGGGCTATCCCGAACCGGAACCTCATGACGCTGCGCCGTCTGCTCCGGATACTCCGGCTTCCGACGCTGAGGCCGCTCCGGTTCCGCCGGATCCGACTGCCGCTCCCGCTTCGGTATGAACGAGCGGGCTGCGGAAATCGCGGCGGTGCTGACGCGAACCGCCGCCGGAGTCACGATTCCTTGTTATGTCCAGCCCCGATCCTCGCGTGAAGCCGTGCTCGGCGTTCATGACGGCGCCGTGAAAATTGCTTTGACCGCGCCGCCGGTGGAGGGTCAGGCGAACGCGGCGCTGTGCCGTTTCCTCAGCAAACAACTGCAAGTGCCGAAATCGGCGGTCGCGCTGGCGTCCGGCGCCGCTTCCCGTCATAAACTGGTGACGGCGGCGGGGATCGATCTTCTTACCGCGGCCGGCCGGCTGGCGGACTGATCGTTTTTTTGGTTACTTGGCTTGCGAAAATTCCGTTGTCGGTCCATATTGCTTACAGAACCGAAAAACATCTCAACAACACATAGGGTGGGCCATGGGTACTGGTGGGATCAAGCCGTTCAACGATCGCATGATCGAACTCGAACGCAAGATGTTGGAAAATAAGATCGCCAATATGACCGACCTGCCGACGTTGCCGGATTACCTGTTTAAAATCATGCGGCTGCTCAAAGACGAGACTGCCGGCGTGAACAAACTGGTGGCGTTGATCGAGCACGACCATTCGCTGGTCACGCAACTGTTAAAACTGGTCAACTCCGGTTTTTACAGCGTCCGGCAGAAGGTCACCACGGTCGGCAATGCCGTGGCGTTGCTGGGGATGGCCGGCATCAAACAACTGGTTTATTCCACCGCCGTGATGGAATTTTACTCCGACCGCGAACGCATCGAATGGGAACATGCCTATTCCTCGTCGCTGCTGATGAACCGGCTGTTGAAAGAAAACAATATTCCGGTGGCCGAGAATCTGACGCTGACCACGTTGATGCATGACGTCGGCAAGGTGGTGCTGAAACGGTTCAATCCCCATAAATACAATCTGGTGCTGGACGTGCTGAAAAGCCGTCACGCGCCGCAGTACGAAGTGGAAAACGATATCCTCCATATCGACCATGCCGATGTGGGCGGCATTGTGATGGAAAAGTGGCAGATGCCGGAAGACATTATTGTTCCGATCATCAACCATCATTCGGAAAATCTGCCCGATTCCTATGTGCTGGAATCCATTTTACTGCAAGTCGTCAATTATGTGGACTGTACCGCGCGGGGGATTTATCTCCGGCCGCCCAAACCGGGCATCATGAAGCAGGCCGGGATCGAAGCTTTCGACTACGACCACTGGATTGCGGAACAGACGAAACTGATTGCGGAAATCGCCCGGCAGCAATAGTCGCCGGGATACCGGGATACGGAATTTTTTTGAGCGGCGCCGTTTGCAGCTTGCAAGTTGGCGGGAATACGGTAATTTACTGGAATATTTATGAAACAGAAAGAGCGTCGCTTCCGCGGCGTGATGAACCAAAGTTAGGACATAGAGGGAAATGAGCAAAATTCGTGCCGAACACATTTTTACTTCCGAATCCGTTTCGGAAGGCCATCCGGATAAAGTTTGTGACCAGATTTCCGATGCCATTCTGGACGCCTGCCTGAGCCAGGATCCGGACAGTCGTGTTGCCTGCGAAACTCTGACCACGACCGATCTGATTGTCATCTCCGGGGAAATCACCACCAAGGCAAAAGTCGATTGGGAAGCCATTGCCCGTAAAGTGGTGGCCGATATCGGCTATACCGATACCGCCATCGGTTTCAGCAGCGAAACCTGCAAGGTGATGATCTGCATTCATAAACAGTCTCCCGACATTTCCCAGGGCGTTACCGCCGGACAGGGCCTGCACAAAGAACAGGGCGCCGGCGACCAGGGCATGATGTTCGGTTTTGCGTCCAACGAAACTCCGGAACTGATGCCGGCCACCATCCTTTACGCGCACAAGATCGTGGCGGAACTGGCGGCGCTACGCAAGCAGAACAGCAAGAAATACTCGTTTCTGCGGCCGGACGCCAAGAGCCAGGTTTCGATTCGTTACAAGGACGGCAAACCGGTCCGGGTCGAAACCATCGTGGTTTCGCATCAGCATACCGACGATATGAAACGCGAAGAGCTCACCAGCCTGGTCAAACAGGTGGTGAAGAAAGTTATTCCGGCCAAATTGCTGCATAAGGATATTGTCTATCATATCAATCCGACCGGTAAATTCGTAGTCGGCGGGCCGAGCGGCGACACCGGGTTGACCGGGCGCAAAATCATCGTCGACACCTATGGCGGCGTCGGTTCGCACGGCGGCGGCGCTTTCTCCGGGAAGGACCCCTCCAAAGTGGACCGCTCCGCGGCTTACATGTGCCGTTACATTGCCAAAAACATCGTCGCGGCCGGACTGGCGGAAAAATGTGAAATCCAGGTGGCGTACGCCATCGGCGTGGCCGAACCGCTCAGCGTGAATGTCGATACGTACGGCACCGGCAAGATCAAGGATGACGCCAAACTGGAAAAAATCGTCCGCGCCGTCTTCGATCTGACGCCGGCCGGCATCATCAAGACCTTGAAGCTGAAGACGCCGAAAGGCTGGTCTTATCAGGACACGGCGGCTTACGGTCATTTCGGCCGCAGCCAGTTCCCCTGGGAAAAGACCGACAAGATCGCCGCGCTGAAAAAAGCCGCCGCCAAATAATATTGACGAACTAGAAAACGATAACAAGATGACCAATCCAAAACGCGTCTTGGGTGTGGGTGCGCCGATTGTCGACTTGCTGGTTCATGTCGACGACGCTTTTCTGTCCGGCTTGAACGGCGGCAAAGGCGGGATGGTGCTGGTGTCGTCCACCGAACTGAATACAATTCTCGCCCAGAGCGGGAAGCAGGCAGAGCAAGTGGCCGGCGGATCGGCCGGAAATACGATTTTCGGTCTGGCCAATCTGGGGGTGCCGACCTCTTTTCTCGGCAAAGTCGGCAAAGATGTGACCGGTGAATTTTATACCAAACGGCTGGCGGAATTCGGCGGCGAAACCCGTAATTTCCGCTACAGCAGTGAAGTTTATACCGGACGGTGTCTTTGTCTGGTGACTCCGGACTCGCAACGGACGATGCGGACCGACCTTGGGGCGGCCGCAACGATTGCCGCCGCCGACGTGACGCCGGATGTGTTCCGTGATATCAGCCATGTACACCTCGAAGGCTATGCCATGGCGAACACCGAGTTTTTCTTTCAGGTGCTGCGGCTGGCGAAACGGGCCGGCTGCGTGATCAGCCTGGATCTGGCTTCTTATGAAGTGGTCAAGGCCATCAAGACCAAATTACCGGAAATCCTGCCGCTGGTGGATATCGTCTTTGCCAATGAAGACGAGGCCGAAGCGTTTTCCGGTTTCAGTGCGCCCGAAGACCAGGTCAAAAAATTGCAGTTTTTCTGTAAAACGGCTGTGGTGAAACTGGGCTCGAAAGGCTGTTGCGTGATGGATCACGGCCGTCCGGTCATGGTGCCGACTACGCCGGTGAAAGCGGTCGATACGACCGGCGCCGGCGATTTGTGGCAGGCCGGTTTTCTGTACGGGCTGTTGCAGGGGCGCGGCGTGGTCGATTGCGCCCGGATGGGCGCGGTCTTGGGAGCGGAAGTCGTTCAGGTTATCGGCGCGGAAATCCCGGCGGCCCGGTGGCCGGACGTTAAAGCAAAACTGGCGGAAATCTAATGGCCGATTATCTCCCCAAACGGTTTGAAGGAAAATTACTGGAAGAGGCCGGCGGATTCTAGCGGACGGCCGGTATGGTCCGGAGTTTTCGAGTACAGTTTTCATTCCAAACAAAGGGATCAACATGAAAAAGAACAAGAATACGGATTATCAGGTTGCCGATATTAAATTGGCCGATTTCGGCCGCAAAGAAATTGACATCGCGGAAAAGGAAATGCCCGGCCTGATGGCCACCCGCGCCAAATACGGTCCGTCCAAGCCGCTGAAGGGCGTCAAGATTATGGGCAGCCTTCACATGACCATTCAGACGGCCGTGCTGATTGAAACGCTGGTCGACCTCGGCGCGGATGTCCGCTGGTGTTCCTGCAATATCTTTTCGACGCAGGACCATGCCGCCGCCGCGATTGCCCGGGACGGTGTGCCGGTTTTCGCCTGGAAGGGCGAATCGCTGGAAGACTACTGGAACTGCACGCTCCGCGCCATGACTTGGCCGGACGGTTCCGGTCCCGACCAGATCGTCGACGACGGCGGCGACGCGACACTGTTGATTCATCGCGGCTATCAGGCGGAAATCGATGCGTCCTTTCTGAACGAAAAGACCGACGTTACGGAACTTCAGGTGATTAACAACCTGCTCAAGCGCGTCTTGAAGCAGGATAAAAAACATTGGCACAAAGTGGCGGCCGCCGTTCGCGGCGTTTCCGAAGAAACCACCACCGGAGTTCACCGTCTGATTCAGATGGAAGCCCGGAAGGAGCTGCTTTTTCAGGCGCTCAACGTCAACGACTCCGTGACCAAGAGCAAATTCGACAATATCTACGGTTGCCGCCATTCGCTGACCGACGGCATCAAGCGCGCTCTGGACGTATTGATCTCCGGCAAAGTCGCCATGGTCTGCGGTTACGGCGACGTCGGCAAGGGCTGCGCCGAAGCCATGCGCAACGAACGCGCCCAGATTCTGATCAGCGAAATCGACCCCATCTGCGCGCTTCAGGCTTGCATGGCCGGGTTCAAGGTTACGACGGTGGAAGACGCCCTGCCGTATGCCGATATCTACGTCACCACCACCGGCGACACCGACATCATTACGGCCAAACACATGAGCAAGATGAAAGATCAGGCCATCGTCTGCAACATCGGCCATTTCGACAACGAAATCATGGTCGCCGAGCTGGAAAAGTGGCCCGGCGTCAAGAAGCTGGAAATCAAAGGTTCTTTCTGCCCGGTGCATCGCTATACGTTTCCCGACGGTCATGCGATCTATCTGCTGGCGGAAGGCCGTCTGGTCAACCTCGGCTGTGCGACCGGACATCCGAGTTTCGTGATGTCCTGCAGTTTCACCAACCAGACGCTGGCCCAGATCGATATCGCCCGCCATCCGCAGCGGAAGGTGGCCGTCTATCGGCTGGACAAGAAGCTGGACGAAGAAGTGGCCCGGCTGCATCTCGAAAAACTCGGCGCCAAACTGACCAAGTTGTCCAAGAAACAGTCCGAATACATCGGCGTTCCGGTCAACGGTCCGTATAAGGCCGATTACTACCGGTATTAATTCCGGTTCTCATTTTTGCCAGTCGACGGAAGAAAAAAACGACCGTCGGCTGGCTTTTTTATTTTATCGAGGGGGATGTCGGACTTCACTTTTTGGTAACCGGTCTATTTTTTCGTGGGTGAAGATTCGCCTCGGCCCGCGCCTGCAATGGCGGATGGCTTAACCCGGCAAATTACTAAAGACAACAGTCTTCCCTGATTATTTCGGGAAATACAGCGGATGCAACATCGAACAATTAACGCCCGGTTTCATTCGATTGCCTCGCGGGGAGAGACCGCACTGCACCGCCGTTTTGCCGTTTTTCAATCTGGCTGACGAGGATTCCCATTTTTAACCCAGAAAATACGATCGACGAATATGCCGGCAAGGTTGGGATTTTGCCTTGGAGCAACCCAAAGATAACCGCGATGACCATGCCACCTTCCCAAATCATAAATCCGATATCCGGAACCAGCCTGTTCCAGCGTCACGTCAATTTTCTTCGGGCAACTCTTATTTTCCGCCTCGTAACTGCCGGCAGAAAAAGCAGGCCCGGTTGCGGAGTATCCCGATTTCGTCTCACAACGTACTACAACATACGCGTGAAAGTTTTTCAGTTGCGCAGAAACCGGTAACTGAACCGCCCATTCGGCATGCGTTCCAGGCATTTTCACCGCCTGACCGTCAGATGCTTGGAGATCGGCAACCACGCGGCACAGTTTACCCTCCCCATACAGGCGAAAATCACAATCCTGATTATCGAACCAGTCACAATCCGGCAGTCCGACACAAGATGCCGGGACGGTCGCCGAACTTCTCCGGCTTTTCCGCAATAACCAGGATTCAATCTCTTTGAACGGCACTCCTTCCGCCGCCTGACCGCCACCGAAAGAGTTTACGGCCTTGATAAAATCGGCGGTGAACTGCGGCAAATCGGCCGGATCGTCAGCTGAATAACGTTTTTCCTGCACCGCCTGCCACCGCATCATGTCGTGCTGGACAAGCCACGCAAAATCTAAGGGAACTCTTGCCTTGCGGACTCGGCGGCTCAGGATCGGATCATTTTTCACCGCAGCCTCCGCGACCGCAAAATATTTTGAGGCCAGGCGCCAGGTGGTCAAATCCAGCCAAGGCGCATCCGGACTGTAGCACCGCAACGTCACCTCAGATTTCCTTCCCGCCCGTTCCAGCAGCTCAAGATATTGTTGCAGCGGTTCCGCCGCCGCCCCATAATATCCGCGCAGAAATTCCCCGATTAATGCTTTTTCATCCCGTTGCGGATTCCACAATAAGTGTGCCAAAAGCCAGATTCGCAGTTCAATAAAATCACCGCAGGTCGATCCGGCATCCCCCTGTTCAAAAACTCCACAGACATTGAACCGCGCCAAAAAACGCAGGTTGGCTGCCAATACGTCCCAATTGGGATGCGGCAACAGATAGTTTGAAAAATTCGTAACATAGTCCCAAATCAACAGTCGCGGCGCAATCCGACTCCAGGTTTCGACATCCTGTGCAAAACTCCTGTTCTGGCTTCCGGTAAAAGGCTGTGAAAACGCACAATCGATTGAACAGAGCCGAATTACCACATTCCGCCGCGGTTTTACTTGGGCTGGTGCGTGCCTGGTTGCTTGATAGGCCAGTGTTTCCACCCACACCTTCGGGTATTCTTTTTCGATTTCCGCGGCAACCACATTGACAAATTGCAGCAACGGTCCGGATGGCGTACCATCGGCTTGTTCTGCCCGACGACAAGCCGCACACCGGCAAAAACCGTCACAGTCATTTTGTGAAATTGAAATCATCTGGGCATCGGGATGGCGGCGTAACCACTGCAACGCATTGTTGGTCAGTTCATGTCGCATCTCCACATTGCTCAAACAGAGTTGCGCATTGCGTCCAACCCGTTTGCCGTTGATTTCGCTATACCATTCCGGATGACTTTTAAAATATTTTGCCGGCGGCAGCAATTGATAAAAAGTATGGCACCAGCCAAGCGTATGATAATGACCGCCGTATTTTGCCGGAATATTTTCAAAATGTCCATTACATTTCAGCCGGACGGCAAAAATACCGTCGAACGCTCCACGGGCAAACACCTCGCGGCAGCTGAATTTCGGGATATAAAACAAATCTGGACAGCGAATCGTCAGCGGAGATATTGCCGGAATATGAGTATCCTGTGCAGTCCACCAGCGTACCCCGCAATAGTCTTCCAGAAAAGTATAAACGGCATAAAGAGTTCCCCTTGGTTTGCCTCCCGCTAAAAAAATATTTCCTTTCTGATCGTGCTTAAGCGCAATGCCGTCGGATCCCAATGCCGACAGATCAAACTGTGGAAATGTCTGCAACCAGGCCCGGGTATGACCGATGTAAATGTTTTTCCTGCCGGACGCCGTTTGGTCGACCATCGGTTCACTGGTGACTTCAAATGTTTTCCGAGTAATTTTCTCCAAATAATCCTTCAGTTCCGTTGCCGCCAGTGCTTCCTGAACCGTGGGAGCGGCGGAAGTCACGATACCGTAACCGTCAAGCGTAACGGACCCTCCGCCGTATGTCATTCCCGCCATTCCCAGCCACAACAAAAATCCCAGCCATCGTTGCATCGTAATCTTTTTCCTCATATTTGCTTAAAAATAACAATCATATCCGGCGTAGTTTATGCGCAATGAAGTTTCATTGCTATTCCGCCATAGAACACTGCCGTCATTGCGTAATACATTACCACCGATAAATTTGCCGGGAACATGACAATTGTATTTCGTTGCACTTATGCGATCTGAAGCCAGTAATCTATCCCCTGGCGTCGAATCTCTTACCGCCACTTCGGTATCCGTCAGATTGTATCCGTGGTTGACCACATAGTTTGCCCAGTCGCAATATGAGGACTTCCAGCGGGATTTTTTTATTGCCAGAAAATTCATGTTGTTCTGGCTCGGACAATTGAAGAGCATTCCGTTGGCAAGGTATTCCGGAAACAGCAATCCGAAACCCCACGACGGATATCCGGCAACCGAGTCACTGCCGAAATCGCCAAACGGCCAATTACTGGTTTGCGACCACGGATATCTGCCATTGAAATCATTGGCATACATGTGAAAAGCAGTCCCGATCTGTTTGAGATTGTTGGTACAGGTGATCCGCTTGGCTTTTTCCCGAGTAGAACTCAATGCCGGCAACAGCAAGGCCGCCAGAATGGCAATAATAGAAATAACCACCAGAAGTTCGATAAGTGTGAACTTTCTTTTCATGAACGCTTCTCCTTTTCTTTGAATCTTTATCGTTATAAGGGGGCAATTTCCATATCGGTATGGTAATTCTTTACCCGTTTTTGGCATTTGCGGTCGGAACTGGCGTGAACTACCAATCGGGGCTGACACAGATAAAAAACAGCGTTGTCGCGATAACCGGCAACCCGGCTTTCCAGAATCTCCAGGGCCGTCTTCAGATGTCCCGAAAAATTGGAATCAATGCAGGTAATCTGCGGCCGGAAAATTTCCGCCATCTCCGAATTGCCGATAGCCGTTACCGCCAGTTCCTCGGGCAATCGGACTCCGGCATCCATGGCCAGTCCGATCAGCTGTGCCGCAACTTCCGCATCCGGAGTAATAACCGCTTCCGGCAAACCCTGTTGCTGTAGATGTTGCCAATAATTTTTCACGTATTCTTTAACCGGCGCCATCGGCGGCAGAGCCAAATCATAACAGTAATCACGGCACCAAGCGAAAGGCAGGCCTTTTTCCAGACATAAACTGCGCCAGGTGGCCACCCGCTGCATTTCCAAATGGCTGCGCAAATTGGCGCACACCATAGCAATACGGTTGATACCCTGCCCGGTCAGATGCGACATGAGCAGGCGGATACTTTGCGGTTCGTCGCAGGTAACGCAGGCTACGCCGTCGGGATCGCCGCGTTCGCCGATCAGCACCACCCGATTGACCACGTGCTCCATACAGGCGGTAAAATTTTCCCAATACGGTCGAAAACCGAAGATTACCGAATAGGTGTCCGGATCGCTGATTACCTCGCGGACCGAAGTCAGATCCCCGGAAACACTGTATGACCGCACGTCCCAACCGGCTGTGGAAAACATCTCTTTGCCCTGTTCCTGGAAAGTTCGGATCAAGTCGTGAATAATAGCCGGAGAAATCAGATTGACAATTTTTCGTCCCGGTTGTTCCGATGGCATACGATAGGTAGCAAAATTGCCGACGCCGTGTCGGCATTGTAGATACCCCTCTTTTTCCAGCAGTTTTATCGCTTTGGACACCGTAACATAACTGACCCCGAGTTCCTCCGCCAACTCCACGACGGTCGGCAGGCGATTGCCATAACCGTATTTTCCGGAAACAATACGTTCTTGCAGACAATCTTTCGTTTCCTGCTTCTTGGCGGATATTCCCTTCGCCATGTTTCCACCGGTCCCTTGTTTTTATTATAAATCATATATAGTTTGTTTATGTAATATATTTTAAAATATATCTCTCAGGAAAACAAGAGGGAAAAATAATTTTTTTAAAAAAAGAAGATATAAGTCAGGCCTCATTCTTTTCGCGAAGCATCCGCCCCGGGCCAACGACAAGTTCGCGGTTCTGTTTTTTCCCTCGGGTCCGCTTTGCTTACCGAGGGAAAAGCACCGCTCCGAAATACTTTGGCAAAACCTCATGGACGGAGCAGGTCGGATTTCGCCTGCGGCGATCGGCGACTCCGCGCTGAACCCGGCGCACGGAGCCCGCGGTGGCGGATGGGTTCGCTACGCGATTTTTTTCTTTTTTTGAACTGCCGAAAAGAGTAAGCTTTACCTTTTTCCCAAATTTTTTATCCGGACCGGCGGCAAGGCGTTGACTTATGACTGTAAGTTCTTTATAATTAGCAATAGATGGGGAATTTTCAGCGGGGAGGGTGCAGGGATGAGTGTCGGCATCATTCATTTATATGCTTTACTGTTGTTTGCATTTCTGTCGTGGCTGATCTTTGTTCTGACCATGTGCAAGATTTATAAATTATATCAGGAATTCTGTCAATTTAAAAATCGTTCCGAGACTGAACTCAATGGGTTGACTTGCAACTTGCGCAAGGCGGAGGAAACCCGGATTTGTCTGCTCAATGAATTGAAGCGGACCAATAAACTGCTCAACGATTTGTATAAAGACAAGATCAAGTCGGTCGATTTCGAACCGGAAATCAAGGATGAAGAATTGGCGCGACTGGAACATAAGACCGGTCCGTTGCCGGTCAGTAAACCGGATTCCGAACTTCCGCCACCGGGAGAGTCGCCCAAATACCGCGAAGGGTCCGTCAAGGAATGCTTTAATTTTTAAGGACTCTTTCCCGCTATCGCCGGTGGTGACAGCCGGTCAGGCCTCGTCATCGTCGTCCGTTGCGGAGAAAAATTCTTTTTGATCGGCGTTTTGAGAAAAGAAAATCGTGTTTTCGATTTCGAACAGAAAATTGATGTTGCGGATATAACAGTGTTCCGAACTTTTCAGGGTGATGGGGGACAAATTGAGCAAACCGGAGATGCCGGCCGCGTCAAGCCGTTCTGCCATGGCGCCGGCGGAGGATTCCGGCACCGCCAGGATGGCCGTACTGATTTTATGGCCTTTAATGAAAATTTCCAGCATCCCGATATCATAGATGGGAATAATGCCTTCATGGTTCTGGACATTGGGATTGGAATCGAATCCCGCGACGATCCGGATGCTTTCGCCGGCAAAGGCATTGTAATTCATCAGCGCCCGCCCGATGCCGCCGCAGCCGACCACAATCAACGGCGTGACCGTCTTTTTACAGAGAATGGTATTGAGCTTGTCGATCAGGTCGGTCACCGAATAGCCGCTTTTCCGGTTGCCGGTGAGTCCGAAGTCGGCAAAATCCTTGCGGACCAGCGCCGGCGAGATATCCAGCGCTCCGGCCAGATGATCGGAAAAAACTTTGACAAAGCCCAGCGCCTTCAATTTGCCCAGAATCCGGCGGTATTCCGAGAGGCGCATCACGGTATTATGGCAGGGCATGACGTAAGTTTCCTTCCCGATCGGGCCGAAAAAACGCTTTTCGGCATAGTTAGATATACAATTATTTAACGACAAATCCGTTTATCTTGCGAATATCGGATTTTTTTGTTAAAAACATTACGTTTAACGATTGAATTTTTTTCATAATACACTATTTTCTAAAAAAAGCAAATGGATACAAAAATATCGATACAAAAATATTTACGTGGCGCTTTAACAAACGGTCGCCCGCATGTAAACTATAGGAAGTGACAGCGAGGGGTAAAGCTGTCGGTAGGATGAAGTTAGAGCGCAAAGGACTGGGGTAACAGTCCGAGGGGTAAGTGAGAGATGGTAAAGAAGAAGGTCCAGAAGTTGCCTTCGATCCGACGTCTTCCGACCTATTTGCAGGAATTGAAGGCGTTTCATCGCGAAGGGCTGAAGGTGGTTTCCACCACGCAGCTGGCGAAACGGTTGCAGTTGGAATCGATTGTGGTCCGGAAAGATTTGGAGATCACCGGGGCGAGCGGTTCGCCGGGCGTCGGATACCAGATCGAGAAGCTGATTGAAGATATCGAAACCTTTTTGGGCTGGAACAATGCGTCGGATATTTTTCTGGTCGGCGCGGGGGCGTTGGGCACCGCGCTGCTGGGCTATAAAGGATTTACGGATTACGGACTGAATATCGTGGCGGCGTTCGACGCGGACCCGGCCAAGATCGGACGGATGATTCACGATAAACCGGTGTTCGGCATCGATCACTTCGCAAACCTGGTGGAACGGATGAAGATCCATATGGCGATCTTATGCGTGCCGCTGGAGTTCGCCCAGCCGACGGCCGAGATGATGGTGAGCGCCGGAATCCGGGCGATCTGGAATTTCACCGGGGAAACGCTGAAACTGCCGGATTCGGTGGTGGTGCAGCGGGTCAACCTGGCCGGCGAACTGGCGGTGTTGTCGGTGCATCTGGCGGAAAAACTGAAAGAAGAGGAACTGCAGTAACCGACCGGACCGGGCCGAACAGCGTAACAGGAGCGAAACCATGAAAAACCGGATCGTAATTTGTATGGGCAGTTCATGTTTTGCGCGGGGCAATGAAAAAAACCTGCGTTTGATTGAAAGTTATCTGGAAAAAAATCATTTGAATGCCGAAGTGGCGTTGTCGGGCAGTCCGTGCGAAGGCAAGTGTGCGCAGGGGCCCAACATTGTCATCAACGGCGAATGTTTTCACCAGGTGGATCAGGAAACGTTAATCGATTTGTTGGAAACCAAGATCGCGCGAGCGAATTAAAACCGGACGGACAATACGGAAATGAATCACTCTTATCCAGTATATACGGTCGAAACGGAATGCCAGGACTGCTATAAATGCGTCCGGCACTGTCCGGTGAAAGCGATCAAGGTCAAGGACGGCCACGCGACCGTGATGCCGGAGCTGTGCGTGGCGTGCGGTCGTTGCGTGGAAGTATGTCCGGCCAAGGCCAAACGGGTCCGCAGCGACGTCGGCCGCGCCCGCCATTTGATTGAAACCGGCGACGGCAAAGTCTATGCCGCGCTGGCGCCGTCGTGGATCAGCGAATTCAAACATCTGGACGCCGGCAAAATGATTGCCGCGTTGCGGAAACTGGGGTTCGCCGGCGTCAGCGAAACGGCGCTCGGCGCGCAGGCGGTTTCGGCGGCGGTGGCCAAGTCGCTGGACGGAATGAAAAAAGGCGTGATGATTTCTTCGGCCTGTCCCGTGGCGGTCGACTACATCTGCAAGTATCTGCCGGAATTTTCCGGCACCATTACCAAAGTGCTGTCGCCGGCGCTGGCGCACTGCCGGATCCTCCGGGAACGGTTCGGCGACGACATCAAAGTGATTTTCATCGGGCCGTGCATTGCCAAGAAAAACGAAGCCGACCGCCATCCCGAACTGCTCAATCTGACGCTGACTTATCCCGAACTCCGGCAATGGCTGGCGGAAAGCGGAATCGTGCTCGATCAGATGATGCCGGGCGCGGAAGACGTGTTCGTCCCGGAACCCGCCCGGGAAGGGGCGGTTTACCCGATCGAAGGCGGCATGATCGAAACCATCAAGGCTTATCGCGGCGGCAAAGACCAGGTCAACTATGCCTCCGTGACGGGGCTGGACAATATTCAGAAGGCGTTCTCCGGGCTGTTGCCGGAAAATGTGGATGCGCCGGTCTTTATTGAAACGCTCGCGTGCGCGGGCGGCTGCGTCCACGGTCCCTGCACCGAACACGATTCGCCGGGGTTGTTGGAACGGCTGCGGATCATGACCAAAGTGACGATGCCGGACCATCCCACCCTGACCGGCGAGGGCGCCGACATTGAGGAAGATTTCAACGAAGACCGGGTTACGGTCAAGACGCCGAGCCTCCAGGAAGTCAAAGCGGCCTTGCGGTCGATCGGCAAATTCTCGCAGGAAGACGAACTGAACTGCGGCGGCTGCGGCTACAATACCTGCCGCAACTTCGCCATGGCGCTGATCGACGGCCGCGCGGAACCGTCCATGTGCGTGTCGTACTTGAGAAAGCAGGCGCAGAAAAAGGCCAACGCCATCCTGCGCTGTATTCCGTCGGGCGTGGTGCTGGTGGATCAGGATTTGAACGTGATCGAGTGCAACAAGCGTTTCGCGGTGACGTTCGGAGAAGACACGCTGGCGGCGTTTGAAGCCAAACCGGGTTTGGCCGGGGCCGATCTGCGGCGGATTGTGCCGTTCGGCGATCTGTTCGAAACGGCGCTGAAGACCGGCGAAGATTTGCAACGCGACGCGTTGAAGGTCGACCGGCGGCTGTTCAGTATTACGATTTTCAACATTGAACCGCACCGGGTGGTCGGGGCGGTGATTTTCGACGTGACCCAGACCGAAATGCGGCGCGAACTGATTGCCGAACGCGCCCGGAAAGTGATCAACAAGAATCTGGAAACCGTTCAGGAAATTGCCTGCCGTCTCGGCGAGCACATGGCCGAAACCGAAATGCTGTTGCGGTCCATCGCCGACGACTATGCGGATGACAATATCATGGCGGACAAAGTGATTGTCAAAGAAGAGGACGACAGCAGACCATGAGCGGAACGTCTCCTCAGTTGTTCATTGACACCGGCTACAGCCAGTGCACGAAGCGCGGGCAGGAAATCTGCGGCGACGCGATTTCGTTCAAGCGGCTGCCGGAAGAAGAACGGTTCATCGCCGTCATGTCCGACGGGCTGGGCAGCGGGGTCAAAGCCAGCATTCTGGCGCTGATGACCACCACCATGGCCCTCCGGTTCGTGGCGGAAGACCGCGACATTCTGCATTCGGCGGAAATCATCATGGATGCGCTGCCGATCTGTCAGGTCCGGAAAATCAGCTATGCCACGTTTACCATCGTGGACACCACGCTGAGCGGCCGGACCCGGGTGATCGAGATGGGCAATCCCGAATTCATGTTGATGCGGAACGGCCAGCGGGTCATGCTCGAAAGCCGGAACTGCGATTCGCCGAAATGGCAGGACCGGACGTTGACGATTTACGACTTTACCGCCATGCCGCACGACCGGCTGATTTTCTTTTCCGACGGCATCAGCCAGGCGGGCCTGGGTACGCAGGCCTGGCCGCTGGGCTGGCGGGTGGCGGGCTGTCAGAAGTATGTTCAGGGCTTGCTGAACATCAATTCCGGCATCTCGTCGCACGACCTGGCCAACTGCGTCATGCGGGAAGCGATCGCCAAGGAACCCGGCCTGGTGGCCGGCGACGACATGACCTGCGGCGTGATCTATTTCCGGTACCCGAAAAAGCTGCTGGTCTTTACCGGACCGCCGTACGACCGGGCCCGCGACGGCGAATGCGCTGAAATGGTGCGCGACTTCGAAGGCGCCAAGGTGATTTGCGGCGGGACGACGGCGGAAATCATCGGCCGGGAACTGGGCCGGGAACTGGTGATGGATTTGAAGTCGATCGGCGGGGATTTGCCGCCGGTGTCGAGCATGGACGGCGTCGACCTGATTACGGAAGGTATTTTCACGTTGACCAAGACGGCGCAATATCTGGAACGCGGCGCCGGGATCAATGCCAATGACCCGGCCGGCAAACTGGTGAATATTCTGTTGACGAACGACATTATCGAGATCGTGGTGGGCACCCGGATCAACGAAGCCCATCAGGACCCCAATCTGCCGGTGGACTTGGAAATCCGGCGGAACATCGTCAAACGGATTGCGAAAGTGTTGAGCAGTAAATATTTAAAAGAAGTGAAAATCAGATTCGTCTGAGACAATAACTTAGCATACGCTTGCGACAACCTAACGAAAAGGGAAGTATCATGCAGGAAGCGATGGAAAAAACCGAAAAAATGGTTAAACATCTCGAGGCGGTCAACCGCATCCTCGAGAAACACGGCTACAATGAAGCCAAACTCATTCCGATCCTTCAGGAAGTGCAGGAAGAATACAAGTATCTGTCCAAGGACATCATCAGCTACGTGGCGACGTCGCTGAATATTCCCCCGGCCCAGATTTACGGCGTGGCCACGTTCTACGCCCACTTCGCGCTGGAACCCAAGGGCAAACACATCGTCCGCCTCTGCGACGGCACCGCCTGCCATGTGAAAAAATCGACGGACATTCTCAACGCGCTGTATCAGAAGCTCGGCCTCAGCCGGGAAAAAGTCACCACCGACGATATGATGTTCACCATCGAAACGGTCAGTTGTCTGGGCGCCTGCGGTCTGGCTCCGGTGATGTTGCTCGACGATGAAGTTTACGGTCAGATGAAGCCGGACCAGGCCATCAAGCTGATCGACGAAATCATCGCCAAGGAAAAAGGCGACGCCCAATAGTTCCGACGACTCAAAATCTTTATCAGGAGATGAAATAAGATGTTCCACAATAAGTGCTTGAAAGATCTCTCCCTGGAGGAGATCTCCGCCGACTACAAGTCGAAGGCCGATCAGCTTAAACGCCGGATCGTGATCTGCGGCGGGACCGGTTGCGTGGCCAACGGCTCCATGAAAGTCCGCGATGAATTCGTCAAACAGCTCGAAGCCTGTGGCGAAAAAGTCTTCATCGAAATCCACACCGAAGAAAAACAGGACGCCAAGGACGCCACCCTCGTTTCCAAGAGCGGCTGTCAGGGGTTCTGCCAGATGGGGCCGCTGATCTGCATTCTGCCCGAACACATCCTCTATACCAAAGTCAAGGTGGCCGATGTGGCCGAAATCGTCAAGGAAACCATCATCGGCGGCAAAGTCGTCGAACGGCTCCTTTACCGGAATCCGGTCACCAAGAAAGTCTGCAAGACCGACAAAGACATCGACTTCTACTCCCGGCAGACCCGTCTGATCCTCAAAGACTGCCGGATGGAACCCGATAACATTGCCGAATACATCAGCCTCGGCGGCTATGCCGGCGCCCGCAAGGCGTTGACCACGATGAGCCCCGAAGACATTTACAACGAAGTGCTCAAATCCGGACTGCGCGGCCGCGGCGGCGGCGGGTTCCCGACCGGCCTCAAATGGAAGTTCACCCTGGCCAGCCCCGGACCCAAGAAATACGTGGTCTGCAACGCCGACGAAGGCGACCCGGGCGCGTTCATGAACCGTTCCGTGATGGAAGGCAATCCGCACAGTATCCTGGAAGGGATGATTATCGCCGGTAAAGCGATCGGTGCCGATGAAGGTTACGTCTACGTCCGGGCCGAATATCCGCTGGCCGTGCAGCGCGTCCGCAACGCGGTGAAGACCGCCGAAGAAGCCGGTATGCTGGGCGAAAATCTGTTCGGATCCGGCCACAACTTCAAGATCAATGTGATGGAAGGCGCCGGCGCCTTCGTCTGCGGCGAAGAAACCGCTCTGCTGGCGTCGATCGAAGGCAAGCGCGGCATGCCGATGCCCAAGCCGCCGTTCCCGGCCCAGAAGGGGCTCTGGGGCAAGCCGACCGTGATCAACAACGTCGAAACGCTGGCCTCCATTCCCCGGATCATCCGCGACGGCGCCGATGCTTATAAGAAAGTCGGGACCGAAAAATCCCCCGGCACCAAGACGTTCGCCCTGACCGGCCACGTGGCCAATACCGGGCTGATCGAAGTGCCGTTCGGCACCACCCTCCGGGAAATCGTCTACAACATCGGCGGCGGGGTGACCAACAACGCCGGCGAAGTGACCGGCGAAGACTTCAAGACGGTGCAGATCGGCGGTCCGTCCGGCGGCTGCCTGACCCCGGCGATGCTGGATATGCCGCTCGATTTCGACTCGCTGAAAGGCGTGGGCGCGATCGTCGGGTCCGGCGGTCTGGTGGTGATGAACAATCAGACCTGTATGATCAAAGTCGCGCGTTTCTTCATGCAGTTCACCCAGAACGAATCCTGCGGCAAGTGCGTGCCCTGCCGCGAAGGCACCAAGCAGATGCTGGCGTTGCTCGACGACATCATCGAAGGCCGGGCCGATGAAAACACGCTGAAGCTGTTGGAAGAAACCGCCCGGGCGGTACAGGCCAGTTCGCTTTGCGGGCTGGGCAAAACCGCTCCGAACCCGGTGCTTTCCACGTTGCGTTATTTCCGCGACGAATACGAACAGCACGTGTTCGACAAATATTGCGCCACCGGCGAATGTAAAGCATTGTGCAAACCGGAAATCGATCCGACCAAGTGCGTGGGCTGTACCGCCTGCGCCCGGAAATGTCCGGTCGGCGCGATCGCCGGCGAAAAGAAGCAGCCGCATAAGATCGATGCCGCCAAGTGCATCAAGTGCGGCGCCTGCAAGACGGCCTGCCGGTTCGGCGCGGTCCAGGGAATCTAGTGGAAGAACATCTGTAAAATAAGGTAAGTCAGATATGGATAACGTAAAGAAAGTATTGACCGTCAACGGCCAGGAGGTTGAGTTCGATCACGAGCGCAATCTGCTGGAAGTGATTCGCAAGGCGGGGATTGAACTGCCGACCTTCTGCTATCATTCCGAATTGAGCATTTACGGCGCCTGCCGGTTGTGCATCGTCGAAGTCGAAAAACGCGGCATCATGGCCTCCTGTTCCACGCCGCCGGAAGCCGGCATGGTCATTCATACCGATTCCAAACAGTTGCGCGAACTCCGCAAGATCAACATCGAACTGCTGCTCGCCAACCATAACCGCGAATGCCCGACCTGCGTCCGCAGCTCCAACTGCGCGCTGCAGGACCTGGCCCGCCGCCTCGGCGTCGAAGAAATCCGGTACAAGCAGGTCGAAAAGAACATGCCCAAGGACAGTTCCTCCTATTCGCTGGAACGCGATCCCAACAAGTGCGTGCTCTGCGGCGACTGCGTCCGCGTCTGCCGCGAACTTCAGGGCATCGGCGCGATCGACTTCGTATACCGCGGCTCCAAAGCCCGGATCGCTCCCGCTTTCGACCGGCAACTCAACCAGGTGGAATGCGTCAACTGCGGCCAGTGCGCCGCCGTCTGCCCCACCGGCGCCATCGTCCCGAAACAGGACCGCGAAAAGGTCTGGAACGCCATTCACGATCCGGAAAAGATCGTGGTGGCCCAGATCGCTCCGGCCGTCCGCGTGGCGCTCGGCGAATACTTCGGCATGCAACCCGGTGAAAACGTGGCCGGCAAACTGGTTTCCGCCCTTCGCATGATGGGCTTCGACTATGTTTACGACACCACCTTCGCCGCCGATATGACGATCTTCGAAGAAGCCACCGAATTTCTCGAACGCTTCACCAAGAACGAACATCTGCCGCTGTTCACCAGCTGCTGTCCGGCCTGGGTGAAATACTGCGAAATCTATTATCCGGAACTGTTGCCCAACGTCTCCAGCTGCCGTTCGCCGCAACAGATGTTCGGCTCGGTGGCCAAGAAGACGCTGCCGACTCAGCTCGGCATCAAACCGGAAAATCTGGTGGTCGTTTCGATCATGCCCTGCACCGCCAAGAAGACGGAAGCCCGGTTGCCGAAGTTCAAGACCAACGGCGTTCAGGATGTCGATTTCGTGGTTACCACCTCGGAAGTCGGCCGGATGATCAACTCGATGGGAATCAAGTTCGACGAACTCCAGCCGGAAGCCTTCGACCTGCCGTTCGGTTTCGCCACCGGCGCCGGCGTGATTTTCGGCGCTACCGGCGGGGTCATGGAAGCAGCCTTGCGCTATGTGGTGGAAAAAGTTGAAAAGAAACCGTTGACCAAGGTCGATTTCAAGGCCGTTCGCGGGATGGACAAGATCAAGGAAGCCACGCTCGACGTGGCCGGCAACAAGATCAACGTCGCCGTGGTTTACGGTCTGGCCAACGCCAAGAAACTGGCGGAAAAAGTCGTCAAGGGCGAAGCCAACTATCACTTCATCGAAGTGATGGCCTGTCCCGGCGGCTGCATCGCCGGCGCCGGTCAGCCGATCACCCACAACCCCGAAGCCCGCAAACAGCGCGCTCAGGGCATTTACAATGCCGACAAGACCATGCCGCTGCAGAAGTCGCAGGACAACTACATGGTGGAAAAATGCTATCGGGAATCCCTTGGCGGTCAGCCGGGTTCCAAGGAAGCTCACCACCTGCTGCATACCTATTATCAGAACCGCAGCCAGTTGTTCGACGCCCGCGTGTCGGTGTTGCAGGGTTCGGCTCCGACCCGTCTTCCGATCGCCGTCACCATCTGCGCCAACCAGGAAAACTGCCCCGGCCAGAAGTTGCTCGGTTTGATCGTGGAATACGTGAAGAACAACGGTTATCAGGATCGCGTCGATATCGACGCCACCTTCAGCTCGCGTCCGTCGGAAGACGGCACCATCTGCGTGACGGTGGGCGACAAGATCATCGACCGCTGTGAATTCACCAATCCGGTGAATACCGAAGAAAACCTGAGAAACCACGCCGCCTTCGACAAAGTCAAGAAGAGCATTGACGCGGCTCTCAAGTAAGTAAGCCTCCCCTCGCATCTTCCCGTTTTTACCCCAAAAACAGGACGGGAAGATGCATTACCCCGCCGCCGCCGATTCACCCCAATCGGCGGCGGCCTTTTTTGGGCGAAACTCCATTTGCCGATTTTCAAATTTTTTGCGGAGACCTTGTTATGGGAGGTGCCTGAAGGGGGCGTTTGTCCGCCAACGCATCCGGGGGTTTTCCGTTACTCGTGCTGGGAGAATATCGTTGCGAAGATGTTTTCTTGAGAAAATTGAGATAAATCTTGCAAAAATCATTTTTCTTTTGGCAATTACGGAGTATTAGTATTCTTTAAAGAAGATGCGCACTCGACTTAATCATCGGATTTCGTCGAATAAACCGCGCAGTCAGTTCTGGATAATATCGCTCGGTTGAAAAACAGTTTGAATCATTTTCTTGACAGTCCTAACGAAGTTTTTACTTTTCGTTGCCTTTCCGGCAAATCTCAGACCGTGCTTCCGAATACGTTTGTCCAGTTGAACCATGCGGTAATCCCGCAAAGGAAAGTCTCTCATGAAACTGTATGTAGGTAATCTTTCGTTCTCCACCACGGAACCCGAACTCCAGAGCGCTTTTGCCGAATTCGGCACGGTGGATTCCGTCAGCATCATCAACGACCGCGATACCGGCCGTTCCAAGGGTTTTGCTTTCGTCGAAATGAACAACGATGAAGAAGCCAAGGCGGCGATGGCCGGCCTCGACGGCAAAATGCTCGGCAATCGGAATCTGAAGGTCAACGAAGCCCGTCCTCGTGAAGATCGTCCGGCTCGCGGCGGTTTCGGCGGCGGTCGCGGTGGTTTCGGTGGCGGCAAACGTTATTAATCGTTTGCGCTGAGTTTTTCAAGCACGGTTCGGCAAGTTGCCGCCGTGCTTTTTTTTGTCTTTTGCTGTCGAATGGATGAATAAACTGCGGTGTTGTCCGGCTCGACGGTACCGCCGGAAATCAAGCGAGCGTTTGGGGGACCGGAAACTTATTCTGCAACGGACATCGGGGGCATGCGGCGGAATTCCCGGGGACAGATGCCCAGATGTTTGCGGAAACTGCGCGACAGCGCGAACGCCGAACTATATCCGGTGTTTTCCGCGATTGTTTCCAGCTTGGCATCGCCGTAAAGCAGCATCCGTTTGGCTTCGTCGAACCGGAAGCGCCGGATCATTTCCCGGGGCGTGGCGTGATAGTAGTGCATGACCATGGCGTGAAAATGCGATACCGACAACCCCATGCGGCTCGCCAGCCGGTTGACCGTCCACGGAATTCCCAGATTCTTCCGGACCTCGTTCCAGAGTTGTTCCATTTGCTGCCGCTGTCGGACTTCCCGCTCCGCTTCCGGTTCGCTGAACTCCCGTTCCAGATAATCGAGCACCAGGCGGCAGAACGATTCCGCCACCGGACCGGAGGAGGTTTGCGACTCCCGGTATAACATCTCGGTCAGCACCGTCAATTCGTTGCCGCAGCGCCAGGTCCGACAGATGGTTGAGGTCCGTTCCCGCAGACCGTTCCAACGAGGATGTTCCGGGTTCAGCAGCCACCAGAACATCCGGAATTCCGGTTCCGTCGTGCTCAGACATTGCATTTGCGCCGCCGGAATGAACAGGAATTCACCCCGATGCAGCACTCCGCCCGCCGTGCCGCTGCGATAGCGCACTTCCCCGGCGGTACAGTAAACGCCGAAATGGTAGCGGGCGCGGGAATGGCGCACCAGATAACCGGCGGTCAGCCGGCTGAAACCGGCCAGCGCTACGCCCTGATCGAACCAGTCGGCACCGGTCGGATCGCGGGGAAAGGAGATAAAATGTTCCTCCGATCCCGGCGGAATAATCAGAGTTTTTGATATGTTTTTTATGCTTTTCGCCATGTTGCGTTTCCCGATTTTCCGATATACTATAAACATAGCCGGTATTCCGGCAATCGCAACCGGTCACCATTCAATTCTGACATCGAGGACGTTATGAAAGCGCAAATAATTGTCAACCAGGATTTTGTTATCGATTCCGTCAGTCCGGGAATTTACGGCGGCTTTATCGAACATCTCGGCCGCGCCGTTTACGAAGGCATTTACGAACCCGGCCATCCGACCGCCGACGCCGACGGATTCCGTCATGACGTCATCGATCTGGTCAGAGAATTGAACATGCCGATTACCCGCTATCCGGGCGGCAATTTCGTTTCCGGCTATAACTGGGAGGACGGCATCGGGCCGAAGGCCAAACGTCCCGCCCGGCTCGATCTGGCCTGGAAGGCGCTCGAACCCAATCAGGTCGGCACCGACGAATTTATGAAGTGGTGTCGTCTCGCCAACACCGCGCCGATGATGGCCGTCAATCTCGGCACCCGCGGTCCGGCGGAAGCCCAGGCGCTGGTCGAATACTGCAATCATCCGCAGGGGTCCTACTGGAGCGACCTCCGCCGGAAAAACGGCGCGAAAAAACCTTACGGCGTTGAATACTGGTGTCTCGGCAACGAAATGGACGGCGTCTGGCAGACCGGACACAAGACCGCCGAAGAATACGGCCGCGTCGCCGCCGAAGCCGCCAAAATGATGAAATGGACCGATCCGTCGATCAAATTGATTGCCTGCGGCTCTTCCTCCGACGGCATGCCGTCTTTCGCCGCCTGGGATGCCGCCGTGCTGGAACAGACTTATCCCCATGTGGACTATCTTTCGCTGCATCACTATTTCGGCAACAGCAACCACAATACGCCGGATTTTCTGGCCGGTTCCGATGCCATGAGCCGGCATATTGAAAAGGTAATCGCCGCCTGCGACTTCGTCAAAGCCAAACTGAAGTCGGACAAAACCATCATGCTGTCGTTCGACGAATGGAACGTCTGGTTTCATTCGCACGGCCAGGAAAAGAATTCTCCGGAATGGAGCGTTGCCCGGCCGATTCTCGAAGACCTTTACACCATGGAAGACGCGCTGGTGGTCGGCAGTCTGCTGATCTCTCTGATCAATCACGCCGACCGCGTCAAACTGGCCTGTCTGGCCCAGACCGTCAACGTGATCGCGCCGATCATGACCCGGAAAAACGGCGGCGCCTGGCGGCAGACCATCTTCTTCCCGTTCCAATATACTTCGCAATACGGACGGGGAACGGCCTTGCGCCAAGTGGTCGACGTCCCGACCTATGGCAACAATACGCCCTATCTGACCAGTTCGACGATCTACAGCGCCGAGGCGCACGAACTCCGGATTTTTGCGGTCAACCGCAATCTGGAAGAAAAACTGGACCTGTCCGTTCCGTTACAGTCTTTCCCGACCGGTAAGGTCGTCGAACATTTGACCATGCACCATGCCGATCTGAACGCCGTCAACACGGAAAACCGGGAAGCTGTTTGTCCGGTCAAAACCGCCGGGACCGCCGTTTTCGGCGGAGTGTTGAAAGCCAAGCTGCCGCCGGCATCCTGGAATCTCATCCGCGTGAAATTGGCGTAGCCGTTCCGTTGGGGCGTGCCGGCGGGGTAACGGGTGCCGGGGCCGGATGGAAGCGGACAATCACCCGTTGTCCGAGCAGCATTTCGTCGGCGCCGGTTTCCAGTTCGAGAATGCACTCGACCGTTTTGACGTCGCTGCGTTCCTGAGGGTCTTCGGTCGGCAACCGCTTGGGACCGAAGACCAGTCCGACGCGGGTGACCTTGCCGGAGTAATGTTTTTTCTCATTGTTTTCGGGAATCACCTCACCGGGCATGCCGGTGCTGACCGCCCCGATGAAATTTTCGTCCAATTCGCAGCGAACGATCCGCGGCGTGGCCGGGACGAACCAGAATAACGGCGTGACGTTCAGCGTGCTGACGCCGTCGCCGGGACGCGCCAACCGCCGGACGATCATGCCGTCGGACGGCGCTTTGATGATCTTTTCCGCCACTTCGTGTTCCGCCACCATCTGGGTGGCCCGCGCCACCTCGACCGCCGCTTCCGCCTGGGCGATTTCACACCGCAGTTCCGCCACCTGATCGTTGAGTTCGTCCCAGCGCTGCCGGGAAACGGCTTCGGTATGAATCAGATTCTCATTGCGTTTCTTTTCGCGCTGGGCGGCGGTCAGTTTGACTTTCAGCGGTCCGATGGCGGCTTCCGCCTGCCGGGTCTGCGCCTGCCGCAGCAACAGATTGATGCGTTCGACGCGGTCGTCCTGAACGGCCAGAATCTGATCGTGTTTGACCTTGTCGCCTTCTTCGACGCGTACTTCGCGGATGACGCCGTCGCGGCTGGCGGCCAGCAGGACGATGCCGCCCTCCACATCGATTTTGCCCTTGGCTACCGCCACGATTTCGACCGGCTGGGGCAGCGCGATTTCCTGCGCCGGATTTTTACCGCCGTAAAGCAGAATCGCCGCTGCCGGCAACAGCAGCGCCGCCGCGAGGCCCGTGACTAGAAATTTTTTTTTGTTCATGATTTTTTCACCCGATTGCAACCGTCTGGTTCAACGCTGAAATTTTTTTATTTGCGGGCCGCTCGTCCCGGACGATCCGGCCGTCCTCAATGGTCACGATCCGGTCGGCGAACTCCATCAGCCGGGGGTCATGCGATACCGCTACCACCGCCGTCCGATGCTGTCGGGCCGTCCGTTGCAGCAGACTGATAATGTTCAAGCCGTTTTCCCGGTCCAGCGCGCTGGTGGGTTCGTCGGCAAACAGCAGGGGCGGGTTTTTGACCATCGCCCGGGCAATGGCCACCCGCTGTTTCTGTCC
>Ga0183095_11222_pt1 | contig 25429 bp, 22 predicted proteins | sample BioMet4_FD_130346 | JGI IMG/M metagenome (GOLD analysis project Ga0183095, IMG submission 130346) | Microbial communities from bioreactor (seeded with sewage sludge) at LBNL, California, USA - Biofuel metagenome 4 (v2) (version 3) | ecosystem: Engineered > Bioreactor > Anaerobic > Unclassified ...
TTATTGGTGCGCCGTTAGCCTATGCTCTTGGCGGATACGCGTTTTTAGCAATACTGTCGTCCGGAGTTTCACCGATACTTACGGTACAAAGGTTCTTTACCGGAGTTGATTCATTTACACTTATGGCCATACCGTTTTTTATGATAAGCGGTGCTCTTATGAGCAAGGGCGGTGTATCAAGCAGACTTATACGGCTTTGCAGTATATTTTTAAGAAAGCTTCCGGGAGGACTTGCCATTGTTACGGTTGTGGCATGTACGTTTTTCGGAGCCATAAGCGGTTCGGCTCCGGCAACGGCTGCCGCCATAGGCGGAATAATGATACCGGCGATGCTTGAAAACAAGTATTCTCAGGATTTTGCAATGTCTACTGTTGCAAGCGCCGGGTATCTTGGGGTTATAATTCCGCCAAGCGTTACAATGGTTACATACGGAGTTGCGGCGGGAGCCTCAATAGGGGATATGTTCATGGCCGGAATTTTTCCGGGAATACTGCTTTGTATAGGAATGAGCATATACGCATATTTTGTAGGACGCAAAAAAAACTATGTAATGCAAAGCGAAGAAAAACTTTCGTCAAAAGAAATAGTTAAAATAATAATCGATGCCATACCGGCTCTTTTAATGCCTGTAATTATACTTGGCGGAATATACGGCGGAATATTTACTCCTACCGAAGCAGGATGCGTATCGGTTGTATATGGCCTTATAGTTGGATTTTTTGTTTACAAAGAGCTTAAGATTTCAGATTTGCCGGATTTGTTTAAGACATCTGCGTTAAGCACGTCTATGATTTTGCTTATAATCGGATGCGCATCGGCTTTCGGAAATATAATGGCCCGTGACATGATACCAAATAAGGTTGCAACTCTTATTATAGGCATATCAAACAACAAAATCATATTCCTTATGCTTGTAAACATAATTTTGCTTATAGTAGGCTGCTTTATGGAAACAAATACAGCCATAATGATAATAGCGCCTATACTTCTTCCGGTTGCGAAGGAGCTTGGTGTAAACATTGTACATTTTGGAATAATTATGGTAATAAACCTTGCCATTGGGCTTCTTACGCCGCCGCTTGGAATGAATCTGTATGTGGCGACGGGAATTGCGAAAAAGAAGGTATCTGACATACTGGGGAAGTATCTTGTTGGGTACATAATCGTATCGGTGTCAATACTTATGATAATTACTTATGTGCCGGCTATAAGCACATTTTTACCTCAGCTTTTGTCAAAAAGATAATACTTTATGAAAGGATAACATAAAAATGATAGTATTTAAGAATGCAAATGTGTTTGACGGAGAAAACGAAGAAATAATAAAAAATGCCGCAGTTGTGGTAAATGACGGCATAATAAGCGACATAATTCCACAGTGCGGCATTGACTTTAAGGATGCACAGGTTGTGGATTTAAAAGGAAAATATCTTTTGCCTGGATTTATAGACTGTCATGTGCATTTTATGCTTGATGAAGTGCCTGACAAAAACAGGCAGATGAACGACCAGTCGGCGGGCGGAGTATTGTTTGAAAACGCGGATTCGTATGTAGCCTTCAGAGCAGTTGAAAACGCCAGAAAGACTCTTGAAGCGGGTTTCACAACGGTTGTTGACGGCGGCGGAGTTGACTATGTTGATGTTGCGCTTAGAGATGCCATAAAGCTTGGGTATGTAACCGGGCCTGATTATTACATAAGCGGAAAACAAATAACGGCATGGCCATCGCATTTCAGAGGTCTTGGAAAAGAAACTTTTGGGCCGTGGGGAATGAGAAACATGGTAAGGGAACAGCTTTATTGGGGTGTTGATCAGATAAAAATTGAAAACTCGGCCCCTATTCGTTCAGTAGGACGAAGCCTTGCTAAAAGTGCATTTACGCTTGAGGAAATGACGGCGGCTGTTGATGAAGCACATTCTGCCGGATTAAAAGTCAGCGTTCATGCAAGAGGCGAAATGCCTGTTGAAACTGCTGTAAAAGCCGGAGCTGATATTATATGCCATGGCACGGGAATGACGGAAAAAAGCATAGAAATGATTCTTGAAAGAGGCTTATATGTGCTGCCTACACTTGCTTCGCCTAATCCTGAGCCGGATGAAAACATATTGAACGCAAAAAGCAAAAGGGTGATTGAACTTTTAAAGCAAACAGGTGAAATACAGTGGGAAAGCATAAGAAAAGCATACAAAGCCAAAGTCAAAATGGCGCTCTCAACAGATTCAGGCGGAGTGGGAATAAATCACGGAGAAAATGCCAGAGAAATGCTTAGAATGAAAAAAATCGGAATGACGAACATTGAATGTATTAAAGCCGCTACTTCTGAAGCGGCGAAGGCCATGGGCTTTAGCGACAGAGGACGGATAAAGAAAGGCTATAGGGCGGATATTGTTGTTTTAAACGGCAATCCGATGGTTGACCTTGAAAGTGTGCTGAATGTAAACTCTGTAATGAAAAATGGCATATTCTGTAAATAAAATATATGTATTGTTGTGGCAGAAACAGGCATATAAATATTGTATGACAGTGTGAGCATAAGCCATAACCATCAATATGACGGTTATGGCTTATAATATTTACTTGCAAAACAAAATAAAATATGTTAAAATATTTTTTGTCTTATATTTGAAGACTGATTTTGCCGGTGTGTCGGAACTGGCAGACGAGACAGACTCAAAATCTGTTATCCGCAAGGGTGTGTGGGTTCGAGTCCCACCACCGGCACCAAAGCAATATAATCCGAACCTTTTTCCAATCGGAGACGGGTTCGGATTATTTGTTTGTTATGCCAAAGCAAATACCAAAAGTTTAATTTAGCTTAAATAAAATCTTTTTGTTAGAGCAAAAATATTCTGCATTTTACAATTTTAGTTTTCAACACCTTCGCTTCCGGCAACCTCATATTTGCCGTCGCCGTCAAAGTCAGCCAGCACCTCTCCGTCTTTATCCAAGTAGATGTCCAGTGTGCCGTCATTGTTTGTATCAAAACCCTCACGGCCTTGCGAATCTACTGTCATGCCGCCTTGAGAAAATGTATCGGCAGAAGCTTCCGGCGCTGACTGTTCGGCGGATAGGCGTTCTTCCATGCGTGATAAAACGGCATCTCTGAATTTTGAAAGTATGTCAGGCGGAGAGTCTGATTTTTTTATCGTGCCGGAAAAAGCTCCAAGCCCGTATGCAGCTGAAAAATCGGCAATTGTAATTTGAATCGTATCGGCTTTTGCTTTTAGCCCAAAGCCTTGTGCAATCCTTTTTCCATCTCCGAAATCGCCTTTTACCTCAATCTTTACATCGCCATTTGCAAGCGCCTTCCAGTTTTGCTGTGATATTGTGTACTCATCAGTAATTATTTCCGCCTGACCGACGAAATCCGCAAGAGGCGCAAGGTCGATATCCTCGCCGTCAGAGCTGACAGCAGTCTTGACAGCCGGAATCAAATCAAATGAGATATTGTCGCTGATACTGTCTTCCATAATCCCTCCGTAATATGAAACGCCGCTTGATTTAGCTTTGCTTAAATCCATGTCGAGGGCCACAAGTGCGCGCCCGTCGTATTGACCGAACATTTCATTGCCGCCGGACTTTAAGGCAAAAAAATATAGAGTGGCGGTCATTTCAATGTTTCCGCCGCCGGGGATGGGGTATGAGAAGCTTTTGGAATCCGTAGACTCAATGAGCCAGTATGCTTGTGCTTTGTCATTATTTGCGGTGTGCTGCTGAACGCTTGCAATTGCGCTTGACGGATTGCTGCTTTCGGGAGAGTTTTGAGCTTTTTCACTGCCGCAGGCTGTAAGAAATAAAGCGCTAAGCACTGCCACAGCCGAAGAAAGACATATGGATTGTTTTTTCATTGCACAAACACCTTCCGGGAGATAAGTCTTGTTAAGTTATGAACTGCACCTGCCGTAAAAAACATGCCGCAGACAAGTGCAGCCCGCTGCTTGGAACGTTTAAAATCTGCTTTGGTATTAGCGGCATCATATTTGAGTGTAAATGAATATGTACGTTACTTACCAACAAACTAAAGACAATGATACGGTCAACATACGCTGCTCTAATTATTGCGGTCAATATTTTCTTGCTATGCCTGATAAAAGCTTTTGAACAACACCTTTAAACAGTATGCCGACACTTTGTTTTTCCTTGTGTATTGAAATCCGGCTATTCAAAGCACATGGATATGGGTAGGTACAGCTTGGGTTTGTAATAATCCCACAAATTGGCAATATGTCAGTTTAAAAATTCTTTTGCCGGCTGACATTTACTTTTATGGGATTGAGCGGCACATGGTTGATGTTTTGAAACATGAGCAATAAGACTTCGGCTCAAGATAAACGGGTGTGCTTGCTTTTCTGCCGGTAAAGCCTTGAAATCTTTTAATACAGGCACAAAAAGAGTTAATTGTTGTATTGCGCATTGTTTGACAGTACTGTGTCAGTCGAGTGTTTCATAAGCCCGAACCGTCATAACAATTGCAGCCTCACGAGTTGCCATGCCGTAACCGGCTGCCGTTTGCACTGATGTAGTAGCCTTTGGCATGAAGTTTCCGGAGGCATCGCCTTTGATTATGCCAAGTTTAGACATATATTTTGCAGCATCAACGGCCCAAGGAGAAATATCGTTCTTGTCAGGGAAGTCCTGAATACCATTTACGCTGTAATCGGCATATGGCGCAATGGCTTTGATTGCACGAAAAAGCATAGCGGCGCATTGTTCACGGGTAATAAGCGTATTTGGCGAAAAAGTGACAGCCGATGTACCTAAGGTGATTCCGAGCGCATTTGCTTTAAGAATTTGGCTGTTTGTGGTATCAACGAATGGGTTTGGAGATACCGGAACAGCAGACACGTTTGTTGTTTTTTCATAAAGCAGTACGGAAAGTTCACAGAATTCTTCGCGGGTGATTGGCTTTGTCAGGTCTGCGCCTTTAAGAATATTCGGTACAAGCCCATAATCATTGGCTTTTTTAAGTTCGCCTTCAGCCCAGCTGCTTGCATCTGAGTAAAAAGCGCCGGAGCCGATAGTTACTGTGTTTGAAACAGGGGAATAAATTGGCTCAACATCAGGCCAGCCCTCATAATAGTCGTAGTAAACACGAAGATGATAAGCGTAGATATGGTTTTTAATATCTATGTAAGTCAGGCTTCCTTCGTCAACAGGATCAAATGTGATGGCAAACGTATCGGCATGAACTGGCGCTTCGTTGTCTTCTCCGCCGGTATATACATTGATGTAGCCGCCGCCTCCGAATTCGCCCCAAGCTCCGTTATCCACTTGAACGGAATAGTCCCAGAACACGGAACCGCCTCCGGGAGCGGCGCTGTCCAAATCGAGAACACTTTGCGGGAAATATACCTGTGCTTCAAAATACGGCCGGTTATCCTCCGCATGCTTAAGGTCAATGCTCTTTATTGTTGGAGATTCAAGTGAATGTGGGACACCTTCCGGCAGGGCGGCAAATGAAGTTACGGAAAAAACAGAAGTAATGAAGAATGATATAATAAACAGCAAAAGAGTTCTAACAGTATTTTGTTTCATAATTATCTCCTTTCATAACAAACTAAAATGTTTTGATAAGCAGGGGTACAAGTAAGAGTTATGGCGTTATTTTTACCGGACGTATAGGTCTTGCCTGTGTAAAAAAGTGAGAGTGATATCTGTCAATTGGTATCCTCCTCTGGCGAAAGCTCCTTTGGCGTAAGCGAAACTGCGCGGTATATTCTGCATAATTGAGCCGCATCCTTCACGCGCAATTTTTGGTATAGAGAGCTGAAAAGCCTGGCTGCAGTTCTTCGGTCAAGCAGCATGGTTTCGGCCGTCCAACGTGCAGTATATCCAAGCCGAAACCATTCAAACGCTTTACGCTCATCTTTTGTAAGAAGGGATATTCGCCATTGTTTTTCCTGTGCCGCGTTCATTTCTTCAGGAGGAATGAACGTTTCAGCAGCGGTTGGCAAGATAAACTTGAGCAAATGCATGATGTGCCTCCTTTCTCGTTTCTCACACCTGTATTTTTAAGCAAAACTGCTTTTAAAACAAGTTCCTAAAATTGGGATAAGGCAAAAAAATACCCTCCCAAAATAGGGAGGGTCAGATAAAAACAATATTATTCGGCCGTGTCAGAACTTTTTGAAAGTGGTTCGGAACTCTGTCCAAACAGCATAAATAATTCCGCACGGCTGTTTATGCCAAGCTTTTTATAAATGGTTTTGCTGTAAGTTGATACTGTTGAAAAGGTAAGCCCAAGTTCGGGGGCAACCTGCCTGAGCGTCATGCCTCGCAAAAGAAGCAGAACAACCTGCTTTTCGCGCGGTGACAAAGCGGTATCATCCAGAGTTGGCAGCTGAATCTGCTTTGACTTATTTGCCTGCGGGTCTTGAGCACATAAAAATGTCATACATACCTGCCGAAACTCCTTAGACCATTGCGCAAAGAATAAATGTTGAGAAAAAGCGGGTGACAGCAGCAAAAAGACTGCAAACAAAACCGCGGCTGTAATAATGGCGATGTTCTGGTCAAGCATTCTTGCGTGCAAAGCGTCAATACCAACATATAAAATGCCGATAGCCGCCATGCACACAAGCACCAAACGCTTGTGGATACGGAAATCGCAAAATTTATTGGTAACACATCCAATCAGGTAAAACGAAATAAGCAGGCCAATGTCCTTTAATTCGGAAAACAAGTATGCAAGGGCAGGCTGATTCACATACCACATTACGTAGCTGAGTATGGATGAGAGAAAAAACACATTACACAACGTCCATATGCTGCGTCGCAGCATTACTTGCATAAGGATGCATAAAACCAGCAGTGCCATTGCAAAAATTCCCCAAAGCCGTGCAGATGACGGATGCCCGAAGGCAGGCGCATAAAAACCCGTAATGCGGATAGCAAAATACGATAAAAATATGAACAATGCAAGCCAAATGCTCATGTCAAACTTTTTGACTGCTTTTTCACCCGTTCCGCTGTAATCGCCGCTTTTTGACAATGCCATGCACAGGCACAGCGGAATAAGCAGTATTATGGCAAGCCCGATCCGCACACTTTGACCTATGGCAGGAAAAACGGCAATCAGTTCAAAAAGCTTTATAAGCAAAACCATAAGAGCGCTGCCAAAAAAACGTTCGGCGTTGTTTAGTACAAATACAAATGAGAAACTGCTGGAAGATACACATCCTCCGATGCCTGCCATGAGAATAATTGCGCACACAAGCGACGGATATCCGCTTTGTAAAAAAAGCATGGAAATAAATCCTATGGCAGTAAGAGCTGCCGACAGCTTGCAGACAGATGATATGTTTTTTTGAGTGGAGATTACAAACAGAAGCACTGCTCCTGCGATAAACGCAAGAAACGTAACGGTGGTATATGCCAGCCCAAACATGCGTATGCCATTGCCTATCATAAAATCCTGCGTATTAACGAATACCATTGAAAGGGGAAATACAAAAAAGTACCGCAAATAAGCCGGTCTGATATTGCGAAACGACAGACTTTCGTTTGCGCTTAAAAGATTGCCGACAGCCGATGTCAATTTTGACAGATATCCTTTGTTGCTTTTTATTGATAGGTTTTTCATATAAGCTCCTCCTGGCCGATGACATTCAAATGCCGCAAATAAAATCACGTTTGTCCGTCCTGAAGAAGAACTGCGGTTAAGGCAAGGTACACTGCACTTTTCGCGCCAAACAAAGTGGCTTTGGAGATGCCGGTCACTTTTGCAAACTTTGCTTGCGACATACCTGGTATTTTGCCAAGAATGAGTGCCTGACATGTCGGCCGATTACGGTTTTAAGTATTTTGCTTTATTGCAGAAGCACTTACGGGAATATCCGCAAAGCAAAGTCTATATCTTCCTCATAATATATTTTACTATTTGTATATAACTTAGTCAACTTCGTGCGAAGATGGCATACAGCTGGACAAAAATTTATTGTGTCACTGGTAAAATTATTGAAAAATAAAACGAGATTTTGAATTTAGGCTATTTTGGGAGGGTAAATTATCAGGAAGACAGGTATATAAGTTTCTCCATTATTTTTTATTTTTTGTTGCAAAAAATCATATATTAATGTACATTTGGTATAATAAGTATCGGAGATTATTCGGCTTTATGCGCAGCTGCACATCAATACAAGAATGTGTGCGTTTGCGCCTAAGCCTTTTTTCTGCGGTTTTTAAATATATTTGAAGGAAGCATATAAAATGAGAATAATAGACGCACATCTTCACATATTCGAAAACAGTGAATATACCGAAACCAAAAACAGCTTTGCCGGAAAGCTTACAGGATTATATGAAAATCTTGAGATAAAAGCCGGCATTGTAATGGGCAACCAAGCGCTTTTGCCTGAATCATATAATTTTCCGCCTGCGTTTCGCTACTGCATAGGGGTAGGAACTTTTGAACGCATGGTTAAGCCGAGCGCTGAAATTTTGCTTGCCGCAGAAGAACATTTGAAACGTAAAGCTTGTGTCGGAATCAAAATTTATACGGGCTACACTCCGATATACGCCTTTGATGAGCGCCTTAAGCCGTTTTATGCTCTGGCCGATAAATACGATAAGCCTGTAGCGTTTCATACCGGAATGACAGCCGGCTCAATGGGTCTTCTTAAATACAGTCATCCTCTGGCTGTAGATGAAGCGGCGGCGGCTTTCCCTAATGTGCGTTTTGTTTTGTGTCACTTTGGAAACCCGTTTTTGGCGGAGGCTGCGGCCGTAATGGAAAAAAACTCTAATGTATCGGCGGATCTTTCTGGACTTTTGGACGGGAAAACCGATCTTGACCGTTATTTCGACCGTCATTTGGGCTATGTTCAGCTTCTGCGTACATGGATGCGGTATGTTGACGATGATTCACGGTTTATGTTCGGCACGGATTATCCTGCGGTAGATATAGAAAATTATGTTGAATTTATCTCGCGTCTTGTGGATAAGGAAAGCATGGAAAAAATATTTTTTGAAAATGCAAACAGGATATATGGCCTTGGCCTTTGACGGGCGGCGATTTGGCTTATATTAAACATTGCAAAGGCAGGCATTTGATAGTAAAATAAAAACAAACTATGTCAGAATATCAGGATGGGTAAATGAACTTTAATATTGTGTCAAAGCACCGCAGTGTAATTATGGGGTTTGCCGCGCTTTGGGTGTTTTATTTCCATACAGCGCCGCTTTTAATAGGAAACAGCAGCTTTTTTGGAAAGCTTGAATGGTTTTTGAAACGTTCGGGCTATTGCGGAGTTGATATTTTCATATTGCTTTTAAGCTTTGGATTATATTTCTCTTTTTCACGCAATGAAAAATTCAATGTCGTAAAATATGTAAAAAAACGTCTTGTAAGAATTTTGCCTGCCTATATTGCCGTGCTTGCGGTGTACACGGCAGTTAATGGCCTTGGAGGTACATATTTTTTTAAAACACTGTTTTTCGTAACGCAGTTTGGAACGGACATGTATTCATTTTTGTGGTTTGTGCCATGTGTGCTGATTTTTTATGCAGCAGCTCCGATATATTTCTCGATGCTTAAAAAAACAAAGCACAGGTTTTTGCTGCCTGCGGTGTGCTCGCTGATTGTATGTTTTTTGTGCAAAAAATACGGTTATCTTGTAAGGGGCGACCTCTACTGTATAATAAGCCGGATACCGATATTTTTATCAGGATTTTTGGCGGGATATCTTGCCGATAAAAGAGTGAAAATCGGTCCGGTTGTGGCTGCGATTGCCTTAGCTGCTATTTTTTTAGGCATGAAAGTAAATTATGTACTCAACATGGGTTACAGAGATCCGTACCTTCCTTACGGAAACTGCTTTATAAATATTTTTACAGCATGGGGAATAATGATTCTTATACCTGTGATATGTGAGTTTTTTGAGAAACAGAACTTTTTTGCGGCAATAAAAAAAGCCGCTTCGTTTTACGGCGGCATAAGCTTTGAGTTTTACTGCGTTCAGGAATTGATTTATACTTTGATAACTCAAAAACTTGACGGAGTTCTGCCTTTTGGCAGAAGATATCAGGTTTTGATATTTTTCGTTGTGCTGTTTTTCTCCACAGTGGCGGCAAATTTGATGTGCCGCACGGAAAATGGTGTAAAAGCAAAAATTAACGCGGGAGTTTAGACTGATATACTATTTTTTCGGTTCAAATTCGACAAGAACGCCATGTACAAGCATTCGCTGGGATTTTTCCCTGTTTGTACAGGTTGAAAGGGTAACAAGATTCTGATTTTTATCGGGAACCACATTGGTTGACACCTGCGAGGCAGCACACATGTCATTTATGTAGGTTTCTTTGCCGGCGTCGCGGGAAAAATCGAGAGTGTAGCCTTCATCTGTCCATGTTCCCACATAGGCCGAATAAACGGCATACTTATAGCACCCGTCTTTTGTATTGATATAAAAATACGGATGTGCCGAGAAAAAATCCTGCTTGATATATTTTGTAAGAGCAGAAAACATGGTGCCGTTATTAAGCTTATGCCCATAAATTACAGTGTGGAAATCAGACATATCGGTTTTGTTTCTGTAATCCTCAAATATGCTTCCAACGGCGCTTTTTGTGTTTTTGTAGGTGCGATTCAGATATTTGCTGTTGTCGGTTCCTCTTACAAGGGGATAGGAAATATTTGTGTCGGGTATATATATCCAGCCGAAAACATCGCTGTTTATATCGCTTAAAGACTGAAAATCCATTGAGGCCAAAGCAGCAGAATATTCATCCGGTTCGGATTTTGTTTCTTTTTCTGATGAAGCGGCATCCGGAATGCTTGCCGCAGGAGCGACTTCGGAAGACTGCTTTTTGCTTTCGGCAGCTTTGACAGGCGTTTCGATTTTTACAAGTTTTTCTGCTTCACTGTAATCATTACCGCCTTTTTTATAGTCGTTGAATCTTATTGCAAGCACTGTTGAACTGCAAACCAAAACAACAATAAAAAACACAGTAAGAATATTATATATTTTTTTATTCATATTCTGCTCCTTTACTTGCTTATGCTGTAATGAAGCTCAATCGGTGAAGCCGGAAACTGGCTTTTGTATTTATTTATTATCCTTTCAACAGCCATTTTACTGTGCTCATAATTTGAATCATTTAACATTATGAGATACCTTAATGTGCCGCAGCGCGAGAATACATCTATTTCCCTTAAGGAGCTTTGCAAAAGCTTATCAAGATTGTTAAGCAAAGAGGTTAAGGTTCTTCTGTTAGGCTCAAAACCCGGTTTAAGGCTTATATTTAAAAGACAGATATTCATGCATTCTCCGGATCTTCTTTGAAGCTGGTATAGCGTTTTAAAAAAATCAAACTCACAAAAACGTGCACCGCTGTTTAGTGAATGCGTTTGCATCTGATTTATTATTTCGTTTATACTTAGTTTTCCGGTTTTTCCTGCGCTTGAGGCTCTGCTGTAAAGCTGTCGCAGCTTGTCGGAAGGAATAATACCGAATTCCTTAAAAAGCAGTTTGCTTATGTTTTCATACACCTTTGTGGCTTCTTTAGCCTTGTCGGTTTCGATTAGGGCGTTCATGTATTCGCAATAAATGCTTTCGTCATACGGCTCCGCTTTTATTGCTTTTAGACATAGATCAATTATTTCTTTATAATTTTCATCTTTTTTAAGCAGTTCCGTTTCGCTTTTTATAAGCTGTACATACATGTTGTGATAATATGAGCTTAAAAAAATAACCCAAAATTCATTACCGTATTTTTGTAAAAATTCGCCATCCGTGCCATAAGCGTCAGATGCCGCCTTGTAAAGGCGAAGTCTTTCTGCCGGGTCGGACACGGTTTTGGAACTGTTATAGAACTTTTCAAATTGCTCACAGTCAACGGTGCACTCTACACAGTCGCATAATTTTGCGGTATTGTTAAGGCGAACGATTATTCTGCTTCCTATGTCATTTCCAAATGAGTCAAGAAGTTTTCTCAGCCTGTAAAACATAGTTTTAAGTGAATCACGGTGAATATCGTCGTCAAAGCCCTCGCCCCAAAGAAGCTTTATAAGTTCGCTTTGAGTTACTGTTCTGTCACGGTAAAAAACCATGTAGGCAAATAACAGCCATATTTTGTTTAAACGTGTGCTTTCGTCAACAAGCGTCTTATCGCCGCAATTAACTGAAATTACGCCAAACATTTTTATGTCAAGCTTTATTTTTTCCAAAATTAACATCCCCCCGCAGCTGTATACCAATCCCTTTACTATTCTACCACAAAATAATCATTATGACATTAAATAATAGCAACCTTAATAAAATTTTCATTAAATACAGCTTTGTTTTGTACAAATTTTACCGGTAAACGAATTTTTAAAAAAATGAAAAAAGATATTTATTTTTTAACCGTATGGTGATATACTGTAACTAACAGAAAATAAATATAGCCGGAAGCGATTATAATGGTAAAAAACAAAGAGCTTTATCTTAATTTTATATTCCTCGTTGCCGGAGCCGCAATAACGGCATTTGCAATTGACTGCTTTTTGCTTCCAAACAGTATATTCGACGGCGGCGTAAGCGGCGTAAGCATGATACTTGCGCAAACATTTCCGCTTAAACTCGGAATTCTGGTGGCTGTGATAAATATACCGTTTCTGCTGTACGCACTAAGAAAGATGGGACGGCTGTTTCTTATAAAAGCAGTGGTTGCGATGCTTATGTTTTCTGTAATGCTCGGTGTTTTTGAGGGACGGGAAACAATTACAAACGATATGCTTTTGGCAACTGTTTTCGGCGGCGTTTTTCTTGGGCTTGGAGTAGGGCTTGTGCTTCGCTGCGGCGGATGCCTTGACGGAACGGAAATAGTCGGAATCGTGTTAAACAGAAAAACATCGATTTCCGTAGGGCAGATAGTTCTTACGATTAATATAGCAATATATACGGTTGCCGGAATAAGGTTTGGAATAAGCAAGGCAATGTATTCGCTTCTTACATATTTTATAGCGTCAAAGGTGATAGACATAGTTGAGCTTGGCTTCGACCAGGCAAAAGCGGTAATGGTAATAACTAACGACGGAAGGAAGATTGCCGAAGCCATATACAGCGAGCTTGGCAGAACGGTAACGTTTTTGCAGGGAAAAGGGCTTGTGAGCATGGAAGGCAAGGATGTTCTTTACTGTGTAATAACAAGAGCCGAAATATATGATATTAAAACAATAATTAAGAAAACAGAAGAAGGCGCATTTGTTACAATATCAGATGTTTCGGAAATAGTGGGAGAACATATAAAATCCACAACAAAAAAATAACAGCGCCGTTTGTAAGGCTTAAAAAATTATTGGAGGTGCGTTAAAATGAAAAGTAAAACAAAAAAAACAGCGGCATTTTTAATAGCGGCTTTGCTTGTGTGCGTAAACGGAATACCGGCTTCTCAAAACGATAGCTACACAACGGTTGCCAAAGCGGAAACGATAGCCGAGCAGGCCGTTCCTCTGTCGGGAGAACCTGCCATATCAAACGTGCTTCTTCCTGTTCCTTCTGGAAAGAGCGTACAGAAAAACGATAAGGCTCTTATTGATTACTCAAACACATCTGAGGGATATATAATGATGCGGTATACGGCTTCAACAAGCAAAAGACTTAAGGTTCAGATAGCCCGCGACGGGGGAACAACCTATACCTATAATTTGGGCGCAGGCTCAAGCTATACAACGTTCCCTCTTTCAGACGGAAACGGAAGCTATAAGGCAACAATATTTGAAAACGTAACAGGCACAAGCTATGCGACGGTTTTAAGCGCTTCATTTAACGTAACGCTTGATAACGAATTTTCACCGTTCCTTCTGCCTAACCAGTATGTAAATTATAACGTAAACACAAAGTGCGTTGTAAAATCAAGAGAGCTTACAAGCGGCCTTACGAATACGCTGGATAAGGTTTCGGCGGTATATAATTTTGTGGTAGAAAACTTCACTTATGACTATGCGGAAGCCGACAGTGTGCAAAGCGGATACACCCCTGTGCTTGACAGCGTGTACGACGCTAAAAAGGGAATATGCTTCGATTATGCGGCTACAATGACGGCAATGCTTCGCAGCCAGAACATACCGACAAAGCTTGTTGTAGGCTACAGCGGAAACGTGTACCACGCATGGATAAACGTTTATACAAAGGAATCGGGATGGGTAGATGCAGCAATCTATTTCGACGGAATACAGTGGAAGCTTATGGATCCGACATTTGCTTCAACAGGAAAACAGGATCCTGTAATAATGCAGTATATAGGAAACGCTTCAAACTATGTTGAAAAATATCTCTACTAAAATTTAGAAACAGCAAAGACCTTACCTGGTGTCCGGCGCGGCAAAGGGTAAGGTCTTTTTATGACGAAGCAGGAGATACAGCTGTATTTTGAATATATAAATTGTGTATTTAGCTTGAAAATATAGCGTTTATAATATAAAATAGTCAAATGGGCAATATATAAAATTACTATGGAGGCAAAATATGTCATTTAAAAAATTAATATCGGCATTACTTATAGGCGCGTCGGTTGTATCTCTGGCAGGCTGCGGTTCACAGGCTAAGAGTGCAAGCTCTGCAAAAAGCAGCGCTGGTTCACAAACCGCAAGCTCATCGGCAGCAGTAAAAAGCGACGTTTTAAAGGAAGTTGTTGAAAAAACAGCTGCCGAAAAAAATTATACCGCAAAAATGAATGTGGACTTTACATTTGAGGACAGCGGCAAAACGGACGAGGCTACAGTTGATACAGCCATAACAAGCGTGGAAAATCCGCTCAGCAGGCATATAACTATAGACACAAAAGAAAACGGAAATCAGCTCAACAGCTCTGAATTTTATGTTGATACAGATTCAAGCAAGAAAAAGCTTTATCTTTCATATCAGAATGAGTGGTACAAGATGGATGTTGATGACAATACATTGTACGCAATGCTTGGCCAGTATGACATAAAATCCGTTTTAAATGTATTGCTTTCAAATGCAAGCGACGCTAAAAAAGGCGGTAAGGAAACCGTAAACGGCACAGAATGCGTTAAAATCGACGCTGTTATAAAAAGCGATGCAGTGCCTCAGACGATTTTGAAGACAGGCGTGTTTGTTGTGACAGGCCTTGTAAATCTTTCAGCGGAACATATGTCCGGAGTCGGCGATATGCCTGTAACATTCTGGGTAAACGCAAAGACAAATGAAGTTGTTAAGTTTACATTTGACGCGGGAAAGGCTTATCAGCAGATAGCAGACAACGCTTATGAGTCTATGAAGGCTTCGTCGGCTTATTCAAGCTCAGCTCAAAAGCTTTCGGTAGGCAAGTTTGCCGTTACCACCGATATTACAAATATCGGTTCTACAAACAAAACGGCTGTACCGGATGATATAATCAAAAACGCAAAGGACGTTCCTACATCAGGAAACGGCGCTTCATCTGCGGCGGGCAGTTCTGCAGCGGCTTCATCTGCGGCGGGCAGTTCTGCAGCGGCTTCATCTGCGGCTTCATCAAAGAAATAAGCAATTTAAATAATCAGGAGAAAAAAATTAATGATAAGTGCAAATAATGTATCTTTGCAGTACGGCGGCAGAGTGCTGTTTAAAGACGTAAACATAACATTCACAGCCGGAAACTGCTATGGCCTTATAGGGGCAAACGGTACGGGTAAATCAACGTTTCTTAAGGTGCTGTCGGGAGAAGTGGAGCCGAACAAGGGCGAAGTTGTAATCCAGCCTGGAAAAAGGCTTTCAGTGCTCAAACAGGATCACTTCAAGTTTGACAGCTTTGATGTGATAAACACAGTGCTATACGGCAATAAAAAGCTTTACGACATAATGCAGGAAAAAGAGAAGCTCTACTGCAAGCCGGATTTTTCCGACGCCGACGGAATACGTGTATCGGAGCTTGAAAACGAGTTTTCGGAGCTTGGCGGGTGGAATGCGGAAAGCGACGCAGAGATACTTTTAAACGGCCTTGGAATAGACAATTCGCTTCACTATTCCAAAATGAGCGAACTTAGCGGAAACCAGAAGGTAAAGGTGCTTCTGGCACAGGCGCTTTTCGGTAATCCGGACATTCTGCTTTTGGACGAGCCTACAAACCATCTTGACTTAAAATCAATAACGTGGCTTGAAAATTTTCTTATGGATTTCCCGAATACTGTTATAGTTGTTTCGCATGACAGGCATTTCCTCAACAAAATCTGCACGCATATTGCGGACGTGGATTACGGCAGGATAACGCTGTATGTAGGAAACTACGATTTCTGGTATGAATATACACAGATGACTCAGCGCCAGCTTAAAGACCAGAATAAGCGCGCTGAGGCAAAGATGAAGGAACTTCAGGAATTTATTCAGCGCTTCAGCGCAAACGCTTCAAAAAGCAAGCAGGCTACATCGAGGAAAAAGCTTCTTGACAACCTTCAGCTTGACAATATAAAGCCGTCTTCAAGGAGATATCCTTTCGTAAGCTTTAAGCAGGACAGAGAGGTCGGAAACGACCTTCTGGAGGTAACGGGTCTTTCAAAAACAATCGGCGACAGAAAAGTGCTGAACAATATAAGCTTTATGATAAACCCAAATGAAAAAGTGGCTTTTGTGGGAACAGACGAGCTTGCGAGAACTACGCTTTTTAAAATTCTTATGGGCGAGCTTGAGCCTGACGAGGGAACTTTTAAGTGGGGAATAACCACGTCCCAGGCATATTTTCCGAAGGATAACTCAAAATATTTTGACGGAATAGACGATTCGCTTCTCGACTGGCTGCGGCCGTATGCAAAAGACGGTGAGCAGTATGACGCTGATATCCGCGGATGGCTTGGACGTATGCTTTTTTCAGGCGAGGAAGCAATGAAAAGCGCAAGGGTGCTTTCCGGAGGAGAAAGAGTAAGATGTATGCTCTGCCGGATGATGATTTCAGGTGCAAATGTGCTTATTCTTGACGAACCTACAAACCATCTTGACCTTGAGAGCATAACTGCGCTCAATAACGGACTAATGGATTTTAAAGGCACGCTTTTGTTTGACAGCCATGACCATCAGTTTGTGCAGACGATAGCCGACAGAGTAATAGAGATACTGCCAAACGGAATTATAGACAGACGCGAAAGCTACGACGAATATCTTGAGGATGCGGTAGTAGATGAAATGCGTGAAAAACTGACGACGGAGGCTTTGTAAAAATGGAGCTTAAAGATGCCATATACGGCCGCAGAAGCGTCAGAAGCTATAATGACAGAAAGATATCCGATGAAGACCTGAATGAAATTATAGACGCGGGGCTTCACGCGCCGTCGGCTGTAAATCTTCAGCACTGGTATTTTGTGGTATGCAGAAGCGACGAAGCAAAGGAAAGACTGTCCAAAATAATGGGCGGAAGCATATTTGCATTGAGAAAAGTGCTTGACAGCCGCTTTAAAAGCCATCCGGAAGTAATAGAAGAAACAGTAGGCTTTGTAAAAAGCATGGGAAACGCGAATGTAATAATACTTGCGTTTTTGCAGAAAACAGATTATGACGGCCACGAAGGACGTATGGGTGCAATAGAAAGCACAGCGGCCGCAATGGAAAATATTTTGCTTACGGCATATTCAAAAGGTATTTCAAGCTGTTATCTTACGGCGCCGCTTCATGTTGAAGATGAATTAAGACATGAATTTGCGCCTGATAAGGGCAGACTCATAGGCGCTATAACACTTGGCTACAGCGATAAAAAGCCGGTTATGCCGCCGAGAAAAACCGGCAGATTTGTTGTAATCTGACAGGGACTGACGCTATGCTTAAGGGCATCGGAACGGATATAATTGAAATAAAAAGAATTGAGAAAGCCGCTTTGTCGGAGTCATTTTTAAAAAGATGCTATACGAAAAGGGAAGTTGAAGCCTTTGCCGCCTCCGGCTTTGCACAGTCGGCGGCCGGCGCCTTTGCTGCAAAAGAAGCTGTTGCGAAGGCGTTCGGGCTTGGTTTTCGCGGCTTTTGGCCGTCTGATATTGAAATACTGAAGGACAAAAACGGGAAGCCGTATGTTAATCTTTCCCAGACGGCCGCGATTGTGGCAAAACAGTACGGAATAAAAAGTATAAGTATCAGCATTTCCCACTGCGGCGAATATGCGGTGGCCTTTGCGGCAGCGGAGGGCGATTGTGATGAAAATAGCTTACGGCTCACAAATGCGTGAGATGGATGCAAAAACAAGCGAAGAATATCTTATACCGTCAATAGTGCTTATGGAAAATGCGGCAGGCGCCGTATTTGAGGCGTGTCTTAAGAAAGCCGAAAAAAAGACACGCTTTCTTTGCGTGTGCGGCGGCGGCAACAACGGCGGAGACGGGTTTGCGGTTGCAAGGCTTTTGTACATAAAAGGCATTTCGGTAGCGGTGCTTTTTTTAGGCAAGGAAGAAAAGCTTAAAGGCGATGCACTTATAAATTTCAATGCAATAAAAAAAATAGGTGTTGCAATATGCGTGGACGCAGAAAAAACACAGGAAATGCTTGAAAAATGCGATGTAGTTGTTGACGCAATATTCGGCACCGGCTTTTCAAATGAGCCAAGGGAACCTCAGGCGTCGGTAATAAGGGCAATAAACGAAAGCGGAAAATACGTGATAAGCGTTGACATTGCTTCCGGAGTTGATTCCGAAACAGGACACGCAAGCGCTTTTTCGGTTAATGCCGATGAGACGGTAACGTTTGAAATGGCAAAGGTTGGAAATGTACTTTACCCGGGAGCACAAAATTGCGGAAAGCTTACGGTTGCACAAATATCAATACCTCCTGCCGTTTCAGATTCCATTGATATAAAAATAGAAGCGATTGACGATTACGAGGCCGGAAAGCTTCTTCCGGCACGGAAAAAAAGAAGCAATAAGGGAACTTATGGGAAACTGTATGTCTTTGCCGGTTCAAAAAATATGTTCGGAGCGGCTTTTTTGTGCTGTAAGGCGGCATACAAAACCGGCTGCGGGCTTGTATATTCATGTGTGGTAAACGAAAACCTTGAAAGGATACAGATAAATCTTCCTGAAGCCGTGGCGTGTCCCGTACAGTCGGTTGACGGAAAATTCTGTCCGGAAAGTGTTTATGAAACAGATGCGCTTAAAAATGCCACGGTAATAGCGGTTGGCCCCGGAATAGGAAAAGGCAGTAAAGTAACGGAATTTGTGCAAAGACTTCTTTCGGAAGCGCAGGGACCCTGCCTTATCGACGCCGACGGGCTAAACGCAATAGAGGACAGAGAAGTTTTAAAGAAAATGAAGCATATTCCGGTAATTACGCCGCATCCCGGAGAAATGAGCCGTCTTACAGGCAAAAGCATAAAGGAAATACTTGACGACACGATAAATACCGCCGTGGATTTTGCAAAAGAATATAACTGCGTTGTGCTTCTTAAGGATGCGAGAACCGTTATCGCGTCTCCTGACGGAAGGGTATACATCAATATGACGGGAAACTCGGCCATGGCTAAAGGCGGAAGCGGAGATGTGCTTAGCGGAATAATTGCGTCGCTTATGTGCCAGGGGATGGATGCTTTTTCTGCGGCTGCATTGGGAGCGTATATCCATGGAAGAAGCGGAGAAATCGCTTCGGAAAGCCTTGGCATGTACAGCGTTCTTGCCGGCGACATCTGCGATAATATAGGTAAAGCAATAAGCAGCATTTTGTAATAATCCGCCTGTACAGCGTCATAGGATTAAATGAAAAAAATAAGGAGCTTTTTTCTTATGACGTTTAAGAAAATACTGCCGTTGTTTTTGGCTATACCTATGATTTTTGCCGGATGTGCGAAAAAAGAAAGTACGCCTATGGAAAAAATACAGGAAAGGCTTGGCTCTGTAAAAAGCTATGAATGCAGCGCTTCTCTTACCAGAATATCGAATAAAGGCTCAAATACATACGGAACGAAGCAGTATTACAAAAACACCGGGCAATACAGGCTTGAACTTACGTCGCCTGACGACGTTGCCGGAAATTTTACGGTTTACGACGGTAAAATCGTTACGCAGTATAATCCGCACTGTCAGAAAAAAATAATGAGGGATGTGCCGGAAAATCAGGCGAGGAACGAATTGTTTTTAAACAGCTTTTTTAAAAACTACATGAACAGCGAAGACGTAACGGTAGAAACGGTATCTGTAGACGAGAGCGCATGTACAGTGCTTGAGGCAAAAATGCAAGGCGGAAACAGAAACATGGAAAGCGAAAAGCTTTGGATTAATAACGACACACTTAAGCCGGTTAAGCTTGTGATATATGATGAAAACAAAAAAGAAAGATATGTGCTTGAATACGGAAATTTTGAATATGACGTGCAGCTTTCAGATGATGTATTTACAGTAAAGCAATGACAAAATTTTTTCACGAATGAAGGGACTGTTTTAAAAATGGGATACAAAAGACTTGTGGCTGAAATCGACCTTGACGCTCTTGATTTCAACATCAAAAGCATAATGAATAAAGTCGGCGGCGGTACAAAAATAATAGGAACGATAAAGGCTGACGGATACGGCCACGGCGCTTGGGAAACCGCGCAGGTGTTGCTTGAAAACGGAGTTGACATGTTTTCGGTTGCCATGCTTGACGAGGCCGTGGCGCTTAGAAACAAGGGCCTTGATAAAACGATACTTATTCTTGGCACGACTCCGCCGGAATATTATAAAGACATAATCAATTACGATATTACGCAGCAGGTGTCGTCTTTAACGCAGGCAAAGGGTCTTGACGATGAGGCAGGAAGGCTTGGCAAAAAAGCGCATGTACATATTGCCATTGATACCGGAATGGGAAGAATCGGCTTTGTGCCTGATGAAAAATCTGCCGAAGAGATAACAGAAATAGCTAAAATGAAAAATCTGGAAATAACCGGAATGTTTACACATTTTTCCACAAGCGACGAAACTGACAAGACATATACTTTATTACAGAAAAAAAGATATGTATGGATGCTTACAAGACTTAAGCAAAACGGCGTTGTAATACCGCTTAACCATATTGCAAACAGTGCAGCCATAATGGATTTTGACGATCTTGTTTTTGACGCGGTTCGTCCGGGAATAATTCTTTATGGTCTTTATCCTTCGGATGATGTGAAAAAAGAAAACCTGCCTCTGAAGCCTGCCATGAGCCTTAAAAGCCGTGTAAGCTTTATAAAAAACGTTGCGCCGGGAACGTATATAAGCTATGGACGCACGTTTGTTGCCGAAAAAGACATGAAAATAGCTACCATACCGGCAGGCTATGCAGACGGCTACAGCAGACTGCTTTCAAATAAAGGCCGTGTGCTTATAAACGGAAAAAGCGCGCCGATAGTCGGCAGAATATGCATGGATCAGTTTATGGCAGACATTACCGGAATAGACGCTGACGAATGGGACGAAGCTGTGCTTATGGGACAAAACGGAAACGACATGATTTCCGCCGAGGAAATAGCAAAATCCATAGGAACCATAAATTATGAGGTTGTATGTATGGTAAATAAGCGTGTGCCGCGAGTGTACATTAAAAACGGCAAAGCGGTAAAAACGGATAATTTTCTTGTCTGATGAATAATTAAACGGCATTGGGGAACACTCCTAATACCGCAGTGTGAATGAAAAAATCAGTACATAGAAGCAAAAGATCACACTTGCAGAACATAATTTTTTTGGAGTGTGGTACGGCTTGACTGTAAAAAGAGGAGATATTTTTTACGCCGACCTCAGCCCTGTAATCGGTTCGGAGCAGGGCGGAATAAGGCCGGTGCTGATAATACAAAACGATATAGGAAACAAATACAGCCCTACGGTTATATGCGCGGCTATAACGTCGCAGATAAACAAGGCGAAGCTTCCTACACATATTGAGCTTGACGCCGAAAAATATTCACTTGTGAAAAATTCCGTTGTGCTTTTGGAACAGATACGCACTGTAGATAAAAAAAGACTTCGTGAAAAAGTTTCGCACCTTGAAGGCGACATAATGTCAGACGTAAACAAATCCTTACTTATAAGCCTTGCACTGTAAAGTATGCCCAGCCTTAATCGGTTTGGGTATGCTTTTTTCATATATAAAAATAAGCTGTGGTTTTGTATTGCAAAAATCATTTTTCGGCTGTATCATTAAAAAGTGATTATTTGAAAAAAATGAGGCTTGAGAATGTTTTTTAAAGCTTTGGAAACGGTAAAAAAATATAATATGATTTCCTTTGGCGACAGTGTTGTATGCGGGGTGTCAGGCGGAGCCGACTCTACGGCGCTGCTTCTTTTTATATGCAGTCTGCGCGAAGAGTATGGCATTAATGTTTACGCCGTTCATGTGCATCACGGAATACGCGGGGACGAGGCCGACGGTGACTGTGCGTTTGTAGAGGAGCTGTGCCAAAGACTCAATGTGCCGCTTAAGGTAAAAAAATATGATATAATAAAAATGTCAGAGGAAAACGGCCTTTCAGAAGAGGAAAACGGAAGAAAGGCACGCTATGCCGAATTTGAAAAAGAAAGCACAATGCATAAAAACTGCAAAATAGCGGTGGCGCACAACAGAAATGACCAGGCCGAAACAGTGTTAATGCGTCTTTGCCGCGGAAGCGGTCTTAGCGGCTTATGCGCAATACGGCCGGTAAGAGGAAAAATAATACGTCCTCTGCTTTTTTGCTCAAGACAGGAAATTGAAGATTATCTTATAGCTGAAAACCAGAGTTTCAGAAACGACAGTACAAATTTCCAGGAGGAGTATACAAGAAATAAGCTAAGACTTCGTGTGTTGCCATATCTTGAAAAAAATGTAAACAGCGCGTCGATAAAAAATATTGCAAAAGCAGCCGAGCTTTTGGCGGATGAAGACGAATACATGGAAAAAACGGCCGAAAAAGCCTTTGAAACAGTATTTTTGGGAAAAACAGAAATAAATATCGAGCTTGATAAAAACAAACTTTTGTTATTAGATGCGGTAATACAAAGACGAGTGCTTCGTATGGCCGCCGTAAGGCTTAAGAAAGATATTAAGGATATTTCTTTTGTGCATGTGGAAAATACACTTGCTCTTTTAAAGTCAGACAAGGGGCATATAGATATGCCAAACGGCTTAAAGGCCGAGGTGCACTACGGAAAACTTTGCATGTCGTTAGAAACAGAGAAAAAAATGAACAAAGGTTTTTCTTATGTGCTTGAGGAGGACAAGCCGGTTTTCGTAAGAGAGTGCGGACTGTATTTCGAACTTACACGAAAAAAAAATAAAACTAATTTCAAGTATTTATATACTAAATCCTTTGATTATGATAAAATAAGCGGTGTTGTTTTTGTGCGCAGCCGTATTGAAGGCGACAGGATATGTATAAACAGAAACGGCAATTCAAAAACGATAAAGAAGCTTTTAATCGACTGTAAAATACCATGCGAAAGACGTGAAGAAGTACCGCTTATCGCTTTTTCAAACGAAGTGATATGGGCAGTAGGGATAAGAAGCTCTGCTTTTTATGAGACGGGAAAAGACAGCGAAAATATATGCTGTGTAAATGTTTGGAGGATATAAAAATGATCGAAAAAATCAGCACTCTTATTTCCAAGGAAGAAGTAGAAAAAAAGGTACAGGAAATTGCATCACAAATCGAAAAGGATTATGCCGGAAAAGACATACATTTTATATGTGTTTTAAAGGGCGGGGTCGTGTTTATGGTTGACCTTGCAAGAGCAATAAACAAAAATGTATATATGCACTTTATGGACGTGTCAAGCTACGGCGATGATACCGCAAGCAGCGGAAATATCAAAATACTTATGGATCTTGATGAGCCTATAAAGGACAAAAACGTTATAATAGTTGAGGACATAATCGATTCGGGCAGAACGCTGAGCGTGCTTAAGAAGCTGCTTTTAAGCAGAAAACCGGCAAGCCTTAAAATCTGCACGCTTCTTGACAAGCCTGACAGACGCATTTCGGATGTTAAGATAGACTATACGGGCTTTAAAATACCTGACGAGTTTGTTGTGGGATGCGGTCTTGATTACGCACAGAAATACAGAAATCTTGATTATGTGGGAATAATCTCTTTTGAGGAAGAATAAAAAAACGCTTTAAGGGCAAAACCATATATGTCATTTTGGTTTGCCGATATTCGATAAACACAGAGGCTTTTTAGTTGCCTATTTTTTTAAGATATGATAAAATATAAACTTAACCGGAAATAGGATTCGGTAAATATATAAGGAGGCAGGATTTTGAGAAAATACTGGAAAAGCTTTGGTCTGTATGCAGTTATTTTTATGATCGTGTTGCTTATACTTGCGTTTATAAACAATGGATATACCGCTCCGCAGGTACAGACATATACATACAGCGACCTTTTGAGCAAAATAGAAAGCGGAGAAGTAAGCAAGCTCCAGATTGAAAAAAGCACCGAAGCAAGTGACTACGGTACTGTTACCGCGCAGCTTAAGGACGGCACACAGATTAAAACGAATGTGGCAAGCCTTTCAACATTTTCGGATTATGTAAACAAGAAAATACTTGAAAACGGCTTAAGCACAACTGTAAGCGATATTCCGCGTACAAATATGCTGAGCTCTATTCTTCCTTCAATAGTGCTTATGATACTTGCGGTTGCGCTCTTTTCGTTTATGTTCCAAAGAATGCAGGGCGGCGGCGGAAAGGTAATGAGCTTTGGCAAAAGCAAGGCGAAGGTCAATATCGACGAAAAAAACAGAGTTACGTTTAATGACGTGGCAGGTCTTGACGAAGAAAAAGCAGAGCTTTCGGAGCTTGTTGAATTTTTGAAGGAACCGAAAAAATATGTTGACCTTGGAGCAAGGATACCTAAGGGCGTGCTTCTTGTAGGCCCTCCGGGAACAGGTAAAACTCTTCTTGCAAAGGCTGTTGCCGGCGAGGCAAATGTGCCGTTTTTCAGCATATCCGGTTCGGACTTTGTTGAGATGTTTGTAGGCGTAGGCGCTTCTCGTGTAAGAGATCTCTTTGATCAGGCAAAGAAAAACGCGCCGTGCATAGTTTTCATAGATGAGATTGATGCCGTAGGAAGACGCAGAGGCGCCGGCCTTGGCGGCGGACATGACGAAAGAGAACAGACACTTAACCAGTTGCTTGTTGAAATGGACGGCTTTGGAATTAATGAAGGCGTCATAGTTGTGGCAGCCACAAACAGAGCGGATATTCTTGACCCGGCAATACTGAGACCAGGACGTTTCGACCGTCAGGTATACGTTGGGCGTCCTGATGTAAGAGGCAGAGAGGCTATACTTAAAGTACATGCAAAGGGAAAACCTTTTGCGCCAGATGTGGATCTTAAAGTAATAGCGAAAACAACATCCGGTTTTACAGGGGCAGACCTTGAAAATCTTCTTAACGAAGCGGCTCTGCTTTCGGCAAGACACGGCAAAAAACAGATAGATATGTCTGAAATTCAGCAGGCATTTATTAAGGTAGGCATTGGTACTGAAAAGAAAAGCCGCGTGATAACCGAAAAAGAGAAGCTTATTACCGCATACCATGAAAG
>Ga0183095_11225_pt1 | contig 25290 bp, 27 predicted proteins | sample BioMet4_FD_130346 | JGI IMG/M metagenome (GOLD analysis project Ga0183095, IMG submission 130346) | Microbial communities from bioreactor (seeded with sewage sludge) at LBNL, California, USA - Biofuel metagenome 4 (v2) (version 3) | ecosystem: Engineered > Bioreactor > Anaerobic > Unclassified ...
AACTTCAAGGAATGGTATCGCACTTACCGGGTGAAAAAGACTGATCGGATGTATCTTCCGAAAGAAAAACGTTTGGTCATTTGGTAAACCTTCCTTTGAAGACAAGGATGACATTCTTTCCTGATCCAGAGAAAAAGATGACCGCTTTTTCAAAAAGCCATGACGAGATTGAAACATTCGGCGGATAAAATCCGTTCTTGCTTCAACCCGCCTTTTTCGTTCTTTGTTTGATTTCGCACTTTGTCTATAATGAGCACCGAGCAAACTATGGCCGCTAATAACATCGTGGACAACTTCAACGTTTCGCTTCTGAAACATAATAGCGAGCGGGCTTTTGATGAGCTTTACAAGAAGTATTATTTTCTCGTTTATTCCATCGCCCTTTCTTTGACACACGTCGATGAAGACGCCAAAGATATCACTCTTAATGTCTTCGCGAAGATTTGGCAAGGCAGGCATGGACTCGATGCGAATAAATCCTTCCGGGATTACATCTGTTCCGCCGCCAAAAACACCGCGACGAGTTTTCTAAGAAGCAAGGGCAAAGAAGTCCCTTTGGAGGCCGATCCTGATTCCGCTCCGGCAAGCAATCCCGACATTTCTTCTTCTCTTTTCTATGAAGAATTGCATAACGCTATCAGCTATATCCTCAACGAGAAGGAATGCTTTGTTTTCTTTGCTCACGTTGAACGTGAACTGCCTTTTAAGGAAATTGGCAAGACTCTTGGCATCAGCGAAAATGCCACCTCCAGCCTTTACACCAGGGCAAGAGAAAAACTGAAAGCGCATTTGAAAGACTCAACCGAGCCTGACAATAGTGGGAAAGGAAAGTGATGGCCATGGAAGAAATCGATAAAGTTGAAGAAAAACTGAGGGGCAAAGGCTGGAATAGCGACCCCGAAAAAGCAAAGGCCCTCACGAATCCCGATGATATTCTTCGCGTGCGCCGTCATGCCCATTGGCTTCATTTGTCTTTGGCCGTGGCTGCTTGCTTAGTCGTGGGCGTTGTTTCTTCGCTGGTCACTTGGAGCGTTTATTTTGGCCAACGAAGCGGCCAAACGGGCAGTGGCGAAAACGATGATACGATGGCGTATGTGAAGCAACTGGGAAGCCATTATTATCCCACGGCGGTGGGGAGCCTTTCCGATTCGGCCAATGTTTATGCCGACTTGTATTACGCCTTCAATAGTAGCCAGGACAACTACCTCGTGATCGCCATCAACAAAAAAGAAGCCTTCTCGGTGAAACTGTATGACGTGAGCGGGCTGCCCATGTTTTCTCTTAGTCGCGAGATCGGAAGTGTCGGTTCCAAAACGCTTAGCATCACCTTTTCAGCGGAAATCGAAACCCTTAATGGCAGCACGATTTCCCTGGCGGTAAGAACGATTGATTTTTCGCCGTTCTACAATAGCCTAATGGCCCAATAATTTCTTTGGGCACAACTTTTTCAAATCAAGCGACGGAATTTCGTTTTCATTGCGTATTAATTCATAAAGGTCTTGAGAGGCGAAAGCCTTTACTTAGGACCGGAAATGGTTAATTTTCACATGAGAAAAAAGCTGCCGATGCTCCTTCTTGCCCTCCTTTTGATTGGAAGTGGCTGTTCGAAACAAAAAGAGTTTTCTTGGTCGGACTCCATTGCGGCGCTTGCCCAGAAAGGATGGGAAATCAACGTCTCGCTTGAAGGCAATACGTACCTTAATTCCGAATTGCAGCATTACGGCTATAAAGGAACGGTCCAGCTGGACGCTTGGGTCGTGGGGACCGATCCTTTATCGGGCTATGACGCACCGGGAAGCTATTATTCCGCGCTTTTCTACAAGCTGAACACCGAGGCCATGGCCAAGGACACTTACGACACTCTGACCCATTCGGGGCTCTCGAGCCAATACAAAGCCGCCCTTTTTGGCACAGTCGTCGTGAGAACCAACTCGGCGACGGCGATGGAAATCACCGGTGGCACGTATGCCACAATTTGATCGGGCTATCGGCCCATTGAACCGCTAAGAGAGGGGGCGTTAGGAATGGTTTGAGGCGCCTATTGGAAGCGCAATCAGGATGGCGATCAATGACTGCGGCCTTAGGACTACCGAAAAGGCTATGATATTCTATTTCTTAGGAATACACTCTTTTATTGGATAAGGCATGGAAATAAAAACTTTTACCTTTGTAACGCATAAAGCGGATACGATTCGTCTCTTTAAACCCTATTATCTCCGGCGCTATAGCTTTCTTTTGCTTTTGAGTGCCATTGCCGCCATTTTCGGGGGTCTTATGTTCATTCCCGGTTTCGCTTCCCAAGACCCTGATCCGGCCTCGAGCATTAGCCTTTTTGTCGGGGCGGGGGTCTTTTTGTCTCTCTACGTGATTTTCTATTTTCGTGGAGTTTCCACGATGAAACGGTCTTTGATTGGCTCCCCTGAATCTGCGACTGTTACCATTTCTAGCGCCAACGGGTTGACCATCTCAACGGATGGGAGAAAAGTGTTTGAACATCTTGTTGGCGGGGAAGGGGGATTTTTCGTGTCCAAAAACAAGACGCACTATTTTCTGAGGATCCGTCGTCTGTATTTCTTTCCGATCCCCCGTCAAGAAGAGACGAAAGCCGTTCTTCTTGAAGCAGGGGTCGCGGCTAAAGATCTTTAAATTAAAAAGGAGAATCTTATGAAATGTGTTGAAGATTTCGATCGAAAAGAAAACCTCACGGTCGTGGGCAAGGATCATTATGGTGTGGTGGATGGGTATCAGTTCTCTTACACCGTCAACCCGTTACAAAGTGCCAGCTATCTTTGTTGTATCAGCGCTCCACTCGCCTCCAAATCCCAAGAGATAAAGCACTTTTTGGAGTCCAAAAACAAAGAACTGAAATTTGCGGGAACCCGTCTCGACCCCAACCAAATCATTTTCTTGCCGTTTTCTTGGACCGGTGCGAGTGGGATGAAGAATCTCGAACTTGAGCTTCACGCCATTACCGCTTTCCTAAAAGAAAACCAAGTTCCCACAGCGGAATATTGCCCGGTTTGCGGCCAAAAGATCGAGCAAGGTTCGTGGGTCAAATTTGGCGAAGGATTGGCTAATTTAGATGAAGGATGCGCCGAGAAAATGAAAGTTTTAGCGGAAACCAAAGAGGCCGAATATATTGCCTTACCAAACAATTATGGCAAAGGTTTTCTTGGAGCGTTGCTCGGTGCTTTGATTGGGGGCGTGGCTTGGATTGGCATCGGTATGATCGGGTTTGTTTCTGGGTGGATTGCATTCTTGATTTCTTATCTCGCCAGCATTTTCTATGACAAATTTAAGGGGAAGCCAAGCGGCTGGAAAATCGTTATTGTTTCATCGGCCTCTCTCCTTGTTATCCTTTGCTCGCAGTTTAGTCTTTATCTGATCCTCGTGGCCAACGCCATGGTGAAGAAGGGAATCACGGGGAACATCGTTACGACTTTCTTTGACAATCTTCAAAATAACTCCACCTTTGCCCGAGGCTTCTGGGCCGATTTTATTTTGGCCTTGTTCTTTGCCATCATTGGGATTTCCTTGTCCGCTTGGCAAATGAAGCACCAGATTCACAAAAAGCAGTAAAACCCAGCTTTTGAGAGCCCACGTCAAATGAGGTCATCCCTACCACAAAATCAACATAAACCTATTCTCAAACCGATCGGATTTTCATCGCGGTTTTTGCTTAACTTTTTTCTCGTGGGGCTTTTCTTTGCCTTTCTCGCTCTTGCCGTTTTGGGGATCGAGTTCCTCCTCATCCCCAATTACCAAGGGGTGGATGCGACTTACGTGGCGGTGAATTCCGCTGAGGAATGTGGCTACGTCAGCTACGTTTTCGGCGGTGTCCCTTTTAGCAACATCCGGATTGACTCTTACGATTCTCGCCTCATCGGTTCCACGGTCCGTGTTTTCGTCGATCCTTCCGCACCGGAAAAGATCTGGGCGCTTTTGGATATGGCCATCATTCCTTCCTCGATCGCGGTCATCGCCGGCCTTCTTTGGCTCATGGATTTGGTCTTCTTCATCGGCGCGCTCCACACGGAAGCAAATCGCCATCTTTTGCACCGGAAAGACCTTTGCCACGTTGCGAAACTTGCTGAACTCGGGAGCTCATCGGTGTCGCGCCTTGGCGTGGTCGATTTTTATCTCTGGGCCGATTATGACGGCGAACGCTACAAAAGCCAGACTTGCCAAGGGCAACTTCCTTTGGTCCTCGAAGCGGTTTCCCGCCAGGAACCCGTTGATCTTTATGTCGACCAGAAAGGCCATTATTTTCTCGATATGCGGAAGTTGAACCAGCGCCTGCTCAAGGAACAAGCGGAAATGGACCGGAAGAAAGAGGCTTTACTTCCCGATCCGGAGGCTTTTAAAACGCTCTCGGTCGGGCCGATTTTCTCCCGTTTGGGCTATTCCTTGATGATTCTTGGTTTCTCTCTTTTTTCCGTTGCGATGATTGGGATATTGACTTATGCGGCTTTTACGATGGAAACCTTCAATTATGAGGACTTCGTTGGCGGCGCAGTCATCATGCCTTTTCTGGCGATCCTTGGCTTTCTTGATATTGATTACAGTGGCTTTTTTCATTGGAAAGTGGAAAAAGGTGTCTTGAGTTTTAAACGTCCTTTTCGGAAAGCCCTCATACTGCCGTTGAATCAGATCACCAGCGTTAGAGTCGATAGTGTCATCAACGATTTTGAATCCCACCCCAAAGCGGGGATCGGCAGTATCCTCTTCTCGGATGGGGTAACGGAGATCGAGCTCGATCTTTCTAAGGAAGCCTTTGAACTCGCCTGTTTGCTCGATCCCTCGTTAAAGGAACGTTCTTGAATCCCAATGTCGTTATAGCATTTTAAAAACGCCATCGGACGACCGGCATAACCAGAACCCAAACGAACCACGTGAGCATCAATACGAGGCTGGCGTTCATCTCACGACGGTTGAAAGCTTCCGTTGAAATCGCCACCGAGCGATATTTGCATCTCCGAAGAATGTACGGAAAGAGTCGATAGCGTCCCGAGATCTTGGCGGCATAAAGGCCGATCTAACAATCGCTTGATGCTCTTCGATTCGCCCGCTATCATAAGGTCGTAAAACTTGGATGCTTTTGGTGCCCCAGCAGAAGCGTTGGGATGCGTCCCGCGCTTTTTTTGTATCCTAAAGCCGGGTGATGATCCGTCCGCCTTATCGCTGGGGTAAAATCCGGAATGAGGTGTTTCGATATTGCTTTTGCTGTCGCTCCTGAATTTCGGTTTACTCCTTTGCGAGAACGTTTTCTTTTTCGTCGCCTAAATTTAGCCAAAATGGGGTGGCTTTGGCTAGTGCTCTCCCGCCTGTTTTTCCATCTCCGGCCTAGTGTGGAATTGGTATACTTAGGACAAAGGGGGCAAAGGATGAAGATCAAAGCGCGAGTTTCCTTTATCGTGTTTTATCATACCTTTGCCAGCCTCGTTTTCGGTGGTTTCGCCGCGGTCGGGAATCTATTGGATTATCCAATATGCCGGGACGGATAACGTCACCGGGGGCATCGTCATGACCACGCAGTTCGGTCTTTTCTTCCTGACCATCCAGGTCCTCGCGATTCTCTATTACATTAAGGCCGAGCGCTTCCCCGTCGTCGTCGAGAACGGCCTCGTCACGGTCCGTTCTTACAAAGGGGGCAAAACCATCTCGTTCCCGACCTCCGAAGTGTCGAATTGGGGTTTTATATGGGTCCGTGACGGCAGCAAGGGGATCGCCTTCTTCACCAAGGACGGCCAATGCCACATCGCCTCCCCGGTCGTCAGGCCATCCGCCGAAGACAGAGCAAAGATGGGCGATTTGATCGGCGTCAAGGAATTGAAGTAATAAATGCTATTGTCATCATTTCTTTCTTCCAAGGCCAAGTATGGGATTTGGTATACTATTCGGGGAAGGGGGCTTGCTCTATGAGAAAATCCTTGGCTTTGGCCCCGCTGTTGTCGCTCTGCCTCCTCCTTTCGGGCTGCGCGCTCTTCTCGGGGCGCGGCTTCACCGACGGCGACCACGAGGCCTGCGACAAGCTTATGGACACGCTGATCCAAGCCATGGAGGCCGGCGAGGAAAAGCCGATCCGCGAGGCATTCGCGCCCAAGGCGAGGGCGGCGGCGGGCTTCGAGGACGGCCTCAAGAGTCTCCTCGCCTATTACGGAGGCAAGCTGGTCAGGCGGAACGGGAACGTCGCGACCGAGGACTACTCGAATTACGACTATTCCTTCTCGTGCCACGACATGCGCTACGTGGTCGAGACGGAGAGCGAAGCCTACCGGTTCTTCCTCAGGTTCCAGGAGAAGGACTCCCGGACGGAGGACAACGTCGGGGTCTGGTATCTCTATGTCCTGAAAACCGCCGCCGACCCCACCTATCCGGGGGAGGCCTACGTCGGGGACGGGAAAGAGGAGGACGGCATCCATGTGGCGGTGCCGAACAAATAGGTTTGAACCGGGACTTCGGCAGTCAAACAGCCAACAAAAGCAATGAGGTTTCAATGATGGGTAATAATTTATCTAAAATCAGCTTCGAATCCAAAAGCGAATTGCTCAAGCGGTTGCACATTTACCACGACCGAGATTGTAGCCTTATTGTTTTTAACGACAAAACTCTTCAATTCGTAGATGCTGCTTCGAAGGAATTACTCTTCGAGGTCGATTTCAGCGAATCGATATTGAAGTGCGATTTCGCGGACAGGTGCCGGCGGGTGAAAAGCAAAAGAACCCTGATGGTGTTAGCTATCAATTCCTGCGGTGACTTGGAAAAGCTTCGAATCGAATTGATCGATTTCTATTTTTCCGAAACCGACTTGGTGGTTCACGCTTCAGAAATCAACCCCAATTTTGTGAAAGGCGGCAAAGAAAGTTTCTACGGGGATGACGCGTATTTGCAACTGACGAAAATCACGTCGATGGGATTCGAGGCAAAATAAAAAACCGCTCGTTCGTAAAATAAATGGTATTGTGACTCCGATGTAACAGAAGATTTTGCATCCAATTCGAAATGGGGGAGGACATCACAAATGGAAAAACCAACCGAAAATGAATTTCTTTCTCTCTTTCGAACTCTAGAAAAGAATGCAAAAACGTCGTGGAGTGAAGCGGAGGGAACGAATTATCTGACGCCGTTCCATTCTTTCGTGCCGAGCAAAACCCTTTATGGCCCTTTGCCAAAGCGTGATGGCTGCCCGAGCCTTGGCTATTTCACCAAAAATCCCATCATTTTGGGCATGAATGGCGGACGAATCGCCGCGCCGACGAAAAGAAAATACCCCAACGACCACCTTGAATATCTTTATGACGAAGATAAAAAAATCCGCTACGTCAAAAGCGTTCGGGGATTCGATGGCCATCTTTTTGGCGCGTTCCTTATATTAGAGGGCCGAGCGGTCCTCTTCGACGAGGAAGGAAAACTTCAAAGCATTGTCCTTTGGGGCGAGGAAGAAGGACTTTCTTTTGAGACCGAGATTTCTTATCGTTACCTCCCACAGGTGGAGAAAAGGATCATGTTCGACAAGACCCATTTTCTATCCTTCGAGTCGGGGCCGACCGAACGAGACGCAACGCTTTTCCGCTTCGAGGGCAAGGACCTCTATGAGAGCGTCAAACTTTTCCACGAGGAGAAAAAAGATGACGAAATCGAAGAGAATGGCGTGGTCGATAAAGCATGGCTCCTTGAGGTGAGAGACGCCATCAAAATCGAGACATCAAAACTAGGACAGCATCCTTCGGAGGATGAAGTCGGGGTAGCTCTTGAATCCGTTTTTAAGAAACTTATCGTTAGTCCCGATAAAATTAAGCCCGATCCCGTTAGCGAAACGAATGACGGAAACTCTCTGAGGTTTTATCGCGAAGCGATGAAAGAGGTTTGGGGCGACGCCATTCCTTGCGGCATCCATACCCCGCATCACGAGGCCTTAAATAACAAAGAAAAGATCGCTGAGGATGCCTTTCTTTTGGCTTTGTCTCTTATTCAAAAGGAGAAGATCGTTCACGTGGCTTCATTGCGCCTAGCGTTTAAAGAATCTGAAGGATTTAATCTTATTGCTCGGACAGCGGAGGGAAATGAGCGCTCGCTTGATGTCCAGCTTCTCAAGGATGAGGATAGCAAGGAGCGGCGTCTTGAAAGCGAAGCCTTGTTCGACGAGGAAAAGATTTCCCCGAAAGAGGTCTCGGAAATCCTTGAACGAGAATCCCAGAAATATTTTTCTCAAGAGCTGTCTCTTTTTGAAATCTCGAAGAAAACGAAAGGGAAGAAACGGGCGACGATGAAAGATCTCAATGCCCTCCTTTCCCTCATGAATAAGCAAGACAAAGGCCATAATTCCCATTGAGGAACTCACAAGAATTGTCTCCCGGCTTGAACTCCTTTTGACTTAAAACACGAAAAGGCCTGCAAAAGGCCATCCCTTTTTGCAAAACCAATTTGTTTTTATTTTCGAATAAGGGCGAAGCAAAACTGGAAATGATCCTTTTTTCTTTTTTAAGGCTCCTTTTTTGTTCTGCCGAAGGATCAAAATGGAAATTCTTCTCGCGGTTGAACACTGATTATCTTCTATACAAAACATCCGATATAACCTATTATTTAGTGGTCATTCAACCAGCGGTTGAAGACCATTCAAGAAGCAGTTTGTTGCCATCCCGTTCTTTCGGGGGCGAAAATGCCTACGGTCCGAGGAGGAAAAGCCATGGACAAAATCAAAATGGGGAAGTTCCTGACCCAATTAAGAACGGATAAGAATCTCCGTCAACAAGATGAAGCCGAAATCTTCCAAGTCTCGCCGCAGGCGATCTCAAAATGGGAAAGCGGGGATTCGGTTCCGGATATTGGCACGCTTGAGAAACTTTCAAATTTCTATAAAGTCGGTATTGACGAAATCATCAATGGTGAGATCAAAAATCCCAACGCCAACGTTTCGACGGTGGTCGTCGCCAAGAACCCGACCATGGCGGATCGGGGCATTGGCAAACCTTACTATGGGGCTTTCATCTTCTGCATGTCAGCGATTGTCTTTGCGCTGATTGCCTCCTGTTTAACCTATATTGGTTATCCTGCTTACGTTGGCGGAACCCGCGTAACGGTTTTAGTGAGCATGTATCAGATGCTCTTCAATACGGTGAGCTATTTGACGATTCTGCTTTGGCTTGCGACCATCACTTTCTTTGCTTCTGCCTTCATGAGCATCGGGCTTTGGCTCTCCCCTGAAGGCCGGCGTGCTTTCTGGGCCTGGGGATTCTGGCTTGCCCTGGTCAGTCTTCTCCTCAACCTTTTCGTTTCTATCTTCATTTTCATTCCTGATGTTGCAGGCGACGTGAACGCTCTCTCGCTTCAACCGGGTGCGGTGATCTTCACGATTTTCTCACCGCTCTATTTCATTCTTTATTTGACGCTGCCCATCACTCGGAAGCGGACGTATTGCCCCAAAGAGAAAAAAGACGTTAAAGTCGTGAATCAATAAGATTTTTTAGCCTTTATCAGAAGGAGATAAAACATTATGCTCGAGGTCATCGATCTTTTTAAGTCGTACTCTACGAAAAAAGGCCCGAAGGTCACAGCGGTGGACCATGTCAGCCTCTCATTTCCCGAAACCGGCTTGGTTTTTATCCTCGGTCGTTCTGGAGCGGGTAAATCCACGTTCTTAAATTTACTGGGTGGACTCGATAAAGCGGATTCGGGCGAAATCCGGATCGATGGGAAATCCTCAAAAGAGTTCAAAGATGCGGACTACGATGCCTACCGCAATACTTATTTGGGCTTCGTGTTTCAAGAATACAATTTGCTGAGCGAATATAGCGTGAAAGGCAACCTCGAATTGGCGTTGTCTTTACAAGGCGAAAAGGGGGATCCGAGTTTATTCTCTCAGGCGCTGGCAGCGGTGAATTTATCTGGTTACGAAGACCGCCGAGTGAACGAGCTCTCGGGTGGGCAACGTCAGCGGGTCGCCATTGCTCGGGCGTTAATCAAAAACCCGAAAGTCATCCTAGCGGATGAGCCGACTGGGGCGCTCGACAGCGAGAGTTCGCTTGAAGTGCTGAATCTTCTGAAACGTCTTTCCGAAGATAAACTTGTCATCGTCGTCAGCCATGACCAGGGCTTTGCCAAACAATTCGCCGATCGCATCATCACGTTCAAAGATGGCAAGGTGGTTGAGGACGAAAACCTTAATCCCAAACAAAAATCTCTGCAAAACCCCACTCAACTGGTTTGGCGGAAGAGCCATTTGCGGTTGGGGAATTCGCTTAAAATCGCCTGGTCTTCCTGCTTTCGGAAACCGGTGAAACTCGCTGTTTCCGTCCTCTTGACTTCAATTGCTTTCACCTTGCTCGGCGTCGCCACCAGCGCGGAGCGTTTCGACATCCAAACTTCAGGGGTCGAAGCCCTTCAATACACGAAGAGCAACTATCTCACAATGCAAAAACAATACCTTGAATCCACGGATGAGAAAGGCAACTATCGCACCGTTCAAATGCCCCTTGGCCAAGACGATCTTGATGCCCTTGCTCAGAAAACTGGTCTTCATTTCGAAGGGCGTTTAGCCAACAAGAATTTTGCTCTTCAAGCCAACTATGCTGACGTCAAGGTCAAAGCCTATTACTATTATCCGGTCGCAAACCAGGCTCTTTATCCTTCCGATGCCATTCCGGCAGAATTCTCCTTAGTTTCAGGAAGACTTCCTCAAGAAGAAAACGAATTGTGCATTACTTTACGTGAGTTGGAGGCGTTTCAGCACTTCGGCTATAAGGCTTATGATTCAAAGAGTTACAAGAATGTCACCACTTCTGGAGCGGAGATCGATCAGGATAGTATTTTAGGCAAAGGTCTTAGCGGAACGGAGGGGAGTCCGGCGCTTTATACGATCGTCGGGGTGGTGGATACCCACTTTGATTCGACTCCATTTGTCTCACTCAAAACTTTCGATGATGAAGATGACGAGAGCCAAAAAGTGAATGAGTCTCTTGCGGGCGTCCTCGCCTCGCGGGACAGTAATTCCTTCGATAATTTGCTTTTTGTCACCCGGAAAGTTCTTTCGTCTTACCAGCGGGATAACCACTTTTATCTCAACCATTTCAATGCCACGGCCCTAGTGGAAAATCCGCTCACGCATAACCAAGCGTTTTATTCCTGCGGTCACGAACTAACTGCGGGACAGCCCTTCGTTTTTGCCCAAGGGAAAACAAGTTTGAAAGGTAATGAGGTTCTGGTTTCACCAAATGATTTTGTGAAATTCCTTCCGAGCGAGTCCTTGAGTTTATCCGCCAGTCTTCTGTCCCGCTATAGCGCCTTAATCGCTGAAGGCAATCGCCTCTATGCCACAAGCGAACAACCCACGCCATTTGGCAAAGCGCCAAGCGATACCCAAGATCTCTTTGCTCGGTTTCGGATCATCGAGACTCTCGCTTTTGCCCAAGAGCATTTAAGCGAAGCCGAAAATTCATCTTTTCCGTTTTATGCCTTTGGCTCCCCGGCAGAGGGTGCCACAGCCGACGACCATCTTAGGGCTTTCCATACTTTTGTTTGGGCGGATTGCTTTGCTGAGGAGCCAAGTTCCAATCAAGATCTCATTACTCCTTGGCGTAACGCCTTCTTGTCTTTCTTTAGCGAAAAGATAAATCAAGCCCTCGAAGATCATCAAAGCGTGATTTATGCGGGGCTTCCAATTTCTTTGTCGCTAGGCGATGGGACGTTTAACCAGAGTTTAGGCACGGGAAGCGTGGTGGGTTTCTATTTCCCGGTTGGCGATTATCAATCTGAGGACATCACCAAGGGTTGCCTCGTCTTGAGTGACGAACTGGCGACGAGTTATCTTCCTTACCGTTTTGATTATTTCAAATCCGCTTTGGCCTATTTCCCGCTCGAACAGGGGATTGAAAGATCAATCGTGGCGGAATTCCTTGATCAGCAAGGCCATCCGACTATGGGGGTCCGCTATGGAATCCTTTCTGACGCCTTAACGACGGTGACCACCATGAAATCCACGACCCAAGCGTATGAAGTTCTTTTCTTAAGCGCCGGCGGGATTCTCTTATTCTTCGCGATTCTTCTTTTTGCCAATCTCATCGCCTCTTCCATTAATGCCGAGCAAAAAGAGATTGGGATTCTCAGAGCTCTAGGCGCCCGCTCGCTCGATATTTTCGCAATCTATGGTTTTGAATCCTTAATCATTGCCCTCATTTGTGTTCTTTTCTCGACGCTTGGAACGGTTTTGGCTGCGAACGTATTCAATACGTTTTATATGAGCGTGACTTCTCCGGTCGCTTATCTCCATGCCGATGCGGTGGTGATCCTCTTACTTTTCCTCAGCGCCGTTCTTACCGCTGCTATTTCTTCTTTCATTCCCGCTTATCGGGCGGCAAGGAAACCGCCAGTCGAGGCGATCCGCTCTTTATGAACGGAGTCTGTTTTGCAAAAATGAATGGGTTTTTGCAAGGAATATTCTAAAAGATGAGTTCAAATTTTTCGATAATGCTATTCTCGATTTCACTGGCTCTCACTTAACCAACCCGTGATGGGTGTAGAGGCCATCATTGGGCACATCCTGAGTCACGGTAAGCGAAGGCGCGATGACGGCCCGGTCGCCAACATGGATATTGGGCATCAGGGTGATGGAATAAAGCTGGCCTTCTTCGTGAAAGCCTTTCTTTAAGGAGAAAAAGAAGCGGCGGTTTTTAGAGACCATCGGGTGGCCCGAGGCAAACATGCTGACCTCATCGCCTAAAGAAACATCGTCCCCAAAGATAAGGTTACCCGAAAGGTAAGCGTCTTTGCCAATATGAACGTGACTACCCACGCGAGTGGCGCCGAGAATGTCGAGCCAAAAGCCTTTCTCAAGCGTGAAATCCTTCCCTTGCAAAGGGAAAAGAAGATGTTTGATTTCGTTTTGTCGTTCCGGGGTTGTCGTGGCGGAAGAATACTCGCGGCAGAGTTTGTGCGAAACCACAAAGACTTTGGCTAAGGATGGAGCGATGATATTCACCGAAGCCCCTGAAAGATAGCGTTCATAGGCAAACCAGGAGCGGCGCAAACCTAAAACCGTCAGGGTTTTGAGTAGGATTTTCTTCTCTTTAGCAGTATAAGGCGTGATGGCTTTCGGATGAGAAAGATAAGTTTCATCAACAATGGTCTTTTCGTAAGCGGGTCTCGAGACCATCAAGGCGTTCGGGCGGGTCGAACTTTGGAGAAAGGCGCCGGCAGCTAAAATGGTGCCGGAAGATAAAGTAACATCAGGGGCGATTTTCGATCCATAACCAATCCAGCAATCATCACCAAAACGGATGGTTTTCGCCCGGACAAGAGAACCTTGTTTTTCCCAGGCTTCATCCCCGACTTCGACATTGGGCCCAAAGCGGATGCGGTTGCCCAAAGCGACCAAACAATTGGGATGAAAGACAACATCGTTATTCAGGTAGCTGATGGATTCGACATCGACGGAACCGATGACGACTTCGAGTCCTGGACCGGCCAATAATGCCAGCGGAGCGTGGGGAAATAGCGAGGTGAGGATTCGCCGTCTCTTTGCGAAAAAGGCCGCTCTTCTTAAAAGAGAACAAGGGCAGGGGATTTCTTCGCTCAGGATGCGGTAACGTTCGCAAAGACTGTGGGAGAGTTCTAAGAGCCGGCAAAACGCTGGGTCTTTGGGGTTAAAAAACGCTCCGGAATAATAGTTCCGGATTTCGCCGAGTTCGGTTTTCTTGAAATGAAAGCGATGTCTCAAAAAACGAAGTTTGCTATCAACGGAGTTACTCATTTTGACCTTTTAAGGCTGGCTTATTCTACCATAGGAAGGCTTTGCAAAAAACCAAAGAATTAAGATGGGAGAAAAAAGAGGAAAGAAACCCAATGTTGCACTAGTAAAAGAAGGGGGTTTTGCAGAATCTAAAACCTTTTTGCTGCGGCTTTTTATTGCGGTTTAAGCGGGGCGAAAAAGATCGTGAAAGTGCTGCCTAAGCCCAAAGTCGATTCCAGATGAAGCTGGAAATGATAATCGAGGGCGATGTGCTTGACGATGGACAAACCTAATCCCGTTCCGCCTAAGGCTTTGCTCTTGGCTGGATCGACCCGGTAGAAACGTTCATAGATGCGCGATTGGTCCTTCTCGGCAATGCCAACCCCCGTGTCCTTGATTCGAAAGTAAGCGGGTGTCAATTCCAAAGAAAGACTGCCGCCGTCCTTGTTGTATTTGCAAGCGTTCTCAATCAAATTGCCGAAGAGGTTTTCGGCATCCTCTTTGGCCATGGGATAAGTGAAATCCGCTAAAGAGCAATCCACATGGAGTTTCTTTTTCTCAATCCAAGAAGCGTTCTCCTTGAGGGCACTCAGGATAATGTTCTTCAGGTTAAGGTCGCTCTTGTCGCGAGCGATGCCACTCTCTAGCTTTGATAAGACTAACATCTCCCGGATGATTTCTTTCATGCGTCGGGCTTCTTCGAGCGTCGTTTCGGTGGCTTCTTGTTTGTCTTGGTCCACGCTGATCGTGCCATTTTGAAGCAATTCTTGATAACCGATAATTGCGGTTAAAGGGCTCTTTAGTTCGTGGGAGGCATTGGCAAAGAAATCACGTTTGGCCGCTTCGAGTTTCCGTTTCTCTGTGACGTTGAGCGTCAAAAGGCAAACGCCATGTCCACTTCCTTGGGCAAAGCTTTCGCCTAAGGATGAAACGTTGACCAGATAAATCTCGGAATTGATGGGAAGATCGAAGGCGTTGGTGACGTTGTCTTTCATCGCTTTTTCAATCGAAGAACGAAGGGTTTCATCGGTGCAAAGACTATGATAATCTTGATTCAGAAGAATCTCTTTTTTGCCTTCAAAAAGCATGGCGGCAGCCGTGTTGATGATTTGGATTTTGCCTTGGCTATCCAAGGCGACCAAACCTTGTTCCATTTCGTCTAAAAGCGTTTCGTATTTCTTTTTTTCGCTGGCGAGGGCTTGATAGCGTTCATCCAAAAGCTGCTTGGCTTTGGCGATGCTCTCCCCGAGCTCCTTGACGTCGGCGTTAGGATGCTCTTCTTCTCCGACGATGCGGTCAAGTTGTTGGACCTCCGCTTGGAGGGGTTTTAAAGAACGTTTGGTTAGATAAGCGGTCAAAAAACCACTAAGGGTGGTGATAAGCGCGATCCCTAAAAAACCATAGCCTAATAAGGAATAGGTGGTGGTTTCGACTTGATCGACTGGCAAAGCGACGCGGACATAATCAAAGCTGGAGCCGTCACTTGAGGTGTCTTTCCCCGCGAGATAAATCATTTGGCGATTAAGCGTAGCGCTTTTGCGGTAATAAATCGTTCCAAGGTTCTGGATTTCCGGTCGGTCCAAATGATTGTCAGTCGGGTCGGTTAAAGTATCGATTTTGACGTAGCCATCCGAGCCGATGATGGTGAGGCGAACCGCGCTATCGGGATTGGCTAAAAGGTCTTTGGTCTTTTCTGGGGTATAAACACTGGAATTCGGTTCGTAATAACCTTCGGCGATCGCCAGGTAATTCCTTAACGATTTTTCCGCGCTTTGTTTACCAGAGTAATCGACAAGAAGAACGCTGACAGTCAATAAGACAAGCAAGGAAAGAAAGACGCTAAGAATCGAAGTGAGAATCAATTTCTTTTTCATGCGTTCATCCGATAGCCCATCCCATAGACCGTGGCGATGATTTCGCCATGGGGATCATTGAGCTTTTTCCGTAACGAAACGATGTGGACGTCGAGGGCTCGGGATTCGTAATCCCCTTCGCCCCAAAGGTCGCTGAAGAGAGTTTCTCTGGAAAGGGCTTCGCCCCGATGAGACAAGAAAATCACCAGCAAATCCCACTCGCTTTGCGTTAAAGGGATTTCCTCGTGCTGCTCATTAAAGAGCTCATGGGCTTTGCGGTCGAGCGAAAAAGAAGCGAAATGAATCGTTTCGTCTGTAGGCTTCTTTTTCCGGAAACGAGCATTGACACGGCTAGCTAGTTCCAGAGTGGCAAAAGGTTTTTCCAGATAGTCATCTGCCCCTAAGTCAAGGCCAAGGACTTTGTCTGAAACCATGCCTTTGGCCGAAATGATAATGACATCAACCTCTTGATTAGCCGGGTCGGAGCGTAGTTGTTTAAGCAAGCTTAGCCCATCAATGTCGGGGAGCATTAAATCCAAAATCAGAAGATCCGGTTTTTCTTGCGTTAAGGAAGCTAAAAAACTTTTGCCGTCTGGGTAAACTTTGACCGCATAACCTTCCTTGAGGAGGGTTAGGCTTTCGATGTGGGCGATTTCTTTGTCGTCGTCGACGATGGCAATGAGGTTTTTCATAGTTAAAAGATTTGCTTGTCCTTATGATACCCTTTTACGACAAAGATGACCCATTCGGCGACGTTGACCGCGTGGTCGGAAATGCGTTCAAGATATTTGGCCAAGATCCCAGAATAAAGGATTGCAGCGTGGTTAGCACCTTTTTCCCCATCGAGAGCAATCAGACTTTCGATGCATTCGTCATAGAGTTGGTCCTGCAGGTCATCTTCTTTTTCGATTTGCTCCGCCATCCCGACGTCGTGACGGGCAAAAGCAAGAAAGGCCCCATCGACCATTTCAAGCGCAATCCGAACCATCGTCTGGATTTTCACGATTGGCCAGCCTTTAACGGTTTTGATTTTGCTGGTCCATTCCGCGACATCTTCAGCATGGTCGCCGATTCGTTCAATGTCCTCGACGGCTTTGAGAATTCCGGCGACCTCCCGCATATTGCCGGCGTAAAGACGTTCGCGGACTAAGGCATCGAGACATTTGCCTTCAAGACTGCGTTCGTAACGGTCGACGGTGTCGTCATCAATCGGGACAAAATCTTGGGGTTTAATCTCGTTTTCGTAGTAGGCAAAAGCCCGCTTGAGATTGTCTTCCGCGTAAGAACACATTGCGTTGCATTCTTGTTCCAAGTCTTCGATTTTCGTAGGATCGCTCATTTTCTTTTCCTCCTGTTTTTTGTTTAACCGAAGCGGCCTGAGAGGTACGCTTCGGTCTTGGGATTGGAGGGCTCTTTGAAGAGCTTCTCCGTCGTATCGAATTCGGCTAAGTCACCGAGATAGAGGAAGGCCGTGAAATCGCTGATTCGGGCGGCTTGCTCCATGTTGTGGGTGACGATGACGATCGTGTAACGCTGCTTTAAGCTCAGAATCAGCTCTTCGATTTTTTCGGTGGCCAAGGGATCGAGGGCACTCGTGGGTTCGTCCATGAGGAGCACTTCCGGTTTCATCGCCAAGGCTCGGGCCAAACAAAGACGTTGTTGCTGTCCGCCTGAGAGGGCCAAGCCCGATTTCTTTAAGCGGTCTTTCACCTCATCCCACAGAGCTGCTTCTTCTAGGGACTCTTGGACCAATTGGTCGAGTTCTTTGCCGCGTTTCTTTCCAGCACAGCGGGGTCCATAAGCCACGTTATCGTAGATTGACATCGGGAAGGGCGAAGGAGCTTGGAAGAGCATGCCCACTTGGCTCCGTAGTTCCAAAGGGTTTGCCGCTTCGAGGGGTTTATCGTGATAAAGGATCCTTCCCGTCTCTTTCGCGTCAGGAATCAGATCGTTGAGGCGGTTAAAAGCCCGCAATAGAGAGCTTTTGCCACAGCCCGAGGGGCCGATGAAGGCCGTCACGGCGTGCTCGGCTATGTTAAGAGTGATGTGATGAAGGACTTCTTTTTCGCCATAAGCGAGCGAGAAATCATCCACTTGAAAGACAAAGTTCATGCGTGACCTCTTTTCTTGAGAAATAAGGCGGTGAGGAGTTTGGCGGATAAGGAGAGAATCGAGATGACGATCAAGATGATGAGCGCGATGGCGCTCGCGAGACGATAGTTGGGATTCTCCCCGGCCAATAAGCTCCATATTTCGACGGCTAAGGTGTCATTTTTATCGGCAAGAGCGACACTATCGCCAATCACGTTTCCGACCGCGAAGACTAGAGCCGCGCTTTCCCCGATGATGCGCCCGGCGGCGAGGACGGCTGCCGATAATAAACCAGGTAACGCCGTGGGCAAAATGATCTTGTGAAGCGTTTGCCGTTCGCTTCCCCCAAGAGCGAGCGAAGCGGTTCGATATTCCTTGGGGACCTCATCGAGTGCTTCTTCCGCGGTCTTGACGATGGTCGGAAGCAAAATGATCACGAGGGTAAAACAACCCGAGAGCAAACTCCCGGTATTGACTCCGGTGAACAAAGAAGAGAACGGTATGAAAACCGCTACGCCAATAAGACCAAAGACAATCGAAGGGATTCCCGAGGTGACGTCGATCATTTTCTCAAGGATTTTCACAATCTTGCTCTTTTTCGGGGCAAAATAGGCGAAATAGATTGCAGCGCCTATTCCTAAAGGAAGAGAAAGAAGAAGCGACACCGCGATCACTAGCAGGGTTGAAAGCAAACTTCCTCGGATGCCACCCCCTTTGGTGGTGATTGAGAAAGAAGCCAGACTTTTTCCCTCTTCAAAAGCGTCTTTGACCCCGCTGGCGGAATCTTTGGCGAGGGCGATAATCGTTCCGCCATTTGCGTCGGTAAGGAAGGCTTTGGTGAAATAGGTTCCGACCGCGACTTTGCTATCGAGTTTTCCAATGGGCGAAGCCGGGGCAAGATAAACCAAAGCGACAACGCTTTCGCCGGTGAAGGAGGTCTCATTTTTGAATGCCACTCCCCAGGCAGACGAATAGGAAACATCGGCGATTCCAGGGTCGGCATAAGTCGCGCTCGTGGCGCTGCTTTGGTAAGTGTAAGTTGCGGAGGCATAGTCTGAAGTCAGAAGATCCCAGCTGAGCAAACTTGCTCCGCCTTGGGCGATATTGACGAAGATCGCAGCCAATAAGGCCAAAGCGCAGCCGGCCGAAAGCCAAGTGATGAGTTTGCGACAACCATCTTTGATTGCCCGCTTTTGCCACGTGCGGTCTTTTTTACTCTCAATCTTGTCCATATTTTTTCGCCATTGTCTTTTGAACGAGTCCTAAAAGGAGATCGACCCCGATGATCAGAAGGATCAAAGCCAAACCAATCGAGAAACGGATCTCGGCATTGGCCCCGACAGCCTCGCTATAGCCGAGGAGCATGTTGCTCGTGAGGGTGGCACTCGTGCCAAAAAGATCAAAGGTCGGTCCGCTTCCGGCGTTGCCGATCACGCTCGAGACCGCAGTGGCCTCTCCGAGTGCTCTGCCTAAGCCCAAAATCAGTCCGGCAAAGATGCCATTTCGGGCAGCGGGAATGATGACTTTGAAATAGGTTTCGGTCTTTGATGCCCCCAGGGCTAAAGAGGAAGCAAGATAACTTTTAGGGACGTTATTCATCGCGTTAACGCTGAGCGAAGTAAGAATCGGGAGGATCATCAAAGCTAAGACCATCGCAGCGGAGAGGGTAGAAAGCCCACCTTTGCTTGTCAGACCGAGGCTTTGGGCAAAAAAATCCACCATCGGGCAGATGATCTCTCGTCCGAATAAGCCATAGACGACCGAAGGGATCGCCGCCAAAAGTTCGATGGCAAACGCGAGGATGTTCCCACAGATTTTTGGAGCGATTTTGCTGATAAAAAGGGCGGTATATACGCTCAAAGGAAGAGCAATCAAGGTGGCTAATAAGCTGACATAAAGCGTGTTGATGGTGAGGTAAAGAATGCCGCTTTCATTGGGCAAAGAATACCAATGAAGACCAAAAAGGAATGAGCCTAAATTAACTTTGAAAGTGAGACCGTTTTCATTGTACGTTGTAAAAAATGGCGCCAGGCCTTTTACCAACAAAAACACGGCAATCAGGATGAGAGAACTCGCCGCGATAATCGCAGTCGAGAGATACGCCAAAGAGGCCGCCTTATCAAGCGCGGTCCTTTGCTGTCCTTTTTTAAACGTTACTTGCTTAACTGACTCCATTTGGTAATCGTTCCCGAATAGATGCCCTTAAGCGAAGCGGCGGTGATATTGGTGATTTTCGTATTGCTGGTGTTGATGGCGGCTACAATGGCGTCCGTGCACATCTTGCCCGTAGTGCCCGAAGCCGCCGGTTCGCTCGAAGAGAATTCGCGACTGGCGTAAGCAATATCCAACGCGTTGGCGGAATCTTTATCCGCACCTTGAGTCCGTTTATAAGCATCGCCGCTTCCGGTATGGTTATGCTCGGCAACGAAATTGCCGCATAACGGAGAGAATTCTTTGCTGAGAGCTTTGGCCATTTCTTCAACCGAAGTGGAACCGCCAAAGTGGATGGTGATGGCCTTATTGTCTTCGGCGGTCACCGGATAATTGGCTTTGATACTCGCCCAAGTCGGATCCGTGGCGGCGATCGAGAGAATGCCTCCGAGTTGCTTCATCGTGGCTTTGGCATCCGAAGTGGACAAGAAAGCGCGATAAGCAGCAACAATCTGCGCGGTTTTATCATTCGTGTATGAAGCCCGGACGATGTAGTTAAAATTTCGGGTCATCTTATAAGTGCCATCCAAAACTGTGGTTTCAGAGGGCTTCACGCCTTCATACGAAAGGCCAGTCACTCCGCTATTGGATAAGGTTGATAAACTGATGTAGCCGATTCCGTTAGCGTCATTTTTGACGCTGGAAATCATATCGCCATTCGAAGCAACTTGAATGTAACCGGTCGCGAGTTTGGAGTTGTCGCTTTTAGCGGCGCTATAGCCGATTGCGGTCATAAAACCATCGCGGGTTCCGGAGGTAGTATCACGAGTATAAACGCTGATGGTGGGGTCGCTCACTTTATTGCATGATGCTAAGACGAGCAACGGGGCGACGAGTAAGATCGAAACGATTTTTTTCATTCTTTTTTCCTCTTTTGTTTTTTGTTACGCCCTTACTTTAAGAGGAGTGCAAGTCTCTTTCGCCCATGGCCCCGTAATGCTCTTGTTAAGAGGTTGTAAAATAAAAAGAAAAAACAGTTTCCAAACTTTGGAAACTGTTGAGACATTATCGAAAGAATTGGAAATTTTAGTCTTGATGCTTGTCTTCGTTAAAGACGCCGGCAATTCTCTTTTCGCAGAATTCGTCGTCCATCGCGCTGGGTTCTAAGACGCCAGATTCAGCTTTCAGAAGTTGCTCTTGGACAACGCAGGTTAAGACGTCAACCGCCAAGTTTTCGACTCCATCGTTATTAACGATGACGTCGGCGTAGTTTCTTGAAGGCAAGACGATTTCGTTATACATGGGCTGGACCGTGGAAAAATACTGATTGATGATGTTTTCAAAAGTCCGACCGCGTTCCTCATGGTCACGGATAATTCGACGGAGGAAGCGGCGCTCATCCGAAGCGGAAATGAAGACCTTCAAATCTCCTAATTGCCGGAGTTCTTTGTCGACGAGGGCCATGATGCCTTCGGCGATGACGACTTCTTTCGGTTCAATCCGCTCGGTTTTGCCGCTGCGACTGAGAATCGTAAAATCATAGGTCGGCTTTTGAATGGCTTTCCCCGCCTTGAGATCAGCGATTTGTTTCCGCATTAATGGCCAATCAAAAGCTTTGGGGTGGTCGTAATTGACCTTGCGCCGTTCTTCCATGCTCATTTCCGTCTGATCCTTATAATAGTCATCAAGTGTGATGTAGGTGATTTTGTCCGCCCCAACCTTATTGATGATGTTTTGCGTGATATAAGTCTTGCCGGAACTAGAGCCGCCACCGATTAAAATCAATCTGGACATTTTATTTCCCTCTAGCTCTTCATTATACGGCGGGGAGGGGCCCTTTTAGCAAAAAATCTCGCTTAAAAGAAAATGTTTCGATAAAATCGACTTGAAAGTAATTCGGTTCACCGATATAGTGTTAGTGAAAATATGTCCTTTGGTACCATCGTTAAGAAAAAGAACATCAGTGGTTATCGGCTTTCAAAGGAAAGCGGGGTTCCCCAGACGACAGTCGCGGATCTCATGAGCGGAAAAGCCAGTCTTTTGAAATGCAACGCCGAAACCCTCTATCGTCTGTCTCAGGTTTTAGGCGTCTCAATGGAAGAAATGGTGGCGGGCGAGATGAAGAGCAAAATGAAGAAAGATCCTTTTGACGCTTTCCGCAAAGTCGAGCTTCGGCGTTTGAAGAATCTTGATGACGTTCCTTATCTCATCCAAATCCTCGAGGGCGGGCGAATCCCCCGTTTGCGGAAACTCCATCAGGATGCCCAAGCCTATTATCTTGTGGCTTTGGTGGATTACCTTTCACGGATTCATGAAGTGCCGCGCTGCAAAGACTTCGATGATATTCGCCAGGAGAAACTCAGCGAGGCGATTTACCCGGGTTTAGGCAATTTGGTCAAATCACCCGAGATGAAAAAGAAGAAAGAAGATACGGCCATTCCTGAGTTTAAGCACTTCAATATTATGGAAAATGATATCCGAAGCGCCTCCTAAACCACGCTGAATGGAAGAACAATTCGCCAAAACAGGGGTTTTGCCGATCAAAAGAAAGGCGGAGATCACGATGGACATCAAAAAAGAAATTGAATGCTACACTCCTTTCAATGAACAAGAGGAAAAGGATAAGACACTCATTCTAAAAGCTCTCGAAGGGGAGAAAAACGTCTTTACTCGAGAAAACACGCTTTGCCATATGACCGCTTCCGCTTGGGTTGTTAATCCGGCTCATGACAAGGTGCTCATGGTCTATCACAACATTTATCATTCTTGGAGTTGGCTTGGGGGCCACGCTGATGGGGAAGAAGACCTATTGGGCGTTGCACTTCGTGAGGTCCAAGAAGAAAGCGGCGTCAAAGACGTCCATCCTTTATCGAAAGGCATTTTTTCCCTCGAGGTGCTCACCGTCGACGGGCACATCAAACGGGGGCAATATGTCTCCTCGCATTTGCATCTCAATGTTTCTTATCTTCTTGAAGCGAATGACCTCGATCCTCTTTTCATAAAACCTGATGAGAATTCCGGGGTGAAGTGGTTTACGCCCGAAGGGGCGATTGCCGCTTCAACCGAGCCCTGGTTTCAGGAACACATTTATTCCAAACTAAATGAAAAAATGAAAGTCTATTTCGCTCAGGAGAAACGATGAAACACGCGGACGAATTAGAAACGATTCTCCATTCTTCAAAAGAAGTATGGGCCTTGCTGGAAAAGAGCACCTCTTTTGGATTAGATTCGTATTACATTGGCGCTGGGGTGATCTCCCAAACGGTCTGGAATTACCAGAACAAGAATCCGCTCCTTTTCGGAATAGAGGATGTGGATTTCGTTTACTTCGATCCGGACCTTTCTTATGAGAAAGAAGACCGGGTGATTCATCAAATCCAAGGGGCTTTTGCAGGGATTTCACTGAAGGTCGATGTGAAAAATGAAGCCCGCGTTCACTTATGGTATAAGAGTCATTTCGGCTACGATATTGCTCCTTACCACACCCTCGAAGAAGCCATCGATTCATGGCCAACGACAGCGACGGCAGTCGGAGTTCGTCTCGAAAAGGGAGAGCTAAAAATCTATGCCCGTTTTGGCTTAGACGATCTTTTTGATCAAGTTATTCGTCCGAATAAAATTGCGGTAAAACCAGAAGTTTACGCCGCCAAATGCAAAAAGTGGACCGCGAAGTGGCCTACCTTAAAAGTAATTCCTTGGTAACTATTTCTTCAGGAAGTTCTCCGGGTGAAGTGACTCATCTTTGATGTGATTAAAAGCCGCGGCTAAGGGGAAACCATCGACCAAAGTGTGGCTGACCGTGATGTTTAAGGTTAAGTGATAGCGACCATCTTCTTTGATTCGGTACTTGTCCCAAAGGATACGTGGGACCGAAAGATTATCATGATTCCCGGCGGGGGTTGGGTGGCGCATCGCAACGATTTCGAGCTGAGGGATACAAGTGGAAAAGACGACGTTGCTCATTTCGACGATCGGATCGAGATTAAGTTCGCCTGTCGGAACAGCTTTTTTGGCTTCATCGGTCAGTTTTTTGACTTTGTCGTAGAAACGGGCGAAATCATTTTCCATCGGGCAACCAATGTTGTAATAAATCCCGGATTCACTCATGACGGTCCAGGTTGGATGGACGTTTTGATAAAGATAGACGTGACCTTTTTCCTCGCGGAGGCGCAGTTCTTTAACCGCGTTGATTCCCCGCATGACAAGAAAGAAGAAGTAAGGGAAAAAGGAATCGCCCCGTGATTTGGCTAAACGAACCACGGAATCGACATCGATATCGACATCGAAGCCATAAGTGGGGTCAGGGAAAGTCGAAAACCAGGCGTATTGATTCCGCTTGGGATAGGTCTTTAAATCAATTTCTTCTCGAGTTTGGTCCATATTATTTTAAAGGGGTTTTGCCGGAGATTTTCGTTAATTGATCAAGGAGCCATTGTTTATCGTCTTTGTTGTAGATGATGTTTTTTTGGTCGACATCGATATCAATGATCGGACTTTCCTTATAAGAATGATAAACCCAGTCATCGTAATCTTTCCAAAGGAATTGGTAATAATCGACTAAAGACTGGTCGAGTTCGAAGGAACGACCGCGTTGTTTGATCCGTTTTAAAACCGTTGCAAAAGAGCCATGGAGGTAGACCATGACGTCCGGGGCTTTCTTCGGGAAGGTTTCAATCTCGTTCATCATCTGGTCCAAAAGATCATCATAAAGTTGCATCTCAACGTCGCTAATTCCGCCATTATCGTGGTTTTTCTTAGCGAAGTAATGGTCCTCATAAATGCTCCGATCCATGACGGCGTTGTCTTCTAAGAGGGCTTGTTTAATCGCGTGAAAACGCGATTGAAGGAAGTTAAGCTGGAGCAAGAAAGGATAACGGTATTTCTCCTTGTCCTCGGGGCTGGCTGTATAGAAATAGGGCAAGACCTTATTGTCTTTGACGTTTTCATAATAGACCGGGAGCTTTAACTCCTCGTGCAGCATCTTGGCCGTCGTCGTTTTGCCAATGCCGATCATTCCACCAATGATAATCACCACATTTTTCTCCTTTTACTTGGACATCGGATGGCCTTTTGCAGAGATTTCGCGTAATTGGGCCAAGAGTTTTTCTTTCGCCTCAGGATGGTCAAGAACTCCGCCCTTGTCATAGTCAAGAATAATCACGGGGCTTTCGTGATAGCTTTGTTCCAGCCAGGTGTCATAGCCTTCCCATAAGTAATGAAGGTGTTTGATCGAAGCTTCGGTCAATTCAAAATTCCGTCCCCGTTTTTGTAAATGCTGGTAAACGGTTTCCCAGCTAGCCTTAAGATAAATGAGGACGTCTGGTTTTTTCGAAGGGGTGCCAGGAACCTCTTCCATCATCTCTTTAAATAAGGATAAGTAGACTTGAAGTTCGAGTTCGCTCAATCGCCCTTCCTCAAAAATCTTCTGAGCAAAATAAGGATCTTCATAAATGGAACGATCCATTACGGCGT
>Ga0183095_10280_pt4 | contig 25249 bp, 23 predicted proteins | sample BioMet4_FD_130346 | JGI IMG/M metagenome (GOLD analysis project Ga0183095, IMG submission 130346) | Microbial communities from bioreactor (seeded with sewage sludge) at LBNL, California, USA - Biofuel metagenome 4 (v2) (version 3) | ecosystem: Engineered > Bioreactor > Anaerobic > Unclassified ...
ATGAAGCGTGAGCAGCCAAAGCACTTGGAAAAGAACTCTTCCTGAGATCTGTTGGGATACAGCCTGTACTTTGCCGCTCTTAGGATCATCGTTCACCTTGGCTTTCTATATATTCTTTTATCACTTCGATCGGAGCCCCGCCTGCTGTCAACAGACAGAAGCTCTGGCTCCAGAAATGCTGTTTCCATAGTTTCTTCTTCACCGCTGGGAATTCTTTCTTGATCAGCCTTGAACTGGCGCTCTTGTATGCATTGATGAACTTGGAGAGCTCAGAGTTCGGCTGTGCCTTGAACATCACATGGACATGGTCACCATCATGGTCCCATTCCAGCAGTGTGATGTTGTAATCAGGTGCGATCTTTGCGAAGATGTCCCGTGCATAGTCTGACATGTCATCATCGAAGACATTCCGGCGATATTTCACCACCAGGATCAGATGATAGTACAATAAAAACACTGAATGATTATTTGTGTCCATTTCCATAATTATTATGCGAACCTGCAGACGATCCGCTCCTTTACGACTGAATAGATTATAGCACACTTTTGTGCGCAATTCATCCCCCACCTTCACATTTGTTTAGAGGAGGGGGAATTCTTGCGATGTTTGGTTAATCAAATGCGGGAGCGCAGTTGTTTCGTTTCCAATCGTACCTGGTACATAAATACCGCAGAATGTTGTGATTTTATCACAAACAAACGATCCGTGTAAGGATTATGTCCACAATTCTAAATTTCGTTCCAGTTCATTCATATACTGTTCCGCATTCTGACCACGATAGTCTTTCCGCTGGCATTTCGTTTCGATGGCCAGGACATCATTGACCAAATTGCGTGTGCAGTCGGTAAAATCACGGTCCATATACTTCAGCTGCAGATATAAGATCCTGGATGCATATTTCTCAATCGATACCTTCTTTTCCTTTTTCATCTTCTTCTCCTTTGCTTGTCATAAAGAGTTCGATGGAAAAGAAAAACTCCCATCACTAGGATCGGAGTCAGTTTATGTTGTTGCCGTCTCCCATCCTTCAAGCTTTAGCACCTTGCATACATGCAGGTTGTTGTGCGGTCATCGAGCTTGTCTCTCGCGCATCTCTTTATGGTAGCTACATCATAGAAAAAAATGGGATTAATAGCAAGCAACCGGCGAATAACGAAGAAAGCCATCTGTTTCCAGATGGCTTTCGTTCTATCCGCTATGGGACTATTTTCATTTAAAATTTACCTGTCATTATGAAAACAGTCAAGAAAAAAATCAATTTATTAAGAATCGAATTAGACACGTTTCCCTTTGAAAACCATTTCATTTGCCTATATACTGGGCTTTTTCACTGTTCTATCCTTGTTTTCTTCCGTGAAACATCTGTGAAACAGTCCCCGAAAGGTTGACCATGTCCCCTGTTTTTTACTAAAATAGTCCCATGAGCAAATCGGGGGATTCTCTAAAACGTATTTCAAAATATATTCTTCCATGTGTTGGCGCAATGATCATTGCCAGCGTTTTATCGTCCTCTTCTCAGGAAGTTTCTGCCGGCAACGAGGCGAACAAGAAAATCGAAGTCTATACCATCTTATCCAATGATCCCTATGCCAGCGATACGCTGAAGACCAAGGTCATTGAAAAGCTGGCGGAGAATAATAGTAAGATTGATGCCAAGGATGTCGACTATACCAAGAGTCACGTGACTGTCTCTGGCCTGAACTATAATCGGCCGGGGATCCAGGCAGTGACCTTGAAGGTCGATCTGGTCCAGAATATTGATTCTAAGAAGACAACGAACTATTCCACGACCCAGACAGCGGTCATCAATGTTTATCAGACCACAGCTCCGGAACTGAAGTTAAAGAAGAACAGTATTGTCGTAAACAACGGCGATACCTGGAATCCTTCTTCTTATATCTCCTCTGTTTCCGATGATTCAGGAACACTGCCGGTATTAAAGGAAACGGATAATGTCGATATGCATACGGATGGGAACTACTTTGCGTCCTACTCTGCCATTGACGGAGAAGGCAACAGTACTTCTGCCTTATTGAGCATTACAGTCAAGACGCCGCAGGAAGTCCTGGATGCCCAGGCCGAGGAACAAGCCGAAGCACAGGCCCAGGCCGAAGCAGAACAGAAAGAAAAAGAAGCAGCTGCCGCCAGAGCGAAAGCTGCTGCTACACCAATTGATTATTCCAAACTTGGCAGTTATGCCGGCGGTGTTCAGACCGCATTATCCATGGCTGGCAATGTCCCATATATGTGGGGCGGCACAAGTCCATCGACTGGCTTTGACTGTTCCGGACTCGTCGCATACAGTTATGGCTTATCCGCTCGGACCACCAGTCAGCAGCAGGCACTTGGCACCCATCACTATGATGTAGCCAACGCCCCTGCCGGAGCACTGTACTTCTATGGTTCGGAAAGCAATCCATCGCATGTCTCCATCTGCATTGGCAACGGCAATTCCGTCCAGGCACTGAATCCAAATCTAGGGATTCAGGTCGTCAACAATTCAGGTCTCATGCCCGACTATTATGTTGTCATTGGGCAGTAAATACTCTTTTCATTGCAATGAAGCGTGATTCTTCCGATATTTCTCGGTATGATCCACGCTTTTTTATATTCTCATTCAACAGATTTCTTCATGATTTATCCCGTTATAATATTCATTTTCAAAAATAGATACCTATATCATCACACTGCCGTTGGAAGATTGAAGGATACACGATGAAAAAGAACAGTACGGGCACATCTTGTTTCTTACCCGCTGTTTCTACTATAATTTCCCTATGATAACTATGTTCAGTCAGCAGCAGCTTCTGCTGTTCGACATTGGTATTGATCTATTTGGTATCTGCGAACTACTGATCCTGCGGATCTATCTTCGCAAAAATGCCCTTACCACGCAGGAATATACTCTGTTCCGGCGCGTCATTTCGTTTACGCTCATTGCGCTGATTGGAGATATGTTCAGCTGGGCAGTCAATGGCCAGCCTGGTGCTTTTTTCAAGGTCATGAACTATGTATCCAATCTAACGTATCAGACAGCCCAGTTGATTGCGGCAATGTATATCTTTGTTTTCTTTTACTGGATCAGTCATTCTCGGGATTTAATGAAAAAGGTACAGATTTTTGCCTTGGACATTCCCTTCCTGCTGATCTTCCTGTGTGCCTTGTCCACCCCATGGACGGGACTGGTCTTTACAGTAGATGCTCAGAATTTGTATCAAAGAGGAATTTTGCTGCCATACTTTTCAATGGCAACTCTGGCCTATATCTTTGCGGCTTCCTTCACCTGTGCGATACGTATTACGCATGAAACACTGCAGGACCGCAGAAGACGGCTGCGTGTATTGGCCTGCTACTGTATCCCCGTGATTCTAGGAAGCATGATTCAGACTTCAATCTATGGCATTTCCTTGGTGCTGCCTTGTTCCGTACTCGCATTATTCATGACCTTCCTCAATGAACAATACTTGAAGATTTCTGTCGATGCCTTGACCGGATTGAACAACCGCGGCTGTTTTGACCGGTATCTGAATACACAGCTGGAGACCGACAGTAAAGAAGATCTTGTCTTGATCATGATCGATATCAACGAATTCAAAACGATCAATGACGAGTTCGGTCACCTCAAAGGTGATGTTGTATTAAAGACCGTTGCGGATATTCTTCGGTATTCCGCAACAAGTAAGAACGTCTTCCTTGCCCGTTATGGCGGAGATGAGTTTGCCTATATCCTGCATCGTTCACAAGTATCCGCACAGACGATCATGGATGAAGTCCAGCTGGAATTTCATGCCTTCAATCAGAAAAAGACGCTTCCTCTCGAACTTGGGGTAGCGATGGGAGCTGCCGCCTATGACAGTGAAACGGTGAATACCGCAGAACGGTTGATCCGGAAAGCAGATGCCCTGATGTATGACGCAAAGAAGTCGATGAAACAGCCGGAGATGGATCTCTCCAGCAGTAAAAAGAGCAATGGCTTCTGGGGACAGAATAGGAAGAACAAAGAGTAATCATTGATGAGAATCGTTCTAACGATGTTAGGTGGAACAATATTATTGCAATATATTCATTAAAATAAAGGAGCAATGGCCAATTGGTCACTGTTCCTTTTTTAGGATATCATTTGAATTATTGAATGTATTTCCCCCATGGATCAATTTCCGGTTTCTGCATACACAGTTGGTATAAAGTCCATGCGTACACTTTCGTGCATTTCACCAGGTCTTCTATATCCATCCATTCATTTGGCTGATGGGCTATCCCATTCTGTCCTGGAAAGCTAGGGCCATAGTTTATGATGGTTGGACATACATTCATATATGTCCCGCCAGAAGTCACTGTCGGTTCAATGGTAGTATTTGTGGCTTCTTCATACGCATGGTTTACCGTCTGAACGAACCAGCTGTCAGAATTGTGTGACAGCACGGGCGAATCCTCTACGAGTTCTGTTTTCAGGTCTCCAGCAGCTTCTGCAATCCTTTGAACAATTTTTTGGATATCACACCGCGGATAGCTAAGGGAGAATCGTATACCAAGTCCATTGGCCGATTCAAAGAGGTTCTTTGTCCGAATTGCCATTTCGCCAAATTTATCGTCTTTTACATTAATTCCTAAGCGGTCTCCGTTTGGTCTCGCGTTCATTAGGTATTCATTTGCGAATACCACCAGCTTTTCAGAATCACCGCTCACTTCGATGACTGCTCTTCCTTTTTTACCGTAAACCGCTGGGAACTTATTATCTGGCGTAAAACCCATCAACGGCTCTTTTTCATGAGCCAAGTAGTATTTACAGTCTTCCATTCCTGTTTCTTCATTTGTACCAAACAGAACACGTACTGGAATAGAAGGTACAACACCAAGATCTTTTAATGCCAACATTCCATATAATGCTGAGAATAATGGCCCTTTATTGTCTAATGCACCTCTGCCCCAGATTTTTCCGTCATGAATTGCCGCAGAGAAAGCTGGATCATTCCATCCTTTGCCAATATCAACAACATCTAGATGTCCCATAATACCAATGTATCTCTCACCTACGCCCCATTGGCCATAACCCATATAGCCATCGCAATTACCAGTTGCAAGACCTTCCCGCTGACAAATCTTCAGAGCCTTGAGCAAAGCTTCATTCACACCACTTCCAAAAGGCATTCCTTCCTTTGGCTCCGTACGCTGCGAATCAATATGAATCATGGTGCATACATCATCAATCAGATTCTGTCTGCGCTTTTCTACCTGTTCAAATATTTCCTCTTTATTCATTCAAATGCCTCCCAGCCATTTAGCAACTTCTCATAGATTTCAGGTGTCATTCCTAATGTCATCTCTGTCATCAAATCCGCACATGCTTCAACATCTTTCTTGCTGATAACAGACTGCATTGTATGCATGTATCGAATTGGAATCGAAAGTGTCATTGCCATAATGCCTTCAAATGATTTATGAATGTTACCAGAATCTGTTCCACCGCCTTTGAAAACGGCATATTGTACTGGAATGTTTTTTTCCTTCGCAATTTTTTCTGCGTAACGTATTAATCCACGATGAGCAATCGTATTTGAGTCGATCATTGACAATACAACGCCACCGCCTATATGGCATGTATTATAATCTGCCGGTGTATCACCAGCAACGGTCGTGTCGACTGCGAGTGATAGATCTGCATGAATGACATCCGTAGCGGTTCTTGCACCACGCAGGCCTGGTTCTTCCTGAATCGTACCAGCACAATAGAGAGGGCCACGATAACAATGGCGCAGTTTCTCATACGCCAACAGCTCAGCCGCACAGCCAGCACGGTCATCGAAGGCTTTACACAAAACAAGATTTGAATCCAATAAATTGGTAAATGCTCCATGTGGAACTACCATCGTTCCAGGTACAATTCCAGCCTGTAATACCTGCTCTCGATTCATCGCACCGATATCGAGATATAAATCCTCCATCGCCATGGTGCGTGCGCGTACCTCTTTTGCTAAACCATGACTTGCCGGGCTTCCGATCACACCTGGGATTCTTTTTTCATCATCGGTAATTACATCGACTCTTTGACCAAGCAAAACATGTGTCCACATGCTTCCAATCGGCTGCAGACGAATGTAACCATGATCATCAATACTTTTTACACTGAATCCAACTTCATCCATATGAGCCGCAAATTGTACTTTTATACCGGCAGCATTTTCATTGCGCACTCCAATAACCGAGCCAAGTCCATCACGATATACCCGGTCAGACAATGTTTCTAAATGAGAAAACATTATTTGTGCAGGAATGTGTTCATGACTGGAAATTCCAGGCGCTTCCGCAAGTTCCTTTAGTAAAGATTCAGTGTTCATGCTCAGCCTCAAACTGAATTGCATGGATTTTTTCGGCGTTCAACTGACGACAGTAAAATGTACATTCTTTTACCAGAGTATCTACATCATTAAAGTCTGCAATTGTAACATTTGTACCGATATTCTTCATTGCAATACCAACTGCCAGACATGGTGTTCCATTAATTGTTTTATGGATAAAGGAACCATCATTCCCCAAATAGCCAAAATATGGCTGTGTCTTAACCTGACTTGTAAAGTCTTTCCGAAGCAATATGCTTGGCAGCATCTGTTTATCATAGTATTCGCAGACGATGCCCTCACCCATATGAACCGTCGGATCTGCATGATTTGCTTCAAATCCAGACAATACCAGAGCTATATCCGGTCGGACGGTATACGTCGCTGTTTTCGTTCCACGCCATCCAATCACAGACTGCGCAATTCCACCAAAAGCGATTTGATAATCCAACATATCATCTTTCAGATTTTCATAGATTTCTAAGATTGCTTCAATCATCAAACGGTTATACAAAGCTTTGCCTAAAGCAACATGATCATTCAGCATCTTCATATCACCGTCAACTAACGCTAGATCGCCAATCTGAAAAATGTTCTTTGCTTCCGTTTCACTCATTCCTGTCTCAATGCTAAGTTCAGAAAGAGTCACTGTACTTTTTGCATCTTCCATGAATTTTGTGCCAATACAAGTCACTACTCCATAGTAGTATTTATGATTTCTCGTCCAGATCTGCACTCTTTGATGAAGCAGACTAGCTGGGCTAATATCTTCCAAAGTCACAAATGAAAGTCTGCCATCCTCTAATATATTATCAATCATAAGGCCGACTTCATCCATATTGGTCGTAATCATCAATATCGGTGCATCCTCATGCAGACTCTTTTTCATACCAAAGATAGAACCTAAACGATCTTTAACAATTGTTGTGCCAGCAAGAGATTCGGTTATAATGTCACGGACATCATTTTCTTCACCGCTCACACCCATCGCATTACATAAGTTCATTGCACGTTGTATATTTCTTTGATTCATCAAAAACCTCCTTTTAAAAAACCCGGAATCTTTAAGAGTTCCGGGTCTGTTATTTAATAACAGTACTTTTCTGAAAGTGCCGTAATCTTTTCCGGATGATTTACACTTGCATCCATAAATTCTGCTAAATGTTCAAAGGAATCTCCTAGACCAACACCGCCTTTTTTTGGCATTTTTAGAATAGGCAAATGATCAGAATACTTACGGATAACTTCCTCATTTTCCTGTGACATCATGGCACAAGCATGAATCTCCGTTTGTTTCAGAATAGATTCACAGCATACAGCACACATTTCCGAATAATCTGGAAAATTAAATCCAGGACCGCACACAACGAAATCAGGGGCGAGCCTTTTGACCATTGCGGTCAGCTTCGTAACGACTTCATCAGTGTGCTCCTTGTAGTACCCAACACCGCAATACAGCGTTGCCTGTACTTCTGCATTGATTTTCTTAAATGCAGGTTCCATGATCTGTGCTGTTCCAATCCCTCCATGTGCCGCTCCTAAAGGACAGTTGGGATTGGATTTGCCGCCTTCTCCGGATAAGCCGGAGTCAAATATCAGCACGACTTTCATATTAGTTTAACTGCAGATCATCGAAAGACAGATCATCAAGATCATCTTTCTTATCTGCTGCATTCTTTTCATCTTCAAGATATCTGGAATCCTGCATCTTCATGAATGGATAGTAAATACCCATATCCATTGCTAACTGAACTGCCTGCAGAATGACTGCATTGATAGAACCAGTGACTAAGAAACCTGAGATGAAGATTGGCGTTGTCCAAGACAGCTGTACACCAATCGTAATTGGAATAAAACCAACCTGTGTAGCAACTTGAGCAAGAATTGTATTCAGAACAGGTGTTAGTAAGAATGGAATAGCCATTAATGGGTTCAGCACGATTGGCAGACCGAAGATAATAGGTTCGTTGATGCCAAAGATTGCAGCTGGCAGAGAAAGCTTTCCTAAAGTCTTCATACGCTTTGACTTTGCGAAGAATGTCATCATGATGACAAGACCAAGAGTCGAACCGCCACCGCCAAAGTTGCAGAAGAAGTCGGAGAATCCAGCGGTAAAGATGTTAGTCATTGGCATGCCGGCGGCTGCTGCCTCGTAGTTCTCAAGCGTCAATGCCTGATGAATTGGCGAGAAGATTGTGTTTGTAACAGCTGGTCCGTTAATTCCAAAGAACCAGAATAATGTACTCAGGAACTGATACAGGACTTCAAATCCAGCGGAACGTCCTACACCTACCAGAGGTGCCTGCAATACTGCATAGATAAATGCTGGTGCATTGCCGTAAGAAGTGTGTGTGAAGATTACATTTACAACGAAGAAGACAAACATTGCAAATGCGGCAGGAAGTAGAGCAGCGAAGGAATCCATAACTGCTGGTGGAACACCATCTGGCAGCTTGATGACCCAATGCTTCTTAACAGCCCACTTGAACAGCAGAACTGTACAGATTGCTGTAATCATCGCAAGGAAGATGCCCTTTGTACCCAGGTTTGCAAAAGCAAATCCAGAGAAAGACTTTCCTGCCTCATTTGTGTATGCTGGGAAACTCTTTGGGGCTAAGATCAAAAAGTTGACCAGCGAAAGGATTGCGCATTCAATTTTGTCGACGCCGTTTTCTCGAGCATATGCATATGCAATACCAATACATCCTAAAATTGCATAGCAGTCAAATGTCGCTGAAGTAACTGCATCTAAATTTGCTTCCCATCCCTCTCCTGCAAAACCAGCGATGAATTCTGACCAGCCTGCAATTGGGAAGTTTGAAATTAGTAAGAAGATAGATCCGATGATGATCATCGGTACTGCAAACATGAAACCATCTCTTATGGAAACCAATACTTTATTCTTCGATAATGTATTGGCTATTGGCATCAGCCAACCTTCCAATTTTTTCATCATAATCCTTTAATTCCCCTCTTTTTCTTGTTTTTTTAGATTGATTAATACCTGTTTTAAAACTCGTTCACCATTCATACTGCCGTAGTCTTCCTGATCAATGATGTCAATCAGTTTCCCTGTGTCTCCATACTTCTCTTTGACTTTGTCATAAAGATACTTTACTTGAGGTCCAAGCAATATCACATCAGGGTTTGATTCTGCGACGATCTTATCAAGCTGCCCGTCTGGGAATGCCTTCACCTCGACCGGTACCTTGTGCTCGTCCGCAACTTTCTGCATCTTGCTGGCCATCAGTGACGTCGACATGCCTGCATTGCAGAACAAATAAACTTTACGTATCATGATTATCCTCCTTTCGTTATATCTCTAGCTTTATCCTAGAGGATTTACTGTTGCGTTTTTGACAAGTACATTTCCGCTTCCTAGGAAATCAGAGCACTTTGCCAGTTCCGTCATATACGTCAATTACTTCTGTATGAAACAGCCGATCATGAAGCATTCTGCTCTGTTTTTTATCAAGTAACGAACTCACAAGAGAATATACAGAAATCACAACAATTGGTCCGCTCAAAATCCAATCCATCATTTGTGGATTACTGTAAAGGAACTTTAAGATCAGCACATTCTTTAAAACAGAAATAAAGTAGTAGAACGTTCCCTCTAACAATAAACATCCAATAATAAAGCGCTTCATCATTGTCATAACATCAACATCAGCAGTTTCATCTTCGACAACTTTAAGCTGCAGAACATGCTGCATCAATGTCTGTCCCTTCCAAACTTGGCATGGCACATAAACAAAATAGAAGAGCGAAACTAGAAAAATGGTCAGCAGGATCACAGCACACTGTCCTACAGATACATCTGTTAAATCATTGATAATAACAAGTTCACCATGATTCATAAAACCATAGACCAATGCTGTCAAAAGCACACATAGGCGATTTACAATTAAATAATCAATGCCAAATGCTAAAATACGACGAATAAAGTAACCCACACGGCTGTTGCTGTTTCCATTTTTCTTTTTCATATTCTTATACCTTCTCTCCTGCCTTATCCTTTGCCCAGGCAAGTACTTCCTCCAACATCATCAATACTGTTTCTGTACTCATAATCTGATCTTCTGCATGTACCAGAAGCAAATCCAGTTCCACTTTGTCACCTGCAGCTTCTTTTTGAATCAATGCGGCATGTTCGAGATGTGCATTGTTAAAGTCTTCTTTTCCTTTTTCGATTAATTGTTCTGCTTCTTCCAAATTTCCTTTTCGAATATTGCGCATTGCTTCAATGAACGAACTGCGTGCTGCACCAGCAGCTGAAATAATATGAAAACTGATTAACTCATTGCCTTCCATCATTTATCCTCCTCTTTTTCAAATATCCTTGACTGCTTCAACAAGATCTTTTACTTTTTCTGGTGAAACCACATCATAATCAAAGTCATCATGATATGCATAACTGACATTCTCTGTTTTCGTTGTCGGATCATTCATCCATGCCTTCGCACTAGAATGGACCTGCTGCACATTTGTTCTATGAATCAGTTCGATAGCATTATCACTATGAATGCCACTGCCTGCCAAGATTTGTATCGAACCGCCATACATTTTCTGTAAGTATTGAATTCTTTCTATGCCTTCGAGTGCTGTGTTTTTGCCACCGGACGTCAATACCCGATCACACCCTAATTCAATCAATATTTTCATCGTCTCATCGACATTCTCAACGCAGTCTAATGCACGATGGAATACTGCCTCTCGACGGTCTGGATAAGAGTGAATCAAATCAATCATTCGCTCTGTCGAATATCGATCAATTGACCGGTCTTCATTGAGAAAACCAAAAGCAATTCCCCGGCACCCTATATCCAACATCAATTTTGCATCTTCGAACATGATTTCCTTTTCATTCATGTCATAACAAAAACCTGCTGCTCTTGGCCGTACCATACAAACGACTGGTATATGGCAATCTGCCATCACTTTTCTCACCGTTGCAGCTGAAGGTGTCAATCCACCAAGAAATAATGCGCTGTTTAATTCCACACGATCAGCGCCATTATTTTGCGCAGCCATGCAGTCTTCATAACTGCCACAGCATATTTCAACTTTGATCATTTTTGTTCCACCTGTGCACTATGCGTCGACATATATTTCTCAAGCCATTCTTCGCTAGCTTTTTCATACGATGTATGTCCATTTTCAACATGTGTTACATATACGATAGGTTCTTCGCCTTCTTTTGCAGCAACAAAGGAAAACCCATCAATGTTTGTTGCCGCCCCAAAATCACCATTTTTCGAAACAGCAATAACAGACAAATCGCCTGCTTTACCACGGCATGCAATCAATTTTTGATTTAATTCGTTGACCGCCTGATCACAAGCCTCCTGTGCACTCTTTCCTTCTTTCATACAGCGTACAATCTCATAGGAAATGCATCCTTTCATCAGATCTTCTCCCAATCCAGTCGCACTAGCTGCACCTATACTGCTGTCTGCATAGAAGCCGCTCCCCACAATAGGAGAATCGCCGATTCTACCTGGTCGTTTCAAGAACAGACCACTTGTCGATGTACCTGCTGCAATACTGCCTTTTTGATCTACTGCAACAATGCCGACAGTATCATGCCCTTTATATGGGTTCTGTGTTGTATGTGATTCCTGGACCTTTTCCCAATATAATTTTTTAGCTCTCGGCGTGAGCATATTCTTTCGCTCAAATCCTTCATGACTGGCGAATCTTTCTGCTCCCTGAGCTGCAAGAATGCAATTTGTTTCCTCATGAGATAATCTGCGAGCAATAGAAATCGGATTTGCAAAATCATGAATACCTGCTACAGCCCCAATATCCATCGTGTCACCATTCATAAAACCGGCGTCAAGTTCAACATCCATTTCTTCGTTTGGCAGGCCACCATATCCAACAGATTTGTACCATTGGTTATCTTCTACTGCTTTTGCAGCCACTTCGATTGCATCAAAGGCATTTCCTTTTTGATTTAATTGTTTCCCCGCTTCTGTCACCCCCTCCAGTGCCATACGCCACGTTGCCACCATCGTCCAGCTCATTGTTTTCTCCTCCTTATTCAATTGGTTCACGATAGAAACCACCATAGAAATCTTCTGTTTTATAGACATTAATAATTGCATGCGGATCAACACTTAGCATCAGCTCTGCAATATCTTTTGTTTCATAAGAGGACGCCACCGTACTTAACACATAATATGGTGTATGCGAGTATCCTCCCAATCCCTGAAGGATTGTGATTCCATGCCTGTATTTGCTAGTATATGTCTTTACTAAATTTTCAGGATCTTTGGTCGTAATCTGTAAGGTAGAACGTTCATAGCGATGATAAAGTGATTCAATCATCTTCGTTGATATGAACTGGAATAACACCGAATATCCAACTGGTTCCCAGCCAAATTTCAAGCCAAAGATACATAGCAGACAGCAGTTGTAGATAAATACATAATTCCAGATTCCTTTCCCGGTTTTGTTCGATACATAGAGAGCGATAAAATCGGTTCCCCCTGTACTGGCATTTCCTTTTAAAGCAACCACAGTACCTAGGCCATAAATGACACCGCCTACAATTGCATTCAACATCGGGTCAGAAAATACAGGCGAAAAGGGAACAACATTTAGAAATATTGAGAGAAGGACGACCTGAAGCGAAGAGAAAAAGGTAAATTTCAGCGATATTGACTTTACACAGAGCAAAGCTGCAGGAATATTCAACAATATATTAATCATTCCCAAATTCAACTGAATTCCATACTCTTCTGCAATCATTTGAATCAAGATAGATAATCCTGTAAATCCGCTGGATAAAAACCCAGATGGACGGACAAACATCTTTAAACCAGCAGTAATCAATAAGGCAGACAGTGTCACCATGAAACCGGTATATAAGTAACGAATGCAGGCTCTATTCTTCATCTTTTTTGTAAAATTTCGCATTCATCTCCGCCTCTGTTAATATATTATCTGTGGTTTTATTCTCATGCCTGCAATAAATTTCCTAATACTAGGAAATGGCTATCGTTGAATGCCCTTTTATCTACTCTATAATAGAAACCGGAGATACCTGACTATATGACGAATCGAAAGGAACAATTACTTGGACTGCTGAAAAAACAAAACGGGTGGATTACTGCCCGCGAGCTTTCGCAGATTCTGAATGTATCAGACCGAACAATCCGTTCTGATGTCAATTCCATTAATAGCGAGCATACGAATCCATTGATTGAATCCAACATTCGGCAAGGATATCGTCTGGCACCAGAAGCCATTGCCCTGCCTCACAGCAGAAAAACTGACACTGGATCAATTCCGCAGACACCTGCCGAAAGAAAAAACTACATTATTAAACAGCTATTGGTATGTCGAGACCGTATCCGTGTTTCAAATTTAATGGATGAACTGTATATTTCTGAATATACCTTAGAAAATGACTTAAAGAACGTACGTAAGAGTATTGGTGCATATCCCGACCTGGAAATACAGCGTTGCGGGAATCTGCTAAGCCTGCAGGGACCTGAAGAATCCATTCGCGAATTATATAAGGCAATGATGTTAGACGAAACGCATCGTAACTTCTTAAATATTAATGAAATTGCCGCATTATATACCACCTTTGATTTATTGAAATGTAAGTACATTCTAGAGACCATTTTGGACAATCATGGTTATTCGGTGGATGATTCATCTTTCCCATCCCTGATCCTTCATGTCGGCATTTCGATTGATCGGATTATTAATGGAAAGTATGTACAGTCTTCCCACTCCAGCGATGCGGTAAAAAAATCAAAAGAATATCAAATTGCCCAGGAATTTTTCCAGCGAATCAGCACTTTATACCAAACACAGGTTGCGGACAGCGAGTCCGCGCAGTTGGCCCTTTTATTAATGGGCAAAAAAGGAACATATTTTAATGATTCTCAGCTCGCTGGTGTCAATGATACAAATTCAAAAGAATTAATCTGTGGTCTTTTGAATCACATTAATCAGCAATATGGGATTGATTTCACCAACGATGAAGTCTTAATTGTTGGCCTTGCGCTTCATATACAGTCATTAGTTGAACGTTCCCACAAAAATATTGCGGCAGCAAATCTCTACCTGCAGGAAATCAAGCGTAAGTTCCCTCTGATTTTTGAATTGGGTGTGACCAGTGCCAATTACTTATCAGAAAAGCTGAATATTCCAATTGTGGAAGATGAGATTGGCTTCATTGCGCTTCACTTAGGAATGGCTTATAAGCGTTATGAAGACTCGAAACTGCTGCGGGCAATTTTGATCATGCCGAAAACACAGGCAATTTCAAATGCCCTGCTGCAGCGCATTAATTTAAATTTTTCTGAATATATGACGGTTGTAGAGACATTTGACTACTTCGAAGAAAGCAAGATTCTGCGCGCACGGCCTGATTTAATCATCTGCTGTGTACCGCTGCAGCACAGTCTGCCAATTCCAACCGTTCAGATATCTATTTTTCTATCGAGAGATGATGAATCATTGATTTTTGCGGCGCTGAACAATATTGAGCAGAAGCGCTTAAAAGAAGAATATTCAGAGTATCTGCGGGAGATGATTCGCCCACAGCACTTCTATCGCGATATGATTTTTGACTCGCGAGAAGAAATTCTTCGTTTCTTATCTGATGATCTCTATCACTCCTTAGCAGTATCGAAAGAATTTTATTCCTCGTTAATGAAGCGAGAGGCAATGTCCCCTACGTCCTTTAGCTGTGGCTTTGCGATTCCACATCCAGTTGACCATACCGTCCTGCAGTCCAATATTGCTGTCATGATACTTCGCAAGCCGGTCAGCTGGGGATCATTTGATGTAAAGATCATCTTCTTATTAGCAGTAGAAAAGATGGAAAGCCGTGCCGTAAAACCTTTCTTTGACTGGATGACGAATTTATCCAACAATCCAGATCAGCTCTCTGCTTTGATTGAAAGCCGTACATATCAAGAATTCATCGGGAAAATGTTCTAGACATTTTTTCGTTCTATTTGTTAAAGCATTTTATCTTTGGAGGAAAATTTTAAATGCGTATTGAACAAGATTCACTTGGCTCGATGGAGCTTCAGGATAACGATCTCTTTGGAATCAATACCCTGCGAGCTGCTGAGAATTTTAAGCTGCCTGGAAAACAGACAGACTTGCAAATGATCCATTCCCTGGCAATTGTTAAGAAAGCTGCCGCATTGGCATATCAAGAACTGGGTGTTCGTGAAGATGGCATCTATAATGCCATTGCGGATGCCTGTGATGATGTCATCGAAGGCAAATATGATGATTCATTCTTCTTAAGTGCATTTCAAGGTGGTGCTGGCACTTCGACAAATATGAATGTCAACGAAGTTATTGCCAATGCAGCTTTAGTCAAGCTTGGCCATAAACCAGGAGAATATCAAATTATTCATCCACTGGATGATGTCAACCGTGGACAATCCACCAATGATGACTGTCCAACAGCTTTGCGTATTTCTGCAATTACACGTCTTCGTCATCTAAGTGAAGCTTGTGATCAGCTGGAAGAAAAGCTCAGACTACGAGCAGCTGAATTTTCCAAGATCAGAAAATTAGGCCGTACCGAGCTGATGGATGCTGTTCCAATCACGTTAGGAAATGAATTCAATGCCTATGCCGATGCCATTCATCGTGATCACGGTCGTATGAAAGTCAGCGAAGAACGACTCAGCAAGATCAATCTAGGAGGAACCGCAGTTGGTTTAGGCAACAATTCCACGAAAGAATATCGTGACCTTGTATTAGACAAGCTGAATGACCTGACGCAACTGCAGTTGGAAGAACCAAGCAATCTTATGGACCCAACACAGAACAACGATGTATTCGTTGAAGTATCCGGTCTCTTAAAAGCTTTAGCTGTCAATCTTTTAAAGATTGCTGGAGATATTCGCTTAATGAGCAGCGGGCCTCACGGCGGTTTCGGTGAAATTCATCTTCAAGCACTACAACAGGGTTCTTCCATTATGCCCGGCAAGATCAATCCAGTCATTCCTGAAATGATCATGGAAGTTGCGATGCGCGTAATTGCGAATGACTCCGCCATCACTTTGGCCTCATCCCGCGGTGAATTCGAATTGAATGCCTTCTTCCCATTGATTGCGGATAGTTTGCTTGAAAGTCTTGATCTTTTGAATTCCGGTATCGAGCTCTTCAATACAAAATGCATCAGTACATTAAAAGCTGATTCAGAGGCATGCAAGCGGCATTTATATGCCTCCAGTGCATTTGGCACAGCATATATTGGAAAACTCGGATACGATAAAGTCAGTCATATTATCAAGGAAAATTCTCCAGAAACTGCAAAGGAATTACTGGACCAGTTGATTCAGCATATTAACGATAAAACAATCGTTAAAGAATCCCATGAATAACACAAAAGGGTAAAGCAATCATTACTTTACCCTTTTGTACATTTCATGAACTACATTATAAGCTTTAGTTGTGCATTGCACATTTGATCAGATCCATGAGATGTGCATTGCGTAAAGAATCCTGTAAAGACATGACATTACTTTCGTGCATGTCTTTTTTCATTAATGCATCAAAGTGATGAATCTGACCATAGAAGTCATCATGAACATACGGAAGATCCAGGATCTCTTCTTTTCCATAGGACAGCAGATGGATGCAGTCTGGCCGATGCGGCTTTTCAATGATCATTGTGCCCTTTGTCCCAACGATTTCGACCAATGGTTCCATCTTGCGGTCAATCCCGGCAATTACTTCTGCTTCAATTGTTCCAAACTCCATCGTCGCATCAACAAAGTAATCCACACCATTCACAATATGCGACGATACATTCTTTACCACTGGTTCCCCATTCAGCAGATCATTGACCCAGTTGACACAATAGCATCCGGTATCTAACAGTGCCCCGCCAACCACTGGTTTGGTAATGTAGCTGGTTTCGTATTTCTCTTTTGGAAAGACAGAAGAAATCTGTGCTTTGATAGATACAATGTCGCCAATCGCATTCTCCTGCAGCAGTTCTTTGGCTTTGATATATGCTGGTTCAAAGCGGGACTTCATCGCTTCCATAAAGAGGACGTGTTCCTGCTGGGAAGCAGTCATGATCTCCTGCATTTCTTTTTCATTGAGCACGGCTGGTTTCTCACACAGCACTGCTTTCTGTGCGTGGATTGCCTTCAGCGCCCATTCCCGATGCATATCATGCGGCAGACCGATGTACACAGCATCCACATTCGGATCCGCTAATAAATTCTCATGCCCAAGATAGATTTTCTCACACGGATGTTCCTGCTGAAAAGCCTGCAGCTTCTCTGGATTTCTTCCACTGATGGCATACAGGACGGCATTCTCTTCGTACGTCAAACTCTGGGCAAATCGCTTTGCGATATTCCCTGCCCCAAGGATTCCCCATTTGATCATAGACATGTATCTCCTAATCACATCTTACACCCGTTATTACCACTTCCATAGAGACATGCATACCAAAAACAGACGATCTATCTTTACGAAAGACCGCCTGTGTTGTTCAGAGATTGTATACGTGATTGGAATTTAGATCAGTTTCTGATTTCGTGCTTCATTGATGGCAGCACCTTTACTGCTGACTCCTAACTTCTTATAGGTCTCCTGGTTATAGTACTTGACGCCTGCCTTTGATAAGCCAATACTGTCGGCAATCTCTGCGACATTCATCCCTTCTGCCTGCATCCGTAGGATCTTGACCGCTGTATCACTCAGGGTGACTGCCGCAATCTTCTTCTCTTTTAGATAACTTGGATACATGTTGGCCATCAGTTCACTCTCTGCCAGAACTTGTTTCTGGAAAGATCTGTCTTTCCATGTCAGTTCCGTGCTCTTGAGCAGTTCATAGAGCGGTGCTCCTTCCCGGGATAAGACACGGACAAAGTGATATTCCTCGGCCTGGCTTACTGCATCCTGTATAATCTCTTTCCATTTCGGATTGCCCATACGGTAATTTGTAATGGCAAGCAGGATCTTCGTTTCAATCTGCAGATAAATGCGGTCACGCTTTTGTGCATACAGCAGCAGTGTCTCTAATAACATCAATGCCTTTTCTTTGCGTCCCATGGAGAGATAGACTCTTGCCTTGGTCACATACCGATACCGTTCCAACGTACAGAAGCCCTGGTCTTCATCCGGCATTTCTTCCATCAGCTTGGCAATTTCTCCTGTCCGGCTGATCAAAAGCAGGGTACGGATCTTGAAGGTATGAATGCCAAGGATCAATTGTTCGGAACACCCTTGGCAGGAAGCTTCGAAACTGTCAATGCTTTCCAAAGCATCGTTGATATGATTATTCATGATCGATAACTGTGCCAAGATGCCGACAGCCACAAAGACCTGCTCCGGTTTACCGCCGCTCTCTGCCTGCATTCTGCCTTTTCCTGCAAGCATGGCAACTTCATAGTTATCTTTTCCCTTTTCAAAATAACTTTCGGCTAAGCAGAGATTCACTAAGCCTTTGCCAAACTTTCCTAGGACCAGTTCAATTGGCCGGCCGGCAGTCAGAGCAATCTGTTTATCATTCTTGGACCATTCACAGAAATCTTTTCCGCCATTCATACAGGATGGCTGGTTATTCGTTAAAGAGACTTCCGGCATATAAGAATTGCGGTCACTGACCACCTGCCAGATATGGACCAGGATTTCTTTCATATTCACGGTGCCGCGGTGCGGCAATGCCACATCCAGATAGAACAGACGTGCCTGTGCTTCTTTCTTTGCACTGCCAGTCTGTGTCTTGGCATATGCCACCAATGTCTGATACCAGCGTTCACTTTCTTCATCATTCATCATGATGGACTGCAGCATACTGATGGCTGCCATCAGCACTGCACTTTGCCGGATAATCTCTTCCGGTAAGGAAAGATAGTATTTCCGCAGCTCCCAATAGTGACCTGTGCCCGGATGATTCCGTGCATTCTCAATCAACAGACGGGACATGCTTTCTTTCTGATCACACTTCTGATACATCTCCAATGCTTTGGTGATCTGCCCCTGCATCTCATAGCAGTTGCCGGCCCGGTAATACAAGTTTTCAATGTGCGTCTTCGTCGATTTTTTTAACAGACGGCGGCGCATCGAAAGAATCATCTGCGGGCGCATGACATATTCAATGGAATTGTCCTTCACGATTTCCATAATGAAGTTGCCAGTCTCCTGTGCTTCGACAATGATCTTACCCGCATCATTGCGCTTGGTGATCATTTGTGCCATCTGCAGATCAAACGTATCCACAACAGAGATATCCATTAAGAATTCCTGCATCTCCACATCCCATAGATCATACACATGTGATTCCAGATAATCCCAGCAGTCCAGCCGGGTCGTTTCAATCATTTCCGTCTCTTCTTTCAGCCGCTGCGCTGCGGTGCCATTGCTCTTGGGCAGCAGAGAGAAACGCATTGCCATGATCTTAAAGAATAACGGCTGGCCATGACCATACTGGTGGATCCGCTTCATGGATTCACTCATGATGGACAGCTGCCATTGATCCAGATAGCTCTCTTCTTCTTTTTGCGAAAACGCCAATGCACTTTCCGGAATGATAACGAACAGATGTTCAATATGCAGTGGTTTCATCCACGCAGGAATCGGTGCCCGTGAGATCAGGATCAGCCATATCTTTGGATCCTTCATTAATTCATCCAATACTTGATACCAGGCATCCCGGTCTTCCGTTGTCTTCAATAACTGCAGATCATCTAAGACGATGATCCTCTCTTTTTCTAAATGGTTTCCGCTGATCAGATTGGCCTCCATGAAGTCCGCATCCGCAGCAGAGTAGTATTCATATTTGCGTCTCGCAAAATAGTCTGTCACAAAAGAAGTCTTGCCAAACCCTGTCGTACCAAAGATATAAACGGTCTGATGAATATTCTGTGCAGACTTCATCAGATCATTCGCCTTCTTCGGACGGATGTATTTTTCATCGACTGTCAGTTTTGCACGATTGGCTGCCATGGCTTTCCTTCTTTCCATCTGGAACACACTGTCCTTATTTTATCCCTGAAATACGATATATTTCTAAAAAATAGAAAAGATCCCACAAGAGAATCCCTCTTATAAGATCTTAACTGAACCCCTAAATTTCAGTTTTATGAATTGAGCTGGAAGATGCCAACCCTCTGACCACCCTCGCAAGTTACGTCATTGCCTGCGGGAATGCCCGAAGAATTGTTTCCCAGCTCAACTCTGTTAGTATTCTATAGAATGGAATCTCTTTCGTAAACTAGCCGAAGGGCTAGACTTGAATCATTCGAGAAATGTTTTTATGCCTGATACCGTTTTTTAAGCACAAGGGCACCAATTCCCGTCAGGCAGGCCGCTAACAGGACCCAAGCTTCCTCACCAATTTCACTGCCCGTACTTGTATTCACACTGCTTGCGTTTTCATTGTTATCGGCTGAAGTGGCCGGTGCCGCCTCCACCGTAAAGGTCAGCGGTGTTGTCACGCGGGTGTAGTCCTTCACATCTTCCGGCGTATAGGTTGCATTCGCACGCATGGTGCCGTCCGTCAGTGCCGTCTTGGGATCATCCCAGGTCCATCCCTTTGGCAGTGTCACCTCAGACAAAGTACTTCCTGCTTCATTCTTCACATTCGGCAGAGTCGGCACCACAGGTGTAGATTCTTTCTGCTGAATGGTAAAGAGCTTCGTCATCTCTGCGGCATTGTAATGTGCCGTTTCCTGCGAGATGACTGTTATACTGTAGTTTCCCGCATTGACAGGAGCACTCTGCAGCACTTCTTTGGTATCAACATTGGTATACACTATTTTGTAAGTTACACTCGCATCCGTATTGGAAGTAACTGCTGGTACGACTTCTTTCCCATCATATGTTTTTGAAAGATCATCCACGGTATAGACCGGATCAATCTTCGAAATGGTAAAGGTCATATTTTCTGCCTTAACATCATTGAAGTATTGACTTTTTGTAATCTGAGCAGACGCTTGATAGGTCCCTGGCTCCGTTGGAATACCGGATACTGTTTGATTGGATTTTATATCAAGAAACGTTATTATTGGTGTCACTTCAACCCGCGAATCATAATTCAGTTTCAGTGATACCGGTTTGCCATCATAGACCTTCGATGCATCATCGATGGTCAAAGTTGTTGCGGCTTTCTCGATGGTCAATGATGCATTCGTTGGTTCAACTTTATAATTTGCAGACATACTGGTTGATTTGAATGAAACAGAAGGAGTCAGGACACCAGGATATGTACCAGGACCCAGACTGCTGTAACTTTTGCCAGAATACACAGTGGCTGCAGTACAAACATTGTCTGCGGTATCAAAGGACGCTAGACCGGTTACGGTTGGAGCTGCATAGGATGATGGCTCTGTTCCCCATACACTTGTAACATTGGAAGAGGTTACTGTAAGATCTCTTGGCGTAACTGTAAAAGAAGCAGGAACACATGTAATCGCATAATTCCGTGATAGAAATGGTTTTTTGTTGCTGTTGCTGATGTCATCTTTCTTCTGAATACCAATGGTATATGTTCCTACACCCGCTGTTGCAGGAAGAGAAGCAGCTTGAAGACTTCCACGACCGCTCATGAAGTTGTATACAGTATCTTTACCTTCTCCAATTGTTTTAAAGTCTTTATCATTATAGGAAAGGTCATAGCTGATTCCATCTAAGTCACCATACGTGCACGTGCTTTCCGTTTTTCCATTCAGAGCAGCAGAAACCGTAACAGTCAATGGAGCAGGACTGACAATGACTTTGACATATCCATACGCACTATTAAAGGTATTACCAAAGGTATTACCAAAGGTATTACCACTGTTGTCTTCTAAACACACTTCGATATAAGCTGTTCCTGCATTAACAACACCAATGGTTCCTTCAGCATCTACAGTAACTGTATTTATATTTGACTCATCTGCTTCATGATAATCATCACTGACAATTGAATAACTCCATACATCTTGCCCCGCGGCAGTTGATGCCAATGCATTACAGTTGCGACTGCTGCCGCCATACACTGCATTAACAACAAATTCGTTTGATATTACTTTGTTATTAGAGTCTGTAAAGTTTACATCGCGCATTAACTTATCTTTGTAGATTGTCCGGTCTGCAGTAGAAGCTTTATAATTCTTCGAACCTGAATACGTTGCTGTAATTTTTACACTGGTGGAACTATTCGTACTAAAGGTCGCAGAGGCTTGATAGAACTCTCCGTTTGGTATGACATTTACTGTACCAAATGTTCCAACAGCATCTGCAGAAAATTGAATTGTTCCAGCTGCTTCAAGTGCATTCTCAACAATTGCTGTTACTGTTACATCGTCGCCGGTCTTAGACGTAAACATTCCTAATGTTACTTTTCTTTGTGCGATTGTAAAAGTCTTTGATGCAGAAGAGGCCGCATAATGATCACTGGCTGCAGTTGATGCAACAACCGTATACGTTCCTGCATCCTTTGGCTTTGTACTCATTGGTGTTCCAGAAGCACTGCTGCCTTCATAGTACGCATAGCTGAGTGTACCATCACTGTTCGTTGAAACAGATGGATCATCCACAGATGTTCCATCATATGTTTTATCAATTGTCTGCAGAAACGTGATGGTTGGGGCATCTGCTGCCTCCACACGTGTTGGTGTGATTGCGGATCCTGCTAAGATACAAGTTATGCCAAGAATCACAGCCATGGATTGTCTCATTATCTTCATAGTTCTTTGCCTCCTATGCAATAACAAAAGAATCCCCCGATTTTACTAAAGAGCGGTGTCATGCTGCGATGGTCACATGACATTTTTCCTAAAACGACTTTATTTTATTCCTGGCAACGACAAAATGACACTAGCCGAATGGCTAGATTTGCTGTATTTCTGGCTCAACAAAGAGAAAAAGGAACCTGCTTGCACAGATTCCTGATTCTTTAGGCTGCCTTGGTCTCAATGATATGGTAATACACACGGGACGTGATGATATAGACAATGGCATAGACGACCGCAAAGGCTCCGGCAGTCACCAGCATCCACTTCACGAACAGGCCGACATTTGTCAGACCGAATGCCGTCATCAGTTCATAGACCAGATGGAAGGCAAAGGTAATATGCAGCAAGGCAACGGCTAACGGCAGGAAGAAGACAACCAGCACCTGGGAATTAATGGTCTTCTTGACTTCTGCTTGACTGAGGCCAACCTTCTGTAAGATCTCATAACGGGAACGGTCTTCATAGCCTTCCGATACCTGCTTATAATAGATGATCAAGACCGTCGCAATTAAGAACAGTCCGCCTAAGAAAATGCCGATAAAGAGAATACTGCCAACAACTTGATAAGCATCATTCAATGTCTCTGCTTTACTGACGGCACGGACATTGTATCCAATGTTATATACATCATCACTCAGATTCTGGCAGAACTTAATCTGTTGATCCTCTGCAGCAGAGGAGTCAAAGGAATCAAACAGTGTCAGATACGAAGTGTCATCAGTACTGTAATGATACATCTTGACTGGTAACTGCTGGCTCAAGGTAAACGGATCGTTTGTATAGATGAATACAATTGGCAGATCCAGGGAGGAAGCATAGTCAAAGCTGATTGCTTCAGGATTTTCCACAAGTAATTCCTGGATATGGTAAGTGCTTGATCCAGCTGTGATGTCTTGTTTGGTAACGCGCAGCTTACTGCTGTAAACTGCGGCCTCACTGGGTCCAAGCTTGATCTTTCTGCCGGTCAATTGGTTATAGGTGGCAATGTCCATGATATGGACACTGGCTTCTGTTGCACTGCCGGCATCGGCGAGACCGATATCACTCAGCTGCATCCGGACATTGTTGTCGACATACGTCAGTTCATTGGTCCGGCTGACATCCTTGAGGTCCTGCAGCTTTGCAATGGCATCGTTCATTTCTTCTTTGCTGGATACCGTTGCAGAGATCGTGACATCCGTTGGCTGCTGGGCATCAATCATTTCTTTTGTGCCGGCATAGAGAGAGACCGTCATTGAGATGGTGACCAGCACCATGCAGGATAGAATACAGATCTGGGCTAAGCCGCTGGCATTCTGCTTCATACGGTACATCATGCCGGATACATTGATGAAGTGGTTCTTTTTATAGTAGTACTTCTTATTCTTCTGTAAGACACGCAGGATGGCAATCGAACAGGAAGTGAATAAGAAGAAGGTACCGACCATAACTAAGGCGACTGCAATGAAGAAAGCAGCGAACGCTTCCATCGGACTCTTTACATACTGGGCTAACCAATAGCCGGCACCCGTCAATACAAAGCCGATGATGGCTAACAGCCAGTTGGCTTTTGGCGCCTGTTCCCCAGCATTGCTGGCAGACATCAAGTCGATTGGCTTGGTCAGATAGATCTTCTTCAGTGTTGTTAAGTAAGCAACGAAGTAGATAGCACCGAAGATCTCAATCGTACGCAATACGGGCAGCAGTCCTAAGGACATTTGCAGATTGCCGCCATAATGGATCAAGCGAAGCAGTAATAACTGGACGAGCTTGGCAAACAAGGTGCCGAACAGGACACCGCCGGTGACCGCAATCAGAAATGACAGGACAGTCTCAAGAAAGACAACACTGGCAATCTGCGGCTTATCCATGCCAAGGACATTGAACAGACCGAACTCCTTGGTACGGCGCTTCATTAAGAAGCTGTTGATATACAGGATGAAGGCAACCGCAAAGATGCCGACGATCCAGGATCCAAAGTTCAGCATTTCCGATAAGTGGACACTGTTCATACCGGAATCCATACTGAGCATGGTGATGATGTAATGCATCATGATCATGCAGGTGCTTGCCAATAGATACGGAACATATAAGCGATAGTTGGCTTTCATGTTCGTAAAGGCAAGCTTGAAATAGAGGGCAAGCTTACGCATGAAGCTCACCGCCTCGTGCGACAACGGTCAGTGTCGACTGAATGCGTTCAT
>Ga0183095_10503_pt1 | contig 25162 bp, 25 predicted proteins | sample BioMet4_FD_130346 | JGI IMG/M metagenome (GOLD analysis project Ga0183095, IMG submission 130346) | Microbial communities from bioreactor (seeded with sewage sludge) at LBNL, California, USA - Biofuel metagenome 4 (v2) (version 3) | ecosystem: Engineered > Bioreactor > Anaerobic > Unclassified ...
CCACTGATTAAGAGTCAGTTGCTCTACCAGCTGAGCTAAGGGCGCATGTTGTTTGCCAATGATCGAGAGAAATAGACCCTATTCAAAAGCGTTTGCAAAAGTACAGTTTTTTTTAATAACCACCAAAAGTTTGCTATTTATTTTCTTAAAAACATTTATTCTAAGGCTGAATTTTCGGTTTGATTGTGTCCGAAGAGATCAGTCGGGGAGGACCATTAAGATAATTTGCCATAGTGATTCAATTTGTTTCACTGCATGATTCAATTTGTTTCACTGCATGATTCAAATTGATTTACTGCATGAATCAAATTGATTTACTGCATGAATCAAATTGATTTACTGCATGAATCAAATTGATTTACAACATGATTTATTATGTTTCACCACTCGGTTTAATATATATTAGAGCATGTTTAAAATCGGTTTATGGAATTGAAATATGTTTTTGCAATCTTTTTTTACGGAAACATTTGGCAGTTAAGTATTTTTTCGGTAATTTTGCACGCTGAATTGGGTGAATTATACCCATACAAAATATAGACTTTACTATAGTTGAATGAAGAAAAAAGAAGAGAAGTTGCAATTCCGCGTGAATGGACAGATACATGTTCGCGAGGTTCGATTGGTAACTGATGATGGCGCAGAAGTGATGCCTATTAAGCAAGCATTGGATTTGGCTCGTCAACAAGGTATAGACCTTGTAGAGATCTCACCTAATGCTCAACCTCCTGTATGCCGTATAATCGACTATAGTAAGTTCCTCTACCAGCAGAAGAAGCGTCAAAAAGAGATGAAGCAGAAGCAGGCTAGGGTAGAGGTGAAGGAGATTCGTTTTGGTCCTCAGACTGATGACCACGACTACAACTTCAAACTAAAGCACGCTAAGGAGTTCCTGGAAGAGGGCAATAAAGTACGTGCATATGTATTTTTCCGTGGTCGTTCTATTCTTTTCAAGGAGCAGGGAGAAGTGCTACTGCTCCGCTTTGCCAATGATTTGGAAGAGTATGCTAAGGTAGAGCAATTGCCGAAATTAGAGGGTAAAAAGATGTTTCTTTTTCTAACTCCGAAGAAGCAGGGAATTGTGAAACAAAGTCAGCAAAAACGTGATCGACTCGTTGCCGAGCAGTCCGCAAAGGAATCTGCCAAGGTAAAAGCCGTTGAAAGTCCCAAGACCGCAGGGACATTAGGTGATGTCAAAGGCGCAGATGCTCTTAAGCAGTTTGCCGAAGACAACCAGGACTGATAAGCAAATACTGCGTGGTACCGCCTGGTATATGCGTTGCCACCTTTTAATATCAACAAATTAAATAACAAAAAAATGCCAAAAGTAAAGACTAACTCCGGTGCCAAGAAGAGATTCCGTTTCACTGGAACTGGTAAGATTAAGCGTCATCACGCCTACCACAGTCACATTCTGACTAAAAAGACGAAGAAGCAGAAGAGAAATCTGGTACACCAGACATTGGTGGACAGCACTAACATGAAGCAAGTTCGCGACTTGCTCTGCCTCCGTTGATTCAATCACCTTTTAGTCGAACGTTTAAAGAAGAAAAATTATGCCAAGATCAGTAAATCACGTTGCATCAAGAGCTAAGAGAAAAAGAATCTTAAAACTCACCAAAGGTTACTTTGGAGCTCGCAAGAATGTCTGGACGGTAGCCAAAAATACATGGGAGAAAGGTCTCACATATGCTTACCGCGATCGTAGAAATAAGAAACGCACATTCCGTGCATTATGGATTCAGCGTATTAATGCTGCTGCCCGTATGCATGATATGAGCTACAGCCAGTTGATGGGCGCCCTCCATAAGGCAGGTATCGAAATCAACCGCAAGGTCCTTGCAGACCTCGCCATGAACAACCCAGAAGCTTTCAAGGCTATCGTTGAAAAGGTGAAATAAGCAATTATTCAAAATAACATTAAAGAGCAGACAGTATTTATTGTTTGCTCTTTTTTGTTTTAATAGGGTTCTCATAATAATGCATATATAAATATTGTTAGCTTTTGTCGTAACATTCTGCACTATGTAAAAACAATTTTTTAACTATTAAGGCATTGTGTGATGGATTTTTGGTAACTTTGTGAATTAAAGAAAATTCAGATAGCGATGATTTCAGTAGACCATTTAAAAGTAGAATTTGGTGTCAAACCTTTGTTTGATGATGTGAGTTTCGTGGCTGGAGACCATGATCGCATTGCATTAGTGGGTAAGAATGGCGCAGGAAAGTCAACTTTACTTAAGATTCTTTGTGGTAAGCAACAGCCCACATCAGGTGATGTGAGTGTTCCCAACGATACTAGTATAGGTTACCTACCACAGGTGATGAAGCTTTCCGATGATACTACTGTACGAGAAGAAACTCGAAAGGCTTTTTCCAATCACACAGATATAAAATCGCATTTGGAAAGTCTGCAAGAGGAGATGAGCACACGTACTGATTATGAGAGTCAGGACTATTTAGACTTAGTGGATCGTTTCACCCAGGCCCACGACCGCTTCATGATGATGGGAGGAGACAATTATGAGGCTGAAATGGAACGTACACTTATCGGGCTCGGTTTTGAACAGCGAGATATGGAACGACCGACCAAAGAATTTTCTGGTGGTTGGCGTATGAGGATTGAGCTAGCTAAGATATTGTTGAGACACCCCGACGTGTTACTTCTGGATGAGCCAACAAACCATCTTGACATAGAATCCATTCAATGGTTAGAACGTTTTTTGGCACAATCGGCGAAGGCTGTTGTTCTTGTCAGCCATGACCGAGCATTCATTAATCATGTAACCAATCGTACGATAGAAATTACATGTGGTCATATCGAAGACTATAAGGTGAACTATGACCACTATGTTGAACTTCGTAAGGAACGTCGTGAACAACAGATTCGCGCCTATGAAAATCAACAAAAGGAAATAGCTGACATTAAGGCATTTGTAGATCGATTTAGATATCAGGCAACAAAGGCCGTACAGGTTCAGCAGCGCATTCGCCAATTGGAGAAGATTGTACCTGTCGAGATTGACGAGATGGACAATAAAGTGATGCACTTAAAGTTTCCACCATGTTTGCGTTCAGGAGACTTTCCTGTCATATGTGACGATGTACGAAAGGACTACGGCCATCATACTGTGTTTGACCACGTGACATTTACTTTGAGAAGAGGGGAGAAAGTCGCTTTTGTGGGAAAGAATGGTGAAGGAAAGTCAACACTTGTAAAGTGCATCATGAATCAAATTCCATTTAGTGGACGACTTAAGATAGGGCATAATATTCAGATAGGGTACTTTGCTCAGAACCAAGCGCAACTATTGGACGAGAATTTCACCATCTATGAAACCATTGACAGAGTTGCAACGGGTGACATGCGACTGAAAATCAACGATTTGCTTGGGGCATTTATGTTTGGTGGTGAAATTTCCGAGAAGAGAGTAAAAGTGTTGTCTGGTGGCGAACGTTCTCGTTTGGCGATGATACGTTTGTTACTTGAACCCGTAAATCTGTTGATATTAGATGAGCCTACCAATCACTTGGATATGCAGTCGAAAGATGTGCTGAAAGAGGCAATCAATGCCTTTGATGGTACAGTTATTATAGTGAGCCACGACCGAGAATTCCTTGACGGATTGGTGACAAAGGTTTATGAGTTTGGTAACGGCATGGTGAAAGAGCACTTAGGTGGTATTTATGACTATCTACAAGCTCATAATGCTGACACAATTAGTGAGGCCATCTCATCACCCATGGAAGTTTCAAAGGAAACAGCTCCGGTGCAACAAGAAAAGGAAGTTGCCTCTAAACAGAACTATCTGGAACATAAAGAGCAACAAAAAAAGTTGCGTAAGGCAGAACGTGCGGTAGAAGACACCGAAAAGATGATAGTCAAGTTGGAGGATAGGATTAAGGAACTTGACAATCTGTTGATGGAGCCAAAAAATGCTTCCAATATTGAGTTGGTAACCGAGTACACTTCTATTAAGGTTACACTTGACAAGGAAAATAATAAATGGCTGTTACTTTCCGAGGCTTTAGAGAGTCTTAAAGAAAAAATCGATATTTAAAGCTTACCATTTAAAAAATATAATATATGAACGTAAAACAATTTTTTCCTATGATGATTATGTTTGCGGCACCAGTGTTGGGTGTTCAGGCCCAAAACAAGTCTGGACTGGATTTGACCAACATTGACAAAAGTGCGAAACCAGCAGACGATTTCTATCAGTATGCTACAGGTGGGTGGCAGAAGAATAATCCCCTGCCTGCTGCTTATAGTCGATTCGGCAGTTTTGATTTGCTGCAGGACAATGTAAATAAGCAAGTAAACATCATTTTGACTGACCTTGCCAAGAAAAAATACAAAGACGGAACGACTGAACGTAAACTCAGTGATTTTTACAAATTGGCCATGGACGTTGATAGCCGTAATGCAAGCGGCATAACTCCTGTTAAACCATTGCTCAATGAAATTGAGTCTACTGAAACAAAAGATGCATTACAACAGCTTCAACTTAAATATGGCAAACAAGGCTATGGTTTTCCTTTTGCTTCCTATTTCGGGGCTGATGATAAGAATGTGACAATGAATATCTATAGCCTGCAACAAGGAGGTTTGACCTTGGGCCAGCGTGACTGGTATCTCAACAACGATAAAGCTACGAGTGATATTCGCGTCGCTTATAAGAAGCATATTGCTCGAATGTTTGGACTTTTCGGCTTCACGGAGGCCCAAGCTCAGCAAAAAGCTGCTGACATCTTCCGCTTCGAGACCATGCTTGCCTTAGTATCTAAGAGCAACACAGAGTTGCGTGATCCTCAAGCCAACTACAACAAGATGACTCTTAAGGAGTTTGAGGAAAACAATCCTAACATCCCTTTGAAGGCCATAGCTCAGGCAGAAGGCATAGATTCTAAGTACATCCAAGAATTGGTAGTTGGGCAACCCGCATTCTTTGCAGGTTATGACAAGATTTTCGAAACACTTTCCGCTGATGAATTGAAGTCTATCGTAGAGTGGGATGTTATCATGAATGCATCCTCTTATCTCAGCGATGAGGTTCGTGAAGCCAACTTCGACTTCTTTGGCAGGACCATGAAGGGGCGTAAGGAAGACTATCCACTATGGAAGCGTGCTACCAATCAGGTAGAGGGCGCAATGGGCGAGGCTCTTGGAAAGATGTATTGTGAGCGGTATTTCCCTGCTACAAGCAAGAAGATGATGGAGGATTTGGTACGTAATCTCCAAATAAGTCTTGGGCAACGCATCGACGGTCAGGATTGGATGAGTGCCGAGACAAAGGCCAACGCACACAAGAAGCTTGACAAATTCTATGTAAAGATTGGTTATCCCAACAAGTGGACAGACTATAGTAAACTTTCCATAGACCCTTCAAAGAGCTTCTATGAGAATGTGCTTGCTACACGTGAGTTCTATTTGGACAAGGAGATTGCCGAGAAAGCTGGTAAGCCTGTTGACCGCGACGAATGGCATATGACACCACAAACGGTAAATGCTTACTACAATCCAACTACCAATGAGATCTGTTTCCCTGCTGGAATTTTGCAGCGTCCATTCTTTGACCCAAAGGCAGATGCAGCTTTCAACTATGGTGGTATCGGTGTAGTGATAGGTCATGAGATGACTCATGGATTTGATGATCAAGGTCGCCAGTATGATGCTGATGGAAATTTGCATGACTGGTGGACTGCCAAGGATGCTGAAGGTTTTAACCAGAAGGCTAACGAATATGCTAAGTTCTTTGATGCCATTGAGGTGTTGCCGGGCTTACATGCCAATGGTGAATTCACTCTGGGAGAGAACCTTGCTGACCACGGAGGACTTGAAGTCGCATTCAATGCCTACAAGAATGCAACAAAAAATGCACCTTTAAAGATGAAGGATAGTTTCACACCAGAACAACGTTTTTTCTTTGCATATGCCGGAGTATGGGCTCAAAACATTACCGAGAAGGAAATTCGCAATCGTGTGAAGACAGATCCACACTCAACGGGTGAATGGCGTGTAAATGGTGCTCTTCCACATATCGATGCTTGGTATGAAGCATTCAGCGTAAAGCAAGGTGATAAGATGTTTATTCCTAAGAGCCAGAGACTTGATCTTTGGTAAGTTGAACGTTAATTCCAGGCTAAAAAACAGATAAGGATGCAAAGTGTTAACTTTGCATCCTTTTTTGATTTTATTGGCTAATAGGGTAATGTTTCTATGTAAAATGTGTAACTTTGCCTATTCATTTAGTGCTTATTTCAAATGCCATTAAGATTATCCGATAAGCTCCCAGCAGTTGAGCTTCTGAAGAAAGAGAATATCTTTGTGATGAATGAGAGTCGTGCCCATACACAGATGATACGACCTCTGAAGATTCTTGTCTTAAATCTGATGCCCTTAAAAATTACGACAGAGACAGACCTGATTCGTCTTCTGTCGAACACGCCGCTTCAGATAGAGATTATTTTCATGAAATTGAAGAGTCATACGCCTAAAAATACTCCTATCAAACACATGCTGATGTTTTATAAAGATTTTGATATTTTGAAACAGCAGAAGTGGGACGGAATGATTGTTACTGGAGCTCCAGTGGAACAGATGCCTTTTGAAAAGGTCGATTATTGGAAGGAGTTAATTGAGATTTTTGATTGGGCACGGACTCATGTAACTTCAACAATGTATATTTGCTGGGCAGCACAAGCCAGCCTCTATCATTTTTACGGTGTGCCCAAATATCCTTTACCCAAAAAGATGTTCGGCATCTTTCCTCAGCGTCCGCTAATCCCCGAATTACCGATTTTCCGTGGTTTCGACGATGTATTCATGATGCCTCATAGTCGACATACTGAAGTTCGCCGAGAGGACTTTGAGAAGGTTAACGATTTAACAGTACTTTCAGAATCTGACGAGAGTGGTGTGAGCATGGTTATGGCTCGTGGCGGTCGCGAGTTCTTTGTCACAGGGCATTTGGAATATGCTCCAGACACTTTGGATAAAGAATACCGTCGTGACTTTGGAAAACGTGATGATGTAGACATCCCTATGCATTACTACAAGAACGATGACCCTAAACAAGGTCCTCTAGTCACTTGGCGATCTCATGGGAATCTGCTATTCAACAACTGGATCAATTATTACGTTTATCAAGAGACCCCATATAATATTGAAGAAATTGAGTAATCAAATGCTCCGCACAACATTCTTACACCAATAATCATGCGCAAATTAGAACTTCTGGCACCAGCTAAGAATCTTGAATGTGGAATGGCGGCCATCCGTCATGGTGCGGACGCCGTGTATATAGGCGCAAGCCGATTCGGTGCTAGGACAGCAGCAGGAAACACTATCGACGACATTGCACAACTCTGTGATTATGCACATCAATACTGTGCGAAAGTGTATGTTACAGTTAATACGCTGATTTACGAGGAAGAACTGGAAGCAACACAACAGCTCATCCTTGACCTCGTTAAGATTGGTGTTGACGCCATTCTTGTCCAAGACATGGCTATATTGCAGATACAACGTACAGCCATCGAAACTGAGGGTAGGGCTCCAATGCTACACGCTTCAACCCAGATGGATTCTCGCTCTGCAGAAAAAGTACAATGGCTCCATGAGCTTGGATTCTCCAGAGCGGTCTTAGCCCGTGAATTGTCTTTAGATGAAATACGCACTATTCATCAAGCTGTTCCCCAGATGGAGTTGGAAGTGTTTGTACACGGCGCCATTTGTGTGAGTTATTCAGGTGTTTGCTATGCATCGCAGCACTGTTTCAATCGCTCGGCAAATAGAGGTGCATGTGCTCAATTCTGTAGGATGCCCTTTGATTTGGTTGATGCAAATGGAGATACCATAGAGCAAAATCGATATTTGTTGTCCTTGAAGGATATGAACCAAATAGATAATTTGGAGGAACTGGCAGAAGCTGGTGCTAGTTCGTTCAAGATCGAGGGACGTCTGAAGGATGTGGATTATGTAAAAAACGTTGTCTCCGCTTATAGCCAACGACTTGACAGACTTATTTCCGAATATCCCAAATTGTATTGCAGAGCTTCTTATGGGGCGGTAGTTTACAATTTTACCTCTAATCTAAGCAAAACGTTCAATCGTGGATATACATCCTACTTTCTTCATGGACGACAACGAGACATTGTTTCTTTCGACACGCCTAAAGCATTAGGCGAGTTTGTAGGTCGTGTAAAGGAAATAGGCCGTGACTCTATTGTTGTTGCAGGAACAGCTTCGTTTAGCAATGGCGATGGATTGTGTTTTATTAATGGTAACCGAGAATTGGAAGGTTTTCGAGTTAATCGAGTAGTTGGGAATAGACTTTTTCCTTTCAGAATGCCGAAGGAGCTTAAGTCTCGTATTGCGCTTTATCGTAACAACGACGAGGCTTTTGAAAAGATCCTTTCGGCAGATACTGCCGAAAGACGACTTCCAATCACAATGCATTTTGGGTTGATGGAGGATGGGTTTAGCCTTAGCTTGTCTTTTCAAGGCAATCGGTATGAATCTGTTATCACTACTGCTTCGACTATTTTATTCGATCATCAGATAGCGAAGAAGCCACAAACGGACAATATTAATCGTCAGCTGCTTAAGTTAGGGAACACCAAGTTTAGCTGTGAGAAAGTCGAAATAGAGGAGGGCGCAGATCAGTTTTTTATCCCCTCGAGTCTGCTGTCTGACTTACGTCATCAAGCCACTGAGAGCCTGAGCTCAGCAATTGAAATTCATCGGAAAGAGAAAACAGCAAGTTCGATGAACAAAAAAAATGAGAGTGATATAACACATCAGGTCAAGACCTGGCATTCTGAATATAAGCGATTTCCCTATTTATATAATGTTGCAAATCATGTTGCGCGAGATTTTTATGATTCATGTGGCTTGGCTGATGTGCAACCTGCCATGGAAGTTGAACCTAGTGATGGTGAGAAGTTGTTAATGCAATGCCGTCATTGCTTGCGATTTAGCCTAGGCTATTGCGTGAAGCATGGTGGGCAAAAACCCACTTGGAGAGAACCATTATCCTTACGTTTGGGCGATGGCCGGAAATTCCGTGTGGAATTCAATTGTGCGGAATGTCAAATGAATATCTTTAGCGAATAATATAGACAATGAAAAAATCGTCATCTTTATATTTTGCCTTTGTTTTGCTCATGGCCATAGTTGGTATCCTTACCCTTGGCTCATGTTATCAACATCGGCAAAAATCTAAGATGCCTTTTGCTTTCAATGAACGTCAGATAGATTCTTTATCATTTTTCTCTACCCATCACTACACGAACAACTATAATTTTGTGGTCAAGGGTGACAGTCTTATACTTCTTCGCTCTTTACCTACAGAAATTCTGACTGGCGTGGATATAGATTCATTTGTAGTCTATAAAGGAGCTCATCTTGTTGTTGCTGATATTCGCAAAGTGCCTGCTGACTCCATTGACTCAATATGGGTACAATTAGCCAACGATACCTCTGCCTTTGGTTGGACACGTGAAGGGCGCCTGTTGCAAAATGCCATGCCTGACGACCCTATTTCGGAGTTCATCTCCGACTTTTCCAACACCCACGTTATCATCTTTTTATTAGTCATTGTAGTCATTGCAGCCAGCTATTTACTTTGGAGCATATTCCGTCGGAATGCCCGAATAGTACATTTTAAAGATTTTAACTCCTTTTATCCCACTCTTCTGTGCTTGCTTGTGGCAACCTCGGCTACACTTTATGCGAGTATTCAATTGTTTGCACCTCAGATGTGGCAACATTTTTATTTCCATCCGACACTCAATCCTTTTTCTGTACCTACACCTTTAGGTTTCTTTCTTACGGCTGTATGGGCCATGCTGATAGTATCGCTAGCAGCTTTTGACGACGTGCGTCACCAGTTGCCTTTTGGTGAGGCTGTACTATACATTGGCGGACTAGCTGCTGTGTGTGCTGTGGATTATATTGTGTTTAGTATAACTACGCTTTATTATATAGGTTATCTCTTTCTCGTATTCTATTATTATTATGCTTTACGCCGTTACTTTCTATTTAGTCGCGCTCACTTTGTTTGCGGTAACTGCGGAGTCAAGCTTCACAAAAAAGGAATTTGTCCTAATTGTGGGGCGTTGAATGAATAGAAAGTGAAAGTCACTGCAATTCTGTCAAAATTAGGATTATTTGATAATCCATAATAATCCTTCGAATAGTACTTCACAAAATTGTTGGCGTTATGGACATTTGGTAGGCTGAAACCTCTCGAATGTCCATTACGCCAAATTATTTCTACTCCAAGGTCTTTCATTTCAGCCATTTTTTTGAGAAACCGGCTCGAGCTTTTGTGCTTCTTGTAAAGAAATTCCTCATAAATAAGGATTGTTAAAGCAAATGAAAAGCTGTAATTTTGCATCGAATTTAAATTGCTGTTGCAGATTACTTTTTAATTATGAATAAAACTTTTATTGCCAGTCTCTTTTTGTTGGCTGGCACGTTGTCGGTTCAGGCTGAACCCTTCCATTTGAACGACTCTTCATATGTACATGATTTGGACGAGGTTCTGGTTGTTTCTCAACCTAAAGAACAGTATCGTCTTCGTTTGCAACCCATTAGTTCTTCAATGTTTTCGGGAGACAATATCAATAGCTTGAACGTTCGCGACCTAAGGGAACTTTCTGTCTATGTGCCCAACTTTAATATGCCTAATTATGGATCTCGTTACACATCGGCAATATATGTTAGAGGCACTGGTTCACGTATCAACTCTCCGGCAGTAGGAATTTACATAGATGGCATGCCAGTGATGAGTAAATCTGCATTCAATACGCATATCTACGATTTATCGCGTATTGATATATTACGTGGCCCTCAAGCGACTTTATATGGTCTTAACAGTGAGGCTGGACTGGTAAGGCTCTATACCAAGAATCCTATGAACTATCAAGGTACTGACATACACATTGGTGGTGGGTCTTATTTCTATCGTAATGCAGAACTATCCCACTATAAAAAGGTGAACGATTGGTTTGCTTTTTCTGTCGCTGGTTTTTATGAAGGACAAAATGGTTTCTTTAAAAACGAATTTCTCAATGAAGATGCTGACAAATATAATGAGGGTGGAGGAAGACTCAAACTTATGTTCCGGCCTACTAAGCAATGGACAGCCGATATAACAGCTGACTACCAATATACACGCCAGAATGGTTTCCCTTATGGACAGATCGGAGAGGATGGCCTTGCACAAGATCCTGCGACGAATGTAATGAATAACTATAAGCGCCATCTATTTACAACAGCGCTTAATGTTGGCTATCATGGAAATGGATATGATTTTACTTCAACCTCAAGCTATCAATACTTGAAGGACTTCATGGCCATGGACATTGACTATACACCTAAAGACTTCATGCAAATGGAGGAAAAGCAGCTTCAGAATGCCTTTACTCAAGAATTTGCTTTTAAAAGTAAGCGCCCCGTTGGAGACTTTTGGCATTGGACAGTAGGTGCCTTTGGTGGTTTCTCTTGGCTAAAAACTAATAGCCTTGTCGATTTTGGTAAAGAAATGGATTCTTTCTTGGGGAATACTGTTCAGAAATCGATGTATGATGCCATGCTTAACGCTATGGCAGGTCGCTTTATAGGTATGGGGATGACCCCAGATGCTGCATCTGCCGCCGCCGGAGCAATGATTGAACAGGCTGGTGGAGTCAATATGATGATGGATATGCGAGAGGTGCCAGGAGTTTATAGAACCCCTATCTACAACATTGGCTTCTTTCATGAGTCTAGCTTTGATATTACGGAACGTCTTTCAGCAATGCTTGGATTGCGTTATGATTGGAGCCATGTAAGCATAGATTATAGTACTAGTGCCTCTATTTTCTCCGCTGCTAATGTTATGGGAAGAACTGCGGAAGTTACTGTTTCTTCTTTATTAAAGAACCAATCCACTAATGATTTTGACCAGCTCTTACCTAAATTTGGATTTACTTATAGAGTTTCAGACAATGGCAGCAATGTTTATGCAACATTGAGCAAAGGCTATCGTGCAGGTGGATATAACATCCAAATGTTTTCAGATATTTTGCAAGCAGAGCTTCAAGCGAATAGCAGTCAACGAGCTGATTATTCCATTCCACATTCTACTGATGACTATGCGCGAATAAATAAAACCATTGCATATAAGCCTGAGACTAGTTGGAACTACGAGGTTGGTACACACCTTAACCTTTTTAATAATCAGTTAAAGTTTGATTTATCCGCATTTTACATGCAAATACGTAATCAACAAATTTCCAAGATGGCAGGAAATTATGGGTTCGGAAGAATGATGACAAACGCTGGCAAATCCATGAGTTGTGGCTTGGAGGCATCTCTACGTGGTCAAGCAGTAAACAATCATTTGGCATGGACACTGAATTATGGTTTAACTCATGCTCAGTTTGAAGAGTATTCAGACACAATTACTGCATCAGGTAAGCAAACTGTCATATGTTATAAAAATAACAAAGTACCTTTTGTTCCTATTAATACCATGGCTGCTTCGGTGGACTATCGCTTTGACATGGAAACTGGAAACTTCATTAAAAGTATTACCATTGGAACTAATATTCATGCGCAAGGCAAGACCTATTGGGATGAAGCTAATTCTTTGAGTCAAAACATATATGCTGTTTTGGGTGCACACGTAGGCGTCGAGCTTGGTCATGCCAGTGTGAATCTTTGGGGACGAAATCTTACAAATGCACGTTACAATGTATTTGCTGTTAATAGTGGAGCATCAGGCCAAACCAATTGGTTTGCCCAACGAGGCAATCCGTTTCAAATTGGTGCGGACTTGCGTTTACATTTTTGATATTGATTTAACTGTTTGATATTTTCTGATAAAGACCATCCGAAGAAATTTGGGTGGTCTTTTTCATTTTTTATTGCAGTAAGTTGTGAATAGATTACCAAAACATCTTAGATTGTCATGTATTATCTCTATGAATTGCTTTTTATCGTGAACCTAAGTGGTTATTTCATAAACAATTCTGATTTTATGTTTTTGATTTGCAAAGGATTAAGACTTGAAATAGCTTTTATTATTACATCTTTGACTTATTGAGAGAAATAAAACGATGATCAAATAATGGTTTTATAGCTGTAAATTGAAATATATTTTTGAATTAGTAATGTTATTCAAATAAATGTAATAACTTTGCATTTGCAAGGTAGAGATTACAATTCTATATGAATACTACTATCAAACACGAGGGTGTCATTTCGCAAATTGAGGGTCAAAAGATAACTGTACGCATTGTACAGGCTATGGCTTGTGGAACGTGTAATGTAGCTGGACATTGTCATGCTTCGGGAGGCAAGGAGAAGACAGTGGACGTTTATGATGCCAATGCTGTTAATTATCATGTTGGCGAAGTCGTTACTGTGATTGCCGATGGAAGCGTTGGGCATTTGGCCGTAGCTTGGGGCTTTGGCATCCCTTTAATCATTATGTTGGCAACTATGTTTTTGATTAAGGCTTTCACTGGGCAAGACACTTTTGCTGCGTTATTAAGTATTGCAGCCCTTATACCATATTATATGATACTTTATCTGTTTCGTAACAAGATTCATCGAAAACTATTTTTTCGAATAGAAAAGTAATGCTATATCTTAAATCTATAACTAAAAACAAATAGCAACAAAATCATGAATTTTATTTTGATTGCAGTAATCACTTTGGGCGCAATAGCACTTGCTTCGGCAATAGTGCTTTATGTGGTTTCAAAGAGATTTGCTGTAGAGGAGGATCCGCGTATAGGTGAGGTTCTCGAGGTACTTCCCGGTGCCAATTGTGGCGGCTGTGGTTTTGCAGGTTGTTCGGGGATGGCTGGAGCATTGGTCAAAGGTGCTGACAATGGTTCTATCGATGGCCTAAACTGTCCTGTTGGCGGGCCTGAGGTTATGGGTCATGTGGCTGATCTATTAGAAATGACTGCAGCTAGCGTAGATCCAATGGTAGCAGTAGTGCGATGTAATGGGACGTGTGAGAATCGCTCCCGCGTTGCTGAATATGATGGTGTGCGAACTTGTAAAGCTATGCACATGTCAGGAGCAGGGGAGACAGGTTGTGGATTCGGGTGTCTAGGATGTGGCGATTGCGTGGAAGCATGTCAATTCGATGCCATACATATTAATCCTGATACTATGCTCCCTGAGGTTGATGAGGAAAAATGTACATCCTGTGGCGCTTGTGTTAAGGCCTGTCCTCGCACAATAATTGAACTTCGCCAAAAAGGGGATAATAACAGACGAATTTACGTACAATGTGTAAATAAGGATAAAGGTCCAGTCGCACGAAAAGCTTGCAGTGTTGCTTGCATTGCTTGTAGCAAATGTTTGAAAGTTTGTGAGTTCGATGCTATAACGATTGAGAATAATCTCTCATATATAGACTTTGAAAAATGCACACTATGTTCAAAATGCGTAGATTTATGTCCGACAGGTTCTATCGTAAAAGTAAATTTTCCGGTCACGGAGTCCATATCTTCAGTTAAGGAAATAAAGGAAGCAATACAATGAAACTACATACATTCTCCAAGGGTGGTGTTCACCCCAAGGAATATAAACTTAGCCATGATATCGCCACTATAAAAGCAGAGTTACCTAAAGTTGCGATTTTCCCCTTGAGCCAGCATATTGGTGCACCTGCAAAAGCAGTGGTGAAACGTGGCGACAAGGTAAAAGTTGGTACACTAATAGCAGACGCTGGTGGATTTGTTTCTGCACCGCTTTATTCTTCAGTATCAGGTACAATTGCCAAAGTAGATACAGCTATTGACGCAACAGGTTATCAAGTGCCTGCAATATATATCAATGTTGAAGGCGATGATTGGGAGGATGCAATTGATCGCTCTGCAACTCTTGAAACACTCGCTAATCATCCTGAGCTTGATGCTGAAGAAATCATCAAGCGTGTTAAAAATGCTGGTGTTACAGGCATGGGCGGTGCAGGATTCCCAACGCATGTAAAGTTGATGCCCCCTAAAGATACTAGTGCAGAGTGTGTCATTATTAATGCTGTAGAGTGTGAACCCTATATCACATCTGATTACAGATTAATGATGGAACATGCCGATGAAATCGTTGTGGGTGTTGAACTTTTGATGAAAGCGGTGTCAGTGGACAAGGCTTATATCGGAATTGAGGAAAATAAACCAGAGGCTATAACACTCATGTCTGAGAAGACAGCAGCGAACGGACGTATCAAAGTTGTGCCTTTGAAACAGAAATATCCTCAAGGTGGCGAGAAACAACTAGTTGAAGCTGTGACTGGTAGGCAAGTGCCAGCCCCTCCCGCTTTACCGGTGCATGTCGGAGCTATTGTACAAAACGTCGGTACTGCTTTCGCAGTATATCAAGCAGTAATGAAGAAAAAGCCACTGTTTGAGCGTTATACAACCGTGACAGGAAGACAAATTGACCATCCCTGCAATTTCTTGGCACGTATGGGTACTCCATTCAGCCAACTGATTGAAGCTTGTGGTGGTATGCCAGAAGGTGATAACAAGGTGCTAGCCGGTGGTCCTATGATGGGTAAAGCCGTAATAAGTCTTGACGTCCCGGTGTGTAAAGGCACTAATTCAATAACTGTCTTAAGCGGTGCAGATGCACGTCGCAAACAGAGTGAGCCATGCATACGTTGCGGTAAGTGTGTTTCGGTCTGTCCAATGGGTCTTGAGCCTTATCTCATTGCTACTTTTTCATCATTGCAAAGATTTGACGAACTTGAGAAAGAGAGCATTACTAATTGTATCTCTTGTGGATCTTGCCAATATACATGTCCAGCTCATCGTCCTTTACTCGATAATATAGTGCAAGGAAAGGCCGTTGTCATGGAAATGATCAAGTCAAGAAATAAAAAATAAACTAAGAAATTTATATATCAATGAATAAATTAGTCGTTTCGTTATCGCCACATGCTCATGGTAGTGATAGCGTAGAGCGCAACATGCGAGGCGTGATCATTGCCTTGATGCCCGCACTATTAATCTCATTCTACTATTTCGGGCTTGGCTCTGTAGTGGTTTGCTTGACCAGTGTGGCTGCCTGCCTGTTCTTTGAATGGGCAATTTCCAAGTACGTATTGAAACGCCAGCCTTCACTAACCGATGGATCTGCTATGCTAACGGGACTATTGCTTGGAATGAATTTGCCCAGCAATTTGCCTGTGTGGATCATTTTAGTCGGTGCTTTGATAGCAATCGGAGTTGGTAAAATGAGCTTTGGTGGCTTAGGTGCAAATATTTTCAATCCGGCCCTTGTTGGCAGATGTTTCTTACTTGTGAGTTTCCCTGCTCCCATGACTTTGTGGCCTGTACAGGGACAGCTCACAACTTACACAGATGCTGTGACAGGAGCTACACCACTTGGATTGATGAAGTGGGCTATAAAAAGTGGCAATTCTGATGTTCTCAATGGACTTCCTAGTTCTATAGATATGTTGCTTGGTAACATAAGCAACGGGATGGGTGCTGGTACAATAGGAGAGGTGAGTGCACTTGCTCTACTTCTTGGGCTCATCTATCTGCTATGGAAGAAGGTTATTACATGGCATATTCCTATAAGCATTATCTTAACTGTGTTTGTGTTGAGCGGACTGATGCATCTTTACAAACCATATTATGCTAACCCTGTGCAAGTAATTCTGAGTGGTGGACTAATGTTAGGTGCTATTTTTATGGCTACTGACTATGTTACTTCGCCTATGACTTATAAGGGGCAATTGATTTACGGAGTGTGTATAGGGCTACTGACCATAGTTATCCGTAACTTTGGTAGTTATCCAGAGGGAATGTCGTTTGCCATTCTCATAATGAATGCCTTCACACCTCTCATCAATCATTATGTAAAACCAAAACGTTTTGGCGAAGTGCCAGCGAAGAAAAAAGGAGAATAATATTATGGCAAAAATGAAATCATCATTGACCAATATGGTCATGATTCTTGTCGGCTTTTCCTTGGTTATTGCTGCACTTTTGGCATGGGTGAATCATATTACTGAAGCGCCAATAGCTGCTAAAGCAGAAGTAGCATTAGCCAATGGTATCAAGGAAGTCATGGCTTCCAATGATCTGAAGGTAACTGCAAACGACACTATTCGACAGGCAATTGACGAAAAAGAGGTTGTATTTGTTGTTCACCAAGTTGTTGATAAGTCAGGAAAAAGTATTGGAGCAGCTGTGGAGAGCACTGCCTTAGGTTTCGGTGGTGACTTGAAAATATTGGTAGGATTTGCTCCAGACGGAACAATATTGGGCTACACAGTATTGCAACATTCAGAAACCCCAGGCCTAGGGGCCAAAGCACAGACTTGGTTTCAGAAATCTGGAAAAGGTAATATTATAGGTATGAATCCCGCTCAGGGCAATCTTGTTGTTAAAAAAGACGGGGGGCAAGTAGATGCAATCACTGCATCGACCATAACCAGCAGGGCTTTTCTTAAGGCGATAAACCGTGCCTATAATGCCTATATTGAAAGGTCACTAAATCAAACTACAACAGTAGAGAAAGGAGGGAAATGATATGAATGCTTTAAAGATAATCATCAATGGACTAGTTAAGGAAAATCCTACATTTGTGCTCACCCTTGGCATGTGTCCAACGTTAGCAACTACCACAAGCGCCATCAATGGTATGTCTATGGGATTGGCTACTATGGCTGTGCTGATATGTACAAATACTGTAATTTCTTTGATCAAAAACATTACACCTGATCAAGTGCGCATACCTGTATTTATCGTTGTTATTGCAGCTTTTGTAACCATCTTGCAGATGTTTATGTTTGCTTATGCTCCTGATAGCATCAATAAATCATTGGGTATTTATATTCCTTTGATCGTTGTAAACTGTATTGTACTTGGTCGAGCAGAAAGTTTTGCATGCAAGAATTCTGCATTTTCGAGCATGCTCGACGGCCTTGGTATTGGCCTTGGATTTACATTGGCCCTTGTCATTCTTGGTTCAGTAAGAGAACTTTTAGGAGCAGGAAGTATCTTCGGCATGGTTCTATTACCTGAGACAACCAATATTTTGCTTTTCGTTTTGCCTCCTGGCGCCTTCATTACATTGGGTTATCTCGTGGCAATATTCAACCGAGTGATGCCTAAATGATTAAATATTAAGATGTTTAAAAACTAAGAATATCAATATGGAATATCTATTAATATTTATCAGCGCGATATTTGTCAATAACATTATCTTAAGTCAGTTCCTCGGTATCTGCCCATTCTTGGGAGTGTCACAACGAATTGATACATCCCTAGGTATGGGTGCTGCTGTGGCATTTGTATTGACGTTATCGACTGCTGTCACATGGCTGGTTCAGATATATGTTCTGAATCCCTTAGGGCTGCAATATTTGCAGACGCTGGCCTTTATCCTCATCATTGCCGCATTAGTGCAAATGGTAGAAATCATTCTAAAGAAATCCAGTCCTGCTTTATACCAGGCTTTAGGAATTTATTTGCCATTAATTACAACTAACTGTGCAGTTTTGGGTGTTGCAATACTTGTGATTCAAAAGGACTTTGATCTTATTCAGAGCATTGTCTATGCTTTCTCCACAGCTGTTGGCTTTGCCTTGGCTTTGACTGTGTTTGCTGGAATTCGCGAGCAACTGTCTATGGTTAAAATACCAAAGGGAATGGGAGGAATGGCATTAGTAATGGTAACTGCAGGTCTGTTGTCTCTTGCTTTTATGGGATTTTCTGGTGTTGATGGTGGATTGCATAAACTATTTGGTTTGTAATCATATAATTTTGCTAAATATTAGCTTAAGCATCTGCCCACATTGATGATATTTTGTTATCTTTGTGGGCAGATTTTTTATTTGCTTAACATAATATTAATAATGAAACAGACGATTCTTGTCACGGGTGGAACTGGTTATATTGGTTCTCACACGACCGTTGAGTTGCAACAAGCCGGCTATAAAGTCGTAATCTTGGACAATCTGTCCAACTCTAACATTGAGGTACTTGATGGTATAGAAAAGATTACTGGTATTCGCCCAGCGTTTGAGAAAGTTGATCTCCGAGATTTGAAAGCAACAGAGGAAGTTTTCAAGAAGTACCCTGACATTGAGGGTGTAATTCATTTTGCTGCTAGCAAGGCAGTAGGGGAGAGTGTACAAAAGCCGTTGCTTTACTATCGTAACAATATCGTCTCTCTGCTTAACATTTTGGAGTTGATGCCAAAATACAATGTAAAAGGTATTATCTTTTCGTCAAGTTGCACGGTTTACGGTCAACCAACAAAGGAAAATCTTCCAGTAACTGAGGAAGCTTTGCACCAGAAAGCCACTTCTCCTTATGGCAACACAAAGGAGATAAATGAACAGATTATCATGGACTTCGTTCATGCAGGTGCACTAATTAAAGGTGTGCTCCTAAGATATTTCAACCCAATTGGCGCTCATCCAACAGCTCTGATTGGAGAATTACCCAATGGAGTTCCTGCCAACCTCGTACCTTTTGTAACTCAGACCGCAATGGGTATCCGCAAGGAGCTTACTATCTTTGGCAGTGATTACGACACACCGGACGGTACCTGTATTCGCGACTACATCTATGTGGTTGATCTTGCTAAGGCTCATGTAGCCGCAATGACACGCGCACTTGACTCTGATAGTGATGCAGTGGAGTACTTCAATATTGGAACTGGACGTGGTATTTCAACACTTGAACTTGTTCAAGGCTTTGAAAAGGCTAACAACTTGAAGTTGAATTGGAAATTCGGTCCACATCGTGAGGGCGACATAGTTGCCATTTGGGGCGATTGCAATAAGGCAAATAAAGTACTTGGATGGAAAGCTGAGGCACCATTGGAAGATGTGCTTCGCTCAGCATGGAAGTGGCAACAGAAGTTGCGTGAAGATGGCGTAATGTAATTATCTTTATATACTCAAGAAGTTATAAGTCTTCTCTTTCAATCACACAGATTGATAGAGAAGGCTTTTTGGTTGAAGGTGTTTATTCGTACCTGATGCTCTTGGTGGGAGAGATGTGTGATATGAAGAAGCTGGGCCCTATCAACACGAGGAGACAAATGACAAATGTAAAGACATTGATTAAAACAAACAGGGGAATGTTAAATTCTACCGGAACTGCTTTAATATAATAGATACTAGGATCGAGCTTTACAATTTGAAATTCTTTTTGCAAAATGAGTAGGGTGAGTCCTATTAGATTGCCAATAATGAGTCCACGTCCAATCACAAAAGCTGCAAACCATAAGAAAATGTGACGAATAGTGGAATTGATAGACCCCATCGCTTTCATCACGCCAATCATGGATGTATACTCTAAAATAATAATAAGTAGGCCAGAAATCATAGTCACACTGGCCACAATGACCATTAATGCTATGATAATCCAAACATTCATATCGAGCAAATCTAACCAGTTGAAGATTTGTGGATTGCTCTCTCGAACCGTTTGAGATGAATATGTCTCACTGTAACGATCCACCGTCTTGTTAATGTGCTCGATAAATAGACTTTCTACTTCGTCCAACTTGTTGAAATCATTGACCATAACCTCTGCACCTGAAGCTTGGTCCATCTCCCAATTATTAAGTTTGTTTATGGTATAGAGGTCTGCAAAACAGATGGTTTCGTCATACTGGTTTAGGTTCGTTTGGTATATACCTTGTATGGTAAAACGGCGTAGTCTAACCCCAGACTTATCAATGAAATACGCAAAAACTCGTTGTCCAAGCTTCATGTGAAGCTTGTCTGCCATTATCTTTGAGATAAGTATTTTGTTACTAGAGGTATTATCAGAGAATGTGGGAACTGAACCTTCAACAAGATTTTCTTTAATAAAGGTGCTATCAAATTCTGGCCCTACGCCTTTGAACATTACTCCAAGAAAGTCTGAGTCTGTCTTTAGTATTCCTTGTTTGTAAACATACCGCTCAACATGTTTGACTCCAGAAATTTGCTGAACAACCCTCATCATTGAGTCGTCCATTTGGATGGGATAGTCACTGGATGACATTTGGCTCATGAAGTTTGTTACCATGATGTGTGAGCCAAAACCAATGACTTTATTTTGTACGGTATGTTTGAAGCCAAGAACAACTGAGATGGAAATAATCATCACCGCCAAACCTACTGCGATGCCTGCTATAGCAATGGCAATAGCAGGACGTGACACCTTGCGTTTAGCGTCATGATGTCTGTAAATGCGTCTTGCAATAAACAGTGGCAGGTTCATTTTGATGAATTATAGTTTTCCTGGATAGGCTTCCAGAGCTTTACGAAGAATGAGTAAAGCCCGTTCCAAGTCCTTTTGCTTAAGTACGTATGCTATACGAACCTGATTGATGCCAGCGCCAGGTGTAGTGTAAAATCCGGCCGCAGGAGCCATCATCACGGTCTCACCTTCGTAATTGAATTCTGCCAAGCACCATCGACAGAAATCCTCGGCATTTTGAACAGGCAACTGGGCAACCGTATAAAATGCCCCCATTGGAATAGGGGAGTAGACTCCAGGTATGCGATTAAGTCCATCTATGAGACATTTCCGTCGTTCTACGTACTCGTCATATACATCCCGAAAATATTCTTCAGGAGCATCTAAGGAAGCTTCTGCAACAATTTGACCAAGTAAAGGTGGAGATAAACGGGCCTGACAGAACTTCATAACTGCTTTGCGAACTTCTTTGTTATGAGTTATTAAAGCACCAATACGGATACCACATTCAGAATAACGTTTTGATACAGAGTCAATTAAAATAACATTCTGCTCAATTCCTTTAAGGTGCATCGCACTGATATAAGGACTTCCTGTATAGATGTATTCACGGTAAACTTCGTCAGAAAAAAGATAGAGATCATACTTTTTAACCAAATCTCTTATCTGACTCATTTCACGACGAGTGTAAAGATAACCAGTAGGATTGTTAGGATTACAGATCATTATTGCACGAGTACGCTCATTGATAAGTTCCTCGAACTTTTCCACCTTAGGTAAAGAGAAACCTTCTTCAATAGTTGTTGCGATGGTACGAATTTTTGCACCAGCGGAAATTGCAAAGGCCATGTAGTTAGCATAGGCAGGTTCAGGTACAATAATCTCGTCACCAGGATTAAGACAACTCATGAAAGCAAATAACACAGCTTCAGAGCCACCAGTAGTAATGATTATTTCATCTGGCGATACATTAATATCATACTTGGCATAATAATGTATCATCTTCTTACGATAAGACAAGTATCCTTGTGAAGGAGAATACTCTAAAACATTTCGATCAATATGCTTTAGAGCATCAAGTCCGACTTGCGGAGTTGGTAAATCTGGCTGGCCAATGTTCAAATGATAGACCTTGATGCCGCGATCTTTAGCCGCTGCTGCGAGGGGGGCGAGCTTTCTGATTGGTGATTCTGGCATCTCAAGCCCGCGTACAGATATATCCGGCATTGTAATCCTAAATTAATTTACTATATTTCTTTCGCAAAGGTAGCGTTTTTCTTTGATTCATCAAATATTTTTCTTTGATTCATGATTATTTTAGAGATATTGATAACAGTTTACTAATATTATTTATCATAATGCTCATTATATAAAAAATATTTGTTTGGAAAATAAAGGAATTACAATCCATTATCACTTCATATTTTGGAAGAATTTATTCATGAATATAATTATTTATTTGTACTGAAATTCTGCAAATACATTTTAAAGAATCAAGTTAGTAGTGAGAATGTGAATTCCTATTAATCATAGGCATAAACAACTTCTAAGATGAATGATTTATAGGATATAATCTGCTGTAATTATATTGATTCAATGAAATTATATAGATCTTTATAAATTACGTTATATTGAAGATCAATGATTGTTTCCTTACTCTATTTAGCGATTTAATAATATTGATTTGATGCTTTATTATATATGTTATAAAACATTGATAATATGCGTTTTATAATAACGACATGTCATGAATGAATTTGTAAATTATCGTTACTTCATGAAAGTGACGGTAATCAGTTAACTCTTACAGTTCATTGTTAAAATAAACGTTCACTTTATTTTAAAAAAGATTATGTATTGGTATTGAGCAATCCTTAACTTTTATTATCTTTGCATTATGATGATAGATAATATAGCAGGTGAAGGTCGACGAACCGGAAGAATTGAGGTGATATGTGGATCGATGTTTTCGGGCAAAACCGAAGAATTGATTCGTCGTATGAAGCGTGCGAAGTTTGCTAAACAAAATGTTGAGATTTTTAAACCTGCCATGGACACACGATATTCAAATGTGGATGTGGTTAGTCATGATCATAATATTATTAATTCTACACCAGTTAGAAATTCCGAAGAAATCCTTTCGTTGTGTGCTGGGCATGATGTTGTGGGAATTGACGAGGCTCAGTTCCTTGATAATAGCTTGATAGAAGTGTGCAATGAAATGGCTTATCGTGGCATAAGAGTCATTGTTGCGGGATTGGACATGGATTTCCGAGGTGTGCCCTTTGGCCCTATTCCTTCTCTTTGCGCTGTAGCTGATGAGGTGACAAAGGTACATGCCATTTGTGTAAAATGCGGAGCTTTGGCTTATGCTAGCCATCGTTTGGTGAAAAATGACGCACAGGTCATGTTGGGTGAGAAAATGGAATATGAGCCACTTTGCCGTGATTGTTTTCAAAAAGCTATGGAAGAAAATCACCTCAATGCCATGTCTGGAAATCTTTTCGATGGTGTGAACTGATTTATCATTATACTTTCAATAAATATTGTTTCACTAATTCATTGTCTCTATTTAATGAATACACAAAAAGAAATAACGTTTGATAAGATGATCAGATGGGTGGGTATTGCACTACTTATTTTGACGGTGTTGTTTATGGTGAATTATCTGAGCAATGTACTGTTGCCTTTCTTCATAGCTTGGTTGTTTGCTTACCTGTTTTACCCAATCGTTAAGTTTGTAGAAAATAAGTGCAAGATTCGCATTCGTGCTTTATCGATCTTTATAACGATGTTTTTTGTATTTACGATTGTTGGATTTATCATCTATCTTATCATTCCTCCTATGATAGAACAGTTCCAAAAGCTGTATGTTATTCTGACCCATTGGTTGCATGAGACGACACATACCAATAATATATCTGAATGGACAGCAAATTTGATATCTAGTCATTCGGCTAATATTGAGCAATTTTTCAAGGGAACTGACTTCACCGAGATGATTAAGACAACGGCCCCTAAACTCTTTAATATTGTTGGCCAGACTGCTAATACCGTTATAAGTATAGTGGCTTCGCTCATTACCTTATTATATATGTTCTTTATCCTGCTTGACTATGAATATCTCACAACAAATTGGATAAGAATATTCCCTCAAAAGTATCGTCCGTTTTGGAATGATATGATGGCCGATGTAGCGCGTGAATTAAATAATTACATTCGTGGTCAAGGTCTGGTTGCTCTTTGCATGGGCATTATGTTTTGTATAGGATTTACTATAATGGACTTTCCAATGGCTATCGGTTTAGGTATTATCATCGGTATACTTGATTTAGTACCCTATTTGCATACTTTTGCGCTTATTCCAACCGCTTTCTTGGCAATGCTTAAAGCAGCTGATACAGGGCAAAGTTTTTGGTTGATATTTGGACTAGCAGTTGGTTTGTTCGTCCTTGTTCAAATCATCACTGATATGATTGTAACCCCTAAGATCATGGGTAAGATGATGGGACTAAATCCCGCTATTCTATTGCTCTCCCTATCAGTATGGGGATCCATCCTCGGGTTTATAGGTTTAATAGTTGCTCTCCCACTTACAACATTAATCATAGCGTATTGGAAACGTTATGTGACTCGAGAACATGAGGAAACCTCTGAACCCGTTCTTGAAATGGATACATCTCAGAAACATGAACAGAATTAAAATCAATGTTTAACCCAAGAAACAAGTAATCCTTATATGAATTTGTTGGCAAATTCAGCTCATGATGGTTTATCCACTCTGTTTAATCCTCTCTTTTTTGAAAAAATGAACCTCATAAATTTGTTATTTACGTAAAAACTTACTACCTTTGCACCCGCTTATAACATATAAGCAATATGGTTTTTGATCCGCTAGCTCAGTTGGTAGAGCACAACACTTTTAATGTTG
>Ga0183095_11113_pt1 | contig 25131 bp, 19 predicted proteins | sample BioMet4_FD_130346 | JGI IMG/M metagenome (GOLD analysis project Ga0183095, IMG submission 130346) | Microbial communities from bioreactor (seeded with sewage sludge) at LBNL, California, USA - Biofuel metagenome 4 (v2) (version 3) | ecosystem: Engineered > Bioreactor > Anaerobic > Unclassified ...
TAGGATCTATTCCTAAATGATCATAATGCGCACCGACGATAACATACTCGTCAGTCCGTTTGCCTTCAATCTTTGCAAGGATATTGTTCAGTTGTAAATGCTTGTATACTCCTTTCTTTAATTGAGCTATAGAATCGGGATGTACCTGCCATCTTCCTTTTTGTGCTACCTGGTTGTGGCAAGCTTCAAAAGGTTGATAATATGAGTCGCCCAATGGAGAGAGATTCATCATTCTTAGCATAGAGACAATATATTCTCCGGCAACTCTGCCACCACGACTTCCGGCTTCGCGTCCTTCCAGTTCATCAGATGCTAAAAAGCTGATACTTGCTTTTGCCGATTGCTCGGAAATGCTCTGCAATCCTTTTTCTATTGGCTTCTGCGCTAATACAGAAAGATTTGCTGCAATAAGAAGAGCAGCTATTATTATTTTTTTCATTCACTTATTGTTTATGATTCCATGCAAAGATAAGAATTTTATAGATGAACTTTCGTTGTTTTAGTTTTGTTTTAAGTAAGATACGTTTTCAAATTTCATATACCAGAAAGAACCAATCAATACAATATTATGGAAGAAAAGAAAAAACTTACAACCGAAGCTGGAGCGCCTATTGGCGATAATCAGAACATTCAGACAGCAGGCCCGCACGGACCAGCGTTAATGCAGAATGCATGGTATATGGAAAAGCTTGCCCATTTCAATCGTGAACGTATTCCGGAAAGAGTTGTCCACGCTAAAGGATCGGGCGCTTTTGGAAGATTAATTATTACAAACGATATTACTAAATACACCAAAGCTGCCATATTCTCTAAGGTTGGTAAAGAGACCGACTTGTTCCTTCGCTTCTCTACGGTAGCAGGTGAACGCGGAGCTGCCGATACAGAAAGAGATGTGCGCGGTTTTGCCATTAAATTTTATACAGAAGAGGGCAACTGGGATTTGGTAGGAAATAATACTCCTGTCTTTTTCATTCGTGATCCGTTGAAGTTTCCCGATTTTATCCATACACAAAAAAGAGACCCAAAGACCAATCTGCGAAGCAACACTGCCGCATGGGATTTCTGGAGTCTTTCTCCCGAATCGCTTCATCAGGTTATGATCTTAATGAGTGATCGAGGTATTCCAAAGAATCTTCGCCAGATGCATGGCTTCGGTAGCCACACGTTCAGCTTTTACAATGCAAAGAATGAACGTTTCTGGGTGAAATTCCATTTTAAATCTATGCAAGGCATTGCAAATTTCACCAATGAAGAAGCGGCAAAGATTGTTGCTCATGATCGCGAATATTCACAGCGCGACCTGTTTAATCATATTGAAGCCGGTAATTTCCCAAAATGGAAGATGTGCGTACAGATTATGACGGAAGCCGAGGCAAAAGCCTATCGGTTCAATCCGTTCGATTTGACTAAAGTATGGAGTCAGAAAGATTATCCGCTTATTGAGGTTGGAATTATGACATTAAACAAAAATCCCGAAAATTACTTTGCCACAGTAGAACAAGCAGCCTTCAATCCGGCTAATGTTGTTCCGGGCATTGGATATTCGCCCGACAAAATGTTGCAAGGTAGATTGTTTGCTTATGCCGATGCTCAACGTTACCGTTTGGGAGTTAATTCCGGAAGTCTGCCGGTTAATGCTCCACGCTGCCCGTTCCACAACTATCATCACGATGGCGCAATGCGTTTTGATGATAACCACGGTGGAGAAATAAATTATGAGCCCAGCAGTTTTGGCGGACCAAAAGAAGATAAAACTTACATTGAACCCGGTTTACCACTGGAAGGAGAAGCATACAACTACAATCATCGTGAAGATAAGGATTACTATACTCAGCCGGGAGATTTATACCGCTTGGTTCCGGCCGACGAGAAAGAACGTATCCATAAAAATGTTGCCGCATCTATGGAAGGTGTTCCCGATCATATTAAGATTCGTGCCATTGCCCGTTTCTATCAGGCCGACGAGAACTGCGGAAAAGGCATAGCTTCTCAGCTGGGAATTGATATTAAGGCTGTTCTTGCAGAAGTGGAGAGACAGAAGATGGAATAGTCCATATTTTATATTTAATACAAGAAAAGCTGTTTTAGATTACCGAACAGTTTTTCTTGTATTAAATAAACTACCATCTTTTTACTATTTACATTCTAACAATTAAATATTACTGATTAATATTTCTAACTGCATTTTCTATTTTATTCAATATATCAGCTTTATATTGTACTATTGCAGCATCTAATTCTTCTTGGGTTGGATATTGTTCATATTCAAACTTCTTATCATTCAGACAACTTACAATATATCCATCTTTTTGAAATGTGATCTTTAAATCTACATTAATAGAGAAATGACCTAATTTAGTTTCTTTTGGACAAATTAATTCATAATGAAATAATAGTAATTTAGCATTTCTTATGTAATACAAAACCTCAAAATTACACTCTTCTCTTTTTACTATTCCAAGAGGCATTGTATCATTTTGATTATCATCTTTAGAAATAAAAACTCCATACTTTTCTATTTTGAACAATACTGCTGTTGGTTTTATACTTTTAAGTAATTTCTCTATAAATTGGAAATAAAAGTTTTCCAATACATTCCAGACTTGTTCTTCACTAAATTCCGGTTTTGTGTTACTATACTTTAATCTACGCTGCAAAAGAGTCAATTGTTTAGCAAAATCGTCTTCCTCTTCAATACTTTCTCCTTTGGCAGCCTTTACAGAAATTGTTAGCGAATGCTCTAATTGCTCATTCATATATTTAACAAAAGGCCTAATGCTATCAATCGTTGCGGAAGCCCCGTCGGAAGCTGTCAATCCTACAGCAACATCACACTGATGCAATATCCGTAAATAGTTATCTTTATCTTTACTTTGAATAATAATTGGAGGATAGTTATTCCTAATCAAAACATAATTTACAAGTAAACGCGCAATGCGTCCATTTCCATCTTCGAACGGATGAATGCGGATATAACGATAATGAAGCAATGCCGCCAATTCAATAGGCGAAAGTTCCTTTTTGTCTGATTCATCATTATACCATTCCACAAGCTCTTTCATCATAATAGGCGTTTCCTCAGGAGTTGCATAATAAAAGATTTCTCCCGTAGCCGTTTGTACATGGTTAGGACGTGATTTATACTCACCTATTTTTACTTCCATTCTTGTTGGCTGTCCAGCATCTGTTACAGCATCTTTCCAAAATGGACGTACCAATATTGTTTTGTTCAGTTCACGAATAAAAGCTTCCGATAACGGACGTTCTATATCTTTAGCATCCTGAGTGATTATATTAAAGCCAACATCATGAGCTCTCATTTCTTCGTAATCCTGTAATTTCGCATTACCTGTAGTATCCCCAAAAATAAGCAAAAGCTTAGTCTGTCCGTAAGTCAAGGTATTTCCCTCTATATGATTCGAATTGTAATTAAACTCCAGGCGAAACTTTTCGTCTAATCGTTTTTTATCTTCAGGCTTCAGGGGCTGCAAAGAAATCCATTCACTGTATAATTGCTCAATTCTATTCATGCGATGTAAGTTTATACAAATATAAGAATTATTCAAATTGATTATTTATATTCTACAAGGTATTTTTATATAGATAGTACGACAGGATTTACCCTTTACCCTCTCCTATCTTTCTCAAACTTCACAAATTTCAAATTCTTTTTTAGCTTTTTATCCGCCAAAAAACAAATACGTTTTGCCTTTACTTTACTGGGAGTACAATCTTCGGGCTTATCAAAACCCTCACTGCTGGCGGAAAGACTGAAGATTCCTATACCTTCCAGGCTGGCTCTATTGCTCTTCTTGTTCATCTGATACAAGGATGTTAATGCTAACTTTTGCAGATTGTTCCGTTTTTTTATAATCCTTCTTTTTAATCCCCCAAATAGCACAGTGATCTATCCATTTTTTTATGAACAAAAATATGCCTATGCTATAATTCGGCATAATACTCTAATATTTTTGCTCAATAATTTAAAACACTATAATCAAAAAAACTATGAAAAAGATTAGATTTATTCCATTTGTATTACTTGTTACTATATTTTCCTGTTCAAATATAAGTAAAAAGTCAGCCTTCGAGAATTTTAACCCTGCAGCATTCATCGATACAAACAAGATTGCTAATAATTATGTTAAGAGCTACTTTGTTGCAACTTTAGTAAATGATCAGCTTGTAGAAATGTATAACAACACATTATCTGACAATAATGAACTTGCAGTTATTACCGGAGAACTTATTCTGAATGAGCAATTATATCAGGAAGGAATAATTTACTCTTACTGCAAAGATTCACTGAATAATATATTTGAAAGAGGCCTAATATCGTACAGAAGTGAAAACAAGGATACCACTAATACTATTATGGCATTTCAGTCAAACATGGATATGATTGAAACTACCTTTAGCATTAATCTCAATAAGTACACTATTATAGCAAAGACTAATAAATTGTTGGATGAATCAAAAGAAATAATAGATAATTTAATTTTTAGCACAAAAGAAATTACCAGAAATTCAAACTACATTATTTACAGATTAAACGTTTTAAATTCAAATTTTGAGAAATATTCAATAAAAATTAAATTTAATTTTGATAATTCATGGAATGTAAGTAATATTGAACTCGTATAAATATTAACGAATTAAAAAAAACAATAAAATCATGGGGCTAGAAGAAACAAATTCACAGAAAGTTATCGGATCATTCAATAATTACACTTTTATCGTAGAAAAATACCAAAGAGGGTACAAATGGGAAAAACAGCAGGTAGAAGATTTACTAAATGATATAAAGGAGTTTAGTGAGGAAGGCAACTATTGTTTGCAACCAATCGTTGTAAAAAAGCGAGAAGAAGAAAATATGTATGAGCTAATTGATGGTCAACAAAGGATAACTACCATCTATATCATATTATCGTATTTAAATATTTGTAAAGATCAAATAGATAATTTTGGCTTTAATATAGAATACAATACAAGAAAAGAAAGCAAGGATTTTCTTACTAAATGTATAGCCAATAAAGAATATCCATTAACAGAGTACGATAAATGGGAGGATTTCACAAAAGAGCATTCTGAATTTGATAACGTTGATAACTACCACTTCTTTACCGCTTATCGTGTAATAGCTGATTGGTTCAAAGGCAGAGAATCTGAAAAAGAAGAATTCAAAAAGAACTTATTAGAAAATGTTTCCGTGCTTTGGTATGAACCAGAAAATGAAAAAGAAGTAAGCATAATATTTCGGGATGTAAATAGTGGCAAAATACCTTTAACAAATGCCGAACTAATTAAAGCTGAAATTCTTATTGATAAAAACTTAGAAGAAGAAAACAGAGCACAAATTGCTCATGAATGGGATGAAATGGAAGCAGCGCTTCAACACGACGAATGGTGGTGTTCATTAAAACCCAAGAACCCATATACAAACCGGATAGAACTTCTATTTATGCTGCTTGCAGAACAAAAAGCAAAGATAGACAAGGATGAGAAAAAAGATAAATATGCTCTATTTAGATTCATCCAAAAGGAGAAGAAGACTAATCCATCTTTAAGTATATGGGATCGTATTAAGAAAATATACTATACATTAGAAGAATGGCAACAAGATGATGAAATGTTCCATTTTGTAGGATTCATTTTAAATACAAAGTTATCAACAATCCCTGCTTTATTAGAAAAATGGGACGGTAAAGATAACACAAAACTTAAATTTCTGAATAGCATAAAAAAGCAGGTTACTGATAAAATCTGTAACAATAAAGAGAACCTAAACCAAGAAATAGAAAATCTTAATTATGAAAAGGACAATAGTAATGATAAAATAAAAAGAGTTCTTCTACTTCATAACATTTTATCATTACGTTATAAAGGAGCCGATAAAAAGTATAAATATCAATCACGCTTTCGTTTCGATTTATACAATAAAGAAAATTGGAGTTTGGAACATATACATGCACGTAATGAAATTACAGATGTAGATTATAAAAGAATGATCGCTGACATTAAATCTACTATAAGCTATTATTCTAAAATTAAGAGCTGGAGTGAAGAAGATAAAATAAAGTATCATTATCTAAGTAACGTTACAGAAACAATAATCAATTCTAATGAAAAACAAAAGGAAACATTTAGAGAAGAATATAAGGAGTTCGATAGTTATATAAAAACAAAAGAAAACAGTGATGATAAGATTCACGGCATAGGTAACATGGCTTTGCTAAGCGGTCCTATTAACTCATCTATTGGGAATGGATACTTTAATGAAAAACGTAATAAGATTATTGAATTTGATGAAATGGGGAAATATATTCTTCCCGCAACAAAAAATGTATTCCTAAAATACCATACAATAGAGATTGACAATGTTTATTCCTGGACAACATCCGACCAAGAAAATTACAAAAAAAGCATTACTAAAAAAATAATAAACTTATTAGAGGAAATTAAAACATCAGAGGAGGAAAATTAATAATGGAAAAATATAAATTCTGGCAACTTATAAATGATTATGAAAAAATTGTTATACCTTGTTACCAAAGGGATTATGCTCAAGGAAGAAAAGAGAATGATATTAATTATATTCGAGAAGGTTTTGTAAAAGATATACATAAAGCAATAAAGAAAAAAGCAGCTTTAGACCTTAATTTAATATTTGGTTCTTCTAGCAATGAAGAAGAATTTACACCTATTGATGGACAACAGCGCCTCACTACTCTTTTTCTAATACACTGGTACATTGCTATAAAAAGTGGTAATTTATCTGATAATAAAAAAGTATTTAAGAAGTTTACTTATAAAACAAGGCAGACTTCTACCGATTTTTTTGATATGCTAATTCAAATAGAGCCTGAGCATTTGCATGAAACAAAGCTATCTCTATTATCCGAACAAATACAAAACAATCAATACTTTTTTAATAGATTCGCATATGATCCAACCGTAAAAAGTTCATTATGCACACTGGATGAGATTGAAAAAGTTTTTAAAGAAGATGCAGGTAAAGAAGAATGGGATTATTTAGTTTCTGAAAATTGTAATTTGACAATGAGTCTTATTGACATGGAAAAATACCATTTAACTGACACATTATACCTTAAAATGAATGGCAGAGGAAAACCCTTGACTGATTATGAAAATTTCAAATCCTGGCTTATTAGTTATATAGAGAACACTGAAAAAGAAATAGATGATTGGAAAATAAATATAGATAAATGGGATATAAAATTAGATACAGACTGGTTAGATCTTTTCTGGAATTATAAAGATGATTCTGATTACTTGGTTGATCAGGAATATATGCGCTATTTTAATGGTATGATTCAATTATCGCTTGCAGAGCAATTCAATGCAAACAACGATGAAGAAAGAAAAAAAGTAAGCGAATTTTCCATTCCTAGTAATGGAGAAGAATTAAGAATACCATTAGGCAGATATGAAGAAGATGATTTAAAGGAAATATTTCAGAAAAACATAAACATTTGGTTTACTGTTTTAGAAAAGCTGCACAAATATGGAATAGAATATTTAAATAATGAGCTGGAATCTATTGACTTTTTCACTAAAGATAAAGAAAACATCTTTAGATTATTTATTGGTGAGAATATTACTTATAAAGACAGGCTCCGATTTTACGGCTTATACAAATATTTACTTTACCAACAAGATGATGTGCTTAATAAAAAAGCATTCATCAATTGGATGCGAGTAGTACGCAACATAGTAGAAGATACCAATAACAGTGCAGAAGGTTTTATCAGAATGGTTGGATACATAAATGATCTTTCAAAGGAAGGAGTCGATAATGTTTATTCAACATTGAAAAAATGGGAATCTGAAAAACAATCTAAACCAGCTACCATAAAACACGAAATAGAGAAAGCGTCTTTTATTTTATCTAATAATGATTTTGAAACAGAAATTCGGAGAGCAGAAAATCATCCATTATTTAAAGGCAAAATTGTTTTTTTATTAGCATTAGTAGATAAATTGAATCCAAGTCTAGAAGAATTTGAACAATATGTTTCTATTGCATCCAATTTATTTAATCAAAAGGGTTCTATAGACAATAGATATACATTAATTCGTGCATTATTTGCAGCTAAATGGGAGCCTAAGGACGATCGTGTCTATATATTCAATAATCAAGATATCTGGCGAAATAGATTATTATTAAGATCTGATATTATTGGACCTATAAAAGTAATCTTTAACAAGCTTAAATATATAATCGCAAGTAATTATACAACAGAATTAGAGATTTACGTTAACAACACGCACGTAGAAAACCCTTTATTTGACAACTTGATTCATTATAAAAGTCTTTTTTATAATGCCAAAATAACAGAACAGTTAAGAATTTACTTTGGAATTCATTTATACATAGACAATGGTAAATATTATAGAATAGAACCAACTCCAATTCGTTTATTTAATAAAATAAAGGATAGGCTAGAACCACTTGGATTTATTTCACCCCAGCAACTTGAATATTTGGAAGATGATGGTAATATAATTAACGAAGAAAATCGTCTAATAAATAGCATTGAATCCCCCTGTTTAATATTGCGTAAAGAATTTAACGAATTCAACTTAAATATTTCAATTTACTTGAACTCCAACAGAATTGAAATTAATTATGAGAAAGTTGATAACTATGAAACAAAGCCTGATCTATTGACAGAAGATATATTAGAGGGCTTAAGTAAAGATAATAATGATTACTGGGGATACAAAAACATTAGTTATAATATTAAGGATAATTCCAAAAGCATAATTCTAAACGGAATAATAAATAATGAAATGATAACTCTTGAAGACTTCGCTGACAAAATAACATCAGAAATAAAAGGCAGAATCAATAAAATTCAAGAGAAATCTTCATAAAGTTCTTTCATTAATGAATTTATGAGTCCACTTTAAAAAGTAGTGGACGTTTATTAGTTAATTAAAAATGTTATTGCTCACTATAAAAATTCGTTGATTCCATTGTTATCAGATACTTATTTTGTACCTTGTGACATCAAAAAGAAAAATGCAGTATGTTTAAAAAGACAGATACTACCCCTCAATATGAACTGTTTTCCACGCCCTCTACCCAATTGGGTAAACGTGGAACTAAGAAATATGATGATCCTAAGGATTGGCATAACCAGTTTTGGTGTAATGTGACATCAAAGATTGATGAATCCATTTTTTCTCCTCTTTTCAAAAAAGAGAATATGGGTGCCCCCAATGCCTCGATTCGTGTAATCATCGGCATGTCTTTAATCAAGGAAGGTTTCGGCTGTAGTGACGAGGATCTATTTGAGAAATGCGAGTTTGACCTGCTTGTCCGTAAAGCTCTTGGGCTTGTGTCGTTAAGCGATGTTACTCCCTCTTTGGATACCTACTATCTATTGAGAAGGCGCATTTGTAAATACGAGATGGAAGAGGGCATCAATCTTATGGAGAAATGTTTTGACCAGCTTACCTCAGACCAGCTATCACAATTCAAGATTTCCTGCAAGTCCGTCCGCATGGACAGTAAACTAATAGGCAGCAATATCGCCTGGTATTCACGGTTCGAGATCATTCACAATACTTTCCGTCATTTCATCAAAGGTCTGGGAGAGAGTAGAAACACCCTTCTGAATCCTAAGCTTCGCAAATTGATAGATGCTTTTGAGCAAGAGGACGCACAGAAAATGGTTTATCATCTAAACAGTCAAAGCATTGAAGCTAAATTGTCTTCACTTGGTATACTTATCTATCAGGTTTTAAAACGTTTGAATGAGAAGACTATTGGATACGATCTTCTTCATCGGGTTTTCCACGAACAATATGAAGTAGTAAAAGGGGTAGCCATTCCACGTCCTAAAGAAGAAATCAGTGCCCAAAGCGTTCAGAACCATAATGACCCTGAGGCTCCTTACAGAAAGAAAGGCGACCAGAAAGTCAAAGGATATAGTGTGAACATCACTGAAACCTGCAATGAAAAGGATGATCAGGACAGTAAACCTAATCTGATTGTTGATGTACAGGTGAAGCCTGTAAGTGCAGCCGACAATGACTATGTGCAGGAGGCTGTTACTCACATTCAGAACAATGTCACCGATGACAAAATAGAAAAGCTTTACGCCGATGGAGCCTATCAGTCACCTGATAACAGGAATTTTGCCGATACAAACAATATTGAACTGATGATTTCCGGACTACAGGGCAGACAATCCATCTATGATTTGGAAATGAAGGATGGCAACCTGATTGTTACCAATCTTGATACAGGGGAAATTATTCCAGCCTACCAAACAGGGGACAAATGGAGAATCACCACTAATGGCAAATCCAAATACAAGTATTTCACTGTCCAGCAGATTGAAAACTCTGCTCTAAAACGCAAACTCGCATCCATCCCCATAGAGGAGCAGATGAAAAGAAACAATGTCGAGGCAACCATGTTTCAGTATTGTTTCCATTCCAGAAACAACAAAACCCGATACAGAGGATTGCTCAAGCACAAACTGTACTCTTACGCCAGATGTTTATGGATAAATCATGTACGACTGATGATTTATCTGATAACAACATGTCAAGGAACGACTAAAAATGGCTCAAAAACCAATTTTCGAGATATAAAGAACTCCATAATGGAGATGCTTTTCTTTTTTGTGAATTTTATAATGCCTAATTCCTATCGGTCGGCAAAGAATATTCAACTAATTATAATGTAAAACTAAAAAATGCCACTTTTTAAAGCGGACTCATTTATAAAAATCATCTTTAAAAATGACATCCTACAATCATAATCCTAAATAGCAAGCATCTGTGCTTTACATCAGCATAATCTTCTTTTATTTTTATACCATAACAACATTGTGATATAAAGATGAAAGAAGATAATTGCTACTAATCTTGCGTACCAAACAAAATCTAAAGTAGATGGCAAAGAATCAATTAAATAAGTTAATTTGGTTGGTAAATACAATCTATCATTCCAAAAGAATTACTTTTTCAGAAATAAATCGCCGATGGAAAAACGGAGATAAAGAACGAGAGAATATTCCACTTCGGACTTTTCACAATCACCGGGAATCTATAGAAGAAATATTTGATATCAATATTGAATGTGATAAACATACTAACGAATATTATATTGAAAATTCTGAGGACATTTTTAATGATAAACTAAAGATGTGGCTACTTAACAACTTCTCTCTGAATAACATTTTGCAGGAAAATGCTGACATGAAAGCGCATATTCTTTTTGAAGAAATTCCATCCGGAATACAGTTTATAGATACAATTGTACAAGCTATGCGTTCTTCATTCCAAATAGAAATGGAATATCAGGCTTATACATGGAGCAATCCTTATCCATTAATTATTGAACCATATTTTATACGCTTGTTCAAACAACGCTGGTACCTTATAGGCGTGAACACTTTTCATAATGAGATTCGTTCTTACGCTTTAGATAGAGTTAAGGGTATCACTTTAGGAGAAAGAAAGTTTAAATATCCCTCCAAATTTACTCCGGCAGATTATTATAAAGATTCATTTGGTATTATCAAGGAAAACAAAAAAGTACCTACTAAAACAGTTTTAAAGGTATCTGCAGAACAAGCTCCTTATATTCGTAATCTTCCATTCCACTGCAGTCAAAATGAAATAGAATGTAATGACGAGTATTCTATTTTTGAACTTCAAATTTGCCACACTTATGATTTTATTCAAGAGCTGCTTTCTATGGGAGAAGATTTAGAAATTTTAGAACCTGCAGATTTAAAAAATGAAGTTTATCTGAAGCTAAAACGAATGGTGCAAAAATATGAAACTAAAGAATAACCTCTTTTTATTATCGAAGACAGATATGGCAATCATTGACCAATTCTGATTATCGCTTTGCCTCAGAACCATTCCGAGAATATCCTCGAGATGGTTCTTAATATCTTGCTTATTATTTTACAAGACTCTTTGGATTTCCTATTAACAGGAATAGAGTATCAATATTATAAATACTATAAAGCAATCCAAGTTATTAATATGAATAGCCCTTCACCCTCTCCTATCTTTCTCAAACTTCACAAATTTCAAATTCTTTTTCAGCTTTTTATCCGCCAAAAAGCAAATACGCTTTGCCTTCACTTTACTGGGAGTACAATCTTCGGGTTTATCAAAACCTTCACTACTAGCGGAAAGACTGAAGATGCCTATACCTTCCAGGCAGACTTTATTGCCTTGGTGAAGTTCCTGTTCGATGACGTACATAAGTTCAATAATGGTAGCCCGGATGTCTCCCGGCCTAAGCGTGCACCGACCGGCTATATTTTCTGCCAGTTCATTTGTTCCGATGGTTCCCGACGAAAGAGGAACTGCATAGTATTTTACTTGTTCTTCACCCTGACTCTTGTCTGTTTTTTTGCGCACGCAGTATTTGTATACCATAATATTAGTTTGTTTTATCGTTTATTCATGAGACATTTTAATTTAGACCCGGGTCTAAATACTATTGAGACGGGGGTCTAAAATATTTTAGACCCGGGTGTAAACTCACTTATGACCCGGGTCATAATTAAAAGCTATAAAGATAGATAAATAATTACGACTACACAAATAGAAAACTTTTATACGGAAAACTTGGGATATAGCTTTAAACTCCTTATTTTTGTGTACAATCAACTAACCAATTTTACTATAACATAACCAATGATGAAAGAAATAAAAATTGAAATATGTGCCAATTCTGTAGCTAGTTGCGTGGAAGCACAAAAGGGAGGTGCGAAGCGTGTGGAACTGTGTGCCGGTATTCCTGAAGGTGGTACTACTCCGTCTCAGGGAACTATTGCCGTAACCCGCGAATTGCTCGAAATTCCTATCCACGTTATTATTCGCCCACGGGCAGGAGATTTCCTTTATTCTCGAGAAGAGATCCGTGTAATGGTACGTGATATTGCTGTGGCAAAAGATTGCGGTGCCGATGGTGTGGTAATTGGTTGCCTTACAGCGGAAGGCGAAATTGATCAGAGAGTTACAGAACGGTTGGTAAAGTGTGCCAATGGCATGTCGGTTACTTTCCACCGGGCTTTCGATATGTGCATTGACCCAATGAAGGCTTTGGAAGAGATTATCAATTTGGGATGCAACCGTATTCTGACTTCGGGACAGATGCCAACTGCCGAAGCGGGTATTCCTCTTCTGAAGGAACTTGTTGAGAAGGCTGCCGGACGAATCATCATTCTGCCGGGCTGCGGAATCAATGAAAAAAATATTATGAAGATTGCTCAGGAAACGGGTGCAAATGAGTTTCATCTCTCTGCACGTGAAAACGTTGCCAGCGGTATGACTTATCGCAATCCGAAGGTTTCTATGGGTGGAACGGTGCAGGTAGACGAATATGCCGAACCTCGTACTTCTGCCGAACGTGTGCGCCAGACGCTGAAAAGTCTGAATATCCAGTAATAGTTCACTATCGGGATTATTAGTTAAAACAAGAAATCTGTTTCGTGAAAAACAATTTAATAATTAAACATTATGGATTTTCTAGAACTTGCCAAAGAAAGATATTCGGTTAGAATTTATAGTGACGAACCGGTTGAAGAAGAGAAAATCAACAAAATTTTAGAAGCTGGAAGAATAGCTCCTACTGCCCATAACAACCAGCCTCAACGAATTTATGTTATCCAAAGTAAAGAGGCTCGTGAGAAGGTGAAAAAGTGTACCAGATTCAGTTTCAACGCTCCCATTATTTTGTTGCTATGCTATGACGAAGATGAGAGTTGGTTTGGACAGAATGATAGATTTGGTTCCATAGACCCCACTATTGTAGGAACACACATGATGCTGGAAGCTACCGAACTAGGACTGGGAACTGTTTGGGTGGGATCTTTCAATGCAGAAATAACTAAGAGTGAGTTTGCTTTACCAAGCAATATTATTCCGGTTGCTTTTCTTCCTCTGGGCTATCCTTTTCATACGTCGGAGCCAAGTGCCATGCACGCCAGTCGGAAGAATCTTTTAGAAACAGTCAGATATCTATAATTGCTGTTTATTTCTGATAAAACATAATAGGAAACGCCCAACTCCACATCGGCAAATGTAAAGTTGGGCGTTTTCAATTGTGTCTTAATTTATAGTTATCTTCAACAAACTCAATTAATGGGTACAGGATGTTGGAGTGCAGGCAGTGCCTTCTTTTGTATTGCCGGCTTGTATCTGACCGATAACTTTTACCAATTGCTCTCCCAAACCAATACGGTAACCTTGTGAAGCAAATACTACACGGTTAAAGGTGTCGCCAACAATAATCAGAGGTAATTCGCCACGGCGTATAACTTCAGTTCCCTCTTTTACCTGATGCAAAACAGCGCCATCTTTATCTATTCCGAAAGTAACGTTCTTTGGTAGATCACCATAAGCCTTTGGATTGAATGCTTTCAGTTCGTCTTCGTCAGAGAAAAGAATGATGATTTGCTTGCCCCATTCTTCCAATTGCTTCTTAACTGCAGCAATATCTCTCAGGGCATGGTTAGTTGGTTCGTGATTATTCTTAACCAAAGCCACGATATAGTAACCTCTGCCGTTGGCATTCAGAATGCTTTGCTCCTTACCGGTTTTTGCATCTATAAATGTTGCTTCAGAATTAAAGCTGCCTAAAACCTGAACCTGACTGCTGCTTTCGCGCATCTTCATTTCAACATTGGTTGTTTTTCCGGCTTCTACATTGAAGAATGTAAGATTGCTCAGTACACTTCCATCTGCCATACGGCTACCTGTTACCATCAGATATTGACCAGCGTCCAGTTTCAGTGGTTTGCTGAAAATTGTGCTCCATGAGCTTTCATTTTCTTCATCAAATTCCAGCAGATGTGTTCTGCCACCTTCAATTTTAGAAATAGAGAAATGCTTGTAATAAAGCGGATCTTTCAAAGAACTTATTGGAGTATAAGATGCATTAACGAATCCGTAAGGAGCATTTCCTGTTTCTGCTTTTTCAAAATTAACATCGTTCCATGTATTATTGAAGAAATATTGTAGTTTGCCGGTCATCAGCTCAATGCGTGACGGTACACCAAGACTGCGAAGCACAGCTACGAAGAAAACTTTTCTTGAACGGCTGTCGGCCACACGAGATTTCCACACACCGAGTGGTGACATAAACAGATGATTAGAGTTTAATTCCTCTTTAATAGTGATGTTGCTACGACACCAATCAACCAATACTTTCGGATCTTTTCTTATTGCATCAGCAAGAGTAGCCGGAATATCTTTCTGGAATTCTTTTTTATAGGTTGTAAGGAACTCGTTGGCAACACGAGGATTCAGCACATTCTGGTTATAAATATCTCCTTCTCCTGCTACAGTGTAAAGTAGATGATCTGTAAGGACCCCGGCAGGAGTATCGCGCAAGTCCTTTGCTGAAATAACTTCCAGCAATTTAAGAGCCTTTTCACGGTTTTCTGTTGTAGTAGAAAGCAGGAATTTTTCTATTTCGCGCCAGTTACCACGAGACGCAACAAATAGTTTCTTGGTGCGTTCCGAATCAATATTCAGTTTTGAAGCTACCTCTTTTATTCTTGATTCATCAATAAATGTACCAATGTAACTGTTACGTATAGAATCTTCCTTAGCCAGACGAATATTGTTTGCTGCACGTTGTTCCTTGCTTACGTTTACTTCTACCGGTAACTCAACCGGTGGAACAATATCCATAGCCATTTCTTTGACTGCAGCAAGATCTTCATCACTTAAATTTCCTGTCTTTTTATCTAAAGTAAGTGTCAAAGTGTGATCTTTACCTACAGATACTTTTCGGAAATCAAAGACTCCATCTTTAGAAGCCCACACAATAATATCACCTTTCCCGGATGAAAGGAACGATTTTCCTTCTTTATCGCTCTGCTTTTTAGCTACAGAATAAAACTCACCGTAGTTGTACAGCTTATATTCAACGGCTGCACCTTCAACCGGTTTCTTATTTTCATCAAGCACAGTAACATCAATACGATCTACTGGTGCATAATTATCAATCACATTAATTTCGGTGAAGTTCGGAGTTACGGTCATAATCTCCTCTTTGCCGGTATAAAGTCCAAAAACATTAGTGTGCATCAACATTCCGCGCTTGGCAGGAGCTGTAAACCAGGCAACATTAAGAACAGGTTCTGGTTCGCAGGCACCAAGGAAATACCATTTTCCATTTGCCCATGCTTCTACCCATGCATGATTATCGTCGGTATGCGCCCAACGTGGAGTATAAACCTGACGAGCTGGAATACCAACAGAACGAAGAGCTGCAACCAGGAATGTAGATTCTTCGCCGCAACGTCCATAAGCTGTGCGCACAGAAGCCAGCGGAGAGCTGGTTCGGGAATCGGAAGGAGTATAAACAACCTTTTCGTGACACCAATGGTTTACTTCAAGAATAGCTTCGTAAAGAGAAAGGTTCTTTACCCTGTCTTTCAGCTCACCATAAAATACTTCGCGTGAATTGTCGAGCGTTTCATTATTTACTCGTTGTGGAAGCACAAAATGACGGAACAACTCTTCACTGATCTCTTTTCCCCAGGGCATCTCTTGCTTTGCCTTGAATGACAAACGCACATCTCTCAAAAAGAATGTGTCGGGATAATCAGTAATATCAGCCAAAGACATATAGGCATAAAGAAACTTCATAGCCTCTTTTTCCTGCAAAGAGAGTTTGTTATTGAATACATTAAACAATCCGCCATTTGGCATCGCTGCTTTCTTTTCGGCAAAAGTTTTATCTACAGTTGCCCGATACTTTTCATTGCTGATAAAGTGTGTATTTGAGCATGACATACCCAAAAACGTAATTACTAAACCGGCAAATAGTTTATTGATTCTACTCATAAAATGTAACGGTTAAATTTTGAGAGCAAAGATAGCATTTTATTTAAAGCACCATTATTTTTCAAACTTCTTATTTAAGTACAACTTATAAATAATTACGATTAAAAACAAAAAGGTGAGGGATAACGCCTTTTTGTGAGGGTTCAGTGAGGGATAAAAACCAATCCATCACTCTTCAGAAAGCTAAAAACCAACAAGTTATTAAAATAAGTGAGGGAGTGAGGGATGAAAATAATTTTTCTTTTTATTCTGAAAAACAGAAGATTTAATTTATCTGATAAGATAATATTCATATATTTGCATAAACAAAAAAATCTTTTTTTGAAAACAACAAGTTATAATTCTTCGGATATTGCTTAATAGCAGCCTGTAACTTCTTTTTCAGGCTTAATCTTTCATCGTTCGGAAATCCTTTCGAAGCGAAATCATATTACTTTTTCATAACTATTAAACTTAAGGAAATATTCTGCATTTCTCAATATAATTTGAGTCTTCAGAAATATATTCCGGAATAATCACAATGAATACATATGAAAGATTTTGTTTTCAACATTAAGCAACGAATAGAATCTGAAATTAAAAATATACAGAACAGTGAAACTCATTCTGCCAACCAGATAAAACAGATAATTAGTTTTATTGAGGAAAGAATCAATGAACTGAAAATATTTATCAGGAATTACAGTTTTAAAAATGAGCAGGAAGAAATATTATTCTTCAAAGAATTGAAACCATCTATCTGTTGTTTGTTATTATACTATATCCGTTTATATCACATAGAAGAAAAGCGGTTGGGTAAAACAGACTTTGCCCAAAGTGTTTATTTGAGCAAAGAATTAAGACAAGTAGAAAAGAATAACGAACAGATAGGTAATTTCTATCAGTATTATAAATCGGGGAATACAAATTTTGATTATTTATATTTCTGTCGCGAATCATACAATATTCTATTGGATACATCATGTAATTCATTTGAGAAGGAACGGTTCTTTTCAACCAATCACGACTATGATGTTGCCAATATAATGGCTAATGATTTACTTAAGAATTATCTTATTGCAGAAGCGGACAAGCTAAACAGTCAATTGTATTATCAGGCAATAGATGTTATGTATAATCACAAAATGCAATGGACAGATTCGAAAACTTCATTGGTGGAACTGATATACGCGCTATATTCTTCAGGCTGCATTAACAATGGTAATATTAGTCTGAAAAAAATGGCGCAATTTACTGAAGCAATGTTTCAGATTGAGATTGGAGATCCTTATCGCACCTTCCTGGAAATAAGGGGAAGAAAGAAGAGTCGCACAGCATTTCTGGATGAAATGAAGAATAAACTGATTGAAACAATGGATAAATTAGATAATTTTTAGTCCACCTTGGGGCACCTTGTGTTTTTAGGTGATTTTATTGATTGATCTTTGTTACCAATTAAAATATTTAGATATTATCTCTTATTACAAACATTTATCAATTTAAATTTTAATATCATGAACAATGAAAATAAATCTATCCACGAGTTTGATTTTAATTTAATCTGCGAATATTTTTCGAGCATGAAACGTCAAGGTCCTGGTAGTACTGAATCAACAATTAAAGCACTTAGCTTTATCGACTCACTTACAGAATCATCAAAAATTGCAGATCTTGGATGTGGCACAGGAGAACAATCAATGGTACTAGCTCAACATACACCCTGTCAGATTACTGGCATTGATATTTTCTCGCAATTTATTGATCTGTATAATAGAAATGCTGCAAAGATTAATGTTGAACAAAGAGTTAAGGGCATAACAGGTTCAATGGATAACTTGTTTTTCGGAGAAGAAGAATTAGACATTATCTGGTCGGAAGGATCAATTTATAATATAGGCTTTATAAACGGAATAAATTATTGGAAAATATTTTTAAAAGAAGGCGGATATCTGGCCATAAGTGAAGCCTCTTGGTTCACGGAAGAAAGGCCAGATGAAATAAATGAATTCTGGTTGGAAGCATATCCTGAGATTGACACAATTCCCAATAAAATTATGCAGCTTCAGCATGCAGGTTACACTCCAATAGCACATTTTATATTGCCCGAGAATTGTTGGATTGAGAATTTCTATATTCTTCAGGAAAAAGCCCAGCAATCTTTTTTAGCAAAATACCCAAACAATGAAGCAGCCTTAAAGCTAATAGAATATCAAAAAAACGAAGCAGTGCTATACAACAAATACAAAAAGTTCTATGGGTATGTATTTTATATTGCAAAGAAAGAAAGCCCTCAGGTTAATTATCTCGAAATAAAATAGAGTTATGAAATTACAGGATTTAGGATATAATGATATGCACGAAGTATACAGAAAAAGTAATAATCTGAACGATTATACAATAGGACGTATTATCGCCGAACACAAGGAAAGGTATATTGTTCGGACTGAAAATAAGGAACTTGAAGCTGAAATAACTGGAAATTTAAGATTTTCGGCTTCAAGCCGTGAAGATTTCCCTGCAGTTGGCGATTGGGTAGCATTAACGGTTTATGAACCTGAGTTCTGTATTATTCATAAAATCTTTCCTCGTTTCTCTATTATTTCCAGACAGGATATTAGTCGCTCGAGTGAAATTCAGATCATTGCAACCAATGTTGATTTTGCATTTCTAGTTCAGGCTGTCGATCGAGATTTTAATATCAACCGATTAGAGCGTTATCTGACTATCTGCTATTCAGCCAAAGTAAAGCCAATTATAGTTCTCACCAAAACTGATTTGATAAATGTAGAAACTCTTTTAAAAATAAAAGACACTATCAATCAACGAATTCAAGACATTCCAGTGATCGCAATAAGCAATACTACACATGAAGGAGTAAATGAATTAACACAACTAATTGAAAAGGGAAAAACCTATTGTATACTTGGTTCGTCAGGGGTAGGAAAATCTTCTTTAACCAATAATCTCAAAGGAGAAAATATTATGCAAACCAATACCATCAGCACGAGTACAAATAAAGGAAGACATGTTACTACCCATCGTGAACTGATAATACTTGAGAACGGAGGTATATTAATAGATAATCCTGGCATGCGCGAAGTTGGTGTTACAGATGTAAGTGAAGGTTTGGCTATGACTTTTGATAGCATCTATGAATACGCTATAAAATGTAAGTATAAAGATTGCACTCATACTAATGAAAAGAATTGTGCTGTGATTCAAGCTGTCAAGGATGGCCTGATTGATAAGAATTCGTATGCAAACTATCTAAAAATGAACAAAGAAAAAGAGTTCTTTGAGTCTTCGGTAGCCGAACGAAGAAAGAAAGACAAAGAGTTTGGTAAGATGCTGAAGAATTATAATAAAAACAGAACTAATTATTAATACTTGAATCTTACAGATCTATCAAAGATATTTAAATTATGAATAAAAGAATCACTTTTAAAAGAGCAAATATATAAGACTGAAAAGTAAAGCTGAAAAGCAATTCTCTAAGCTGCGGAAAAACAGATGCTATTTTCTGCCATCCTAAATTCAAGTGTTAAATGCAACTGATGGAATTTTAGATTGAATATTTTTTCAGAGAAGGGGAAGATGTTTATCTTCCGCCTTTCTCTGATGGGATAAAATAATTATCTTGTTCCCTCAATCTCCTACAAAATCAGTTACAAGATGAAACATTTAACCCAAGAACAAAGATATGAAATTTCTGCATATCTTCACAGTGGAAAAAACAAAAGCGAGATAGCCTCTCTGGTAAGGGTTCATAAAAGTACCATTAGCCGTGAAATTGCCCGTAATTCTTACGGTTCCTGGCATCAGTACATGCCCCGTGCCGCTCAAAAGAAAGCTGACTTAAGAAAGAAATGTCGCCATCGGAAAGTAGTCTTTACCCAAGACATGAAGGATCTTGCAAAGCATCTGCTAATAGAATTTAATTATAGTCCGGAACAAATCTCTGGCCGATGCAAATTACAATTAATTCCCATGGTTTCTCATGAAAGGCTTTATCAGTGGATTTGGAAAGATAAACGTCAGAAAGGAGATCTTTATAAATATCTACGTCGGAAAGGTCGAAAAAATAAAAAACGTGGTTCCGAATACAACAATAGAGGTATTTTGCAAAATCGCAAAAGTATTGATCAAAGACCTTCCATCGTTGAGGAACGTAAACGCTTTGGTGATCTTGAAATAGACTCTATTATTGGTAAGAATAGGAAGAGTGCATTAATGACTATTAACGACAGACTAACCGGACGCTTATGGATACGTAAACTTAAAGGGCGTGATCCCAAAACTATGGCAGATACAACTATTAAATGTTTAACATCATTTAAAGGGAAAATCTTCACTATAACCTCAGATAATGGATTTGAGTTTGCTTTTCATAAAAAAATAGAGACGAAATTGAGAATTAATTTCTATTTTGCCAGACCCTATCATTCTTGGGAGAGAGGAGCAAATGAAAATATAAATGGATTAGTAAGGCAATACTTTCCTAAGGGGACAGACTTTAGTGAAGTGACTGAACAACAAGTAGAAACTGTCGAAGATTTAATTAATTCAAGACCAAGAAAAAGGTTGGAATATTATACTCCAATCGAGTTTATTAATACACTTAAAAAACATAGGAGAGAGTTGCGTTTATAACTTGAATTCTGTTATTATAGGGGGTAGATATAATTTTTCCGCAGCTAATAATCAACCATTTAGTTCAAAAAGTAAAACGTATTGTCAGAAAACTTCCTTATATCTTTTCCCTAAAATGGTGAGACACGAGTTAAAAAGTGTTTCACATCTAATTATCAAACACTTACTCATACAAAAGTGTATATTTAAGTTATTATAATATTGTTATTTAAATAAAGAGAAGCCTATCATAATATACTATAATCTACTTCTTTCACTTGAACCAGTTTCCCTTCCTTTGTATTTACTACGCTCACTTGTAAGATGCAAAGTCTTTGCAGATAAGTTTAAATGCCATGAAATCGTTTTTTATCAGACAAATTTCATAACTTTGCATCTATAGGAAAACCGTTTTCTTCTTCAATGAAAAACATTATAGCTAGTATCAGACAAGTATACCCCGTTTCCGATGAAGCGCTCCAAGCGTTGCTGACGGAGATGGAAGAGAGAATATATCCCAAAAACACTTGTATTGTGCAATCGGGCATAACGGATCATTTGGTCTATTTTATTGAAGAAGGAGTAACTCGCTCGATATTTCATCATGATGGAGTGGACACCACCACCTGGTTCAGCAAGGAGGGGGACATTACTTTTGGCATGGATTCGCTGTATTATAACCAGCGTTCGATAGAAAGCGTTGAAACACTGACAGACTGCCGGGTGTACGTCATCCACATTGACAAACTGAATATGCTATATGAGAAGTATATCGACATAGCCAACTGGGGAAGAATCCTGCATCAGAATGTAAATAAAGAACTGAGCCATCTCTTTGTAGAAAGGTTACAACTCACTCCCAAAGAACGATATGATAGCTTTTTGTTGCGTTACCCCGGTCTCATTAATCGGGTAAAGCTGAAATACGTAGCCGCCTTTCTGGGTATTTCCATCTATACCTTCAGTCGTATCCGTGCTCAAAAATAGTTTTTATATCCTTTTTTTGCTTTTAAGCAAAAGAAGTTCTTTCTGTAAACAATACTTTTGCGGCTAAGATAATATTAACTCTAATCAAAAACAGATGTCAAGAATTTCTTCAGCTGCATTTGCAGACACCAAGCCACATTATAATCTATTAGACGGATTACGCGGAGTGGCGGCCCTTTTAGTTATTTGGTACCATGTAAATGAAGGTTTTGGTTTTGCCGAAACTGTCAATGGTGCGGGTAATGGCCTTGTAAAGAACCTCAATCACGGATACCTTGCTGTTGATTTCTTTTTTATTCTTTCCGGTTTCGTTATCGGCTATGCTTACGATGACCGTTGGAACAAGGGCTTTACTATGAAAGAATTCTTCAAGCGCCGTTTGATTCGTCTTCACCCTATGGTAGTAATGGGTGCCATTTTAGGTGTCATAACATTCTGCCTCCAAGGCAGCGTGCAGTGGAACGGTACACAGATTGCAACTTCCCTTACTATGCTCGCTTTACTTTGTACCATGTTCTTCATCCCTGCAGTTCCGGGTGGAAATTACGAAGTGCGCGGTAACGGTGAAATGTTTCCGCTAAACGGACCATACTGGTCGCTGTTTTTCGAATATATAGGTAATATTCTTTATGCCTTGTTTATCCGTCGTTTGTCCACTAAGGCATTGGGTGCATTAGTTATAGTGTTGGGTATTGCATTGACTTGGTTTGCCACCTGCAATATTTCTACTTATGGAAGCATCGGCGTGGGCTGGACATTAGATAGTGTGAATTTCCTGGGCGGTTCATTGCGTATGCTTTTCCCTTTTACTATGGGTATGTTCTTATCGCGGATTTTCCAACCGGTGAAAGTGAGAGGTGCTTTCTGGATTTGCTCGGCTGTATTGGTGGCTTTGTTCTCGGTACCTTTTATCGGAGCTTCTGAACCAGTCTGCATGAATGGTGTTTACGAATCGTTCTGTATCATCATCGTTTTTCCTATTTTAGTTTGGTTAGGTGCATCGGGTGCTACTACCGATAAGATATCGACAAATATATGCAAGTTTCTGGGCGATATTTCTTTTCCGCTATACGTAGTACATTATCCATTTATGTACTTGTTCTATGCATGGCTCATCAAAAACAAACTTTATACGTTTGGCGAAACCTGGGCTATTTCTTTGGGTGTAATGGCATGGAATGTATTGCTAGCTTATGCTTGTCTAAAATTGTACGACGAACCGATACGCAAGTATTTGGCAAAGCGTTTCTTAAATAACAAAAAATAAACCATTCAGTACCCCCATATATTCGGCTCATCTGCTAATGTATGGGGATTGATATATATAAGGCATTTACATACTCAGAAATGCTTATTTACAAGTATACTAAAGGCTATATCCCAATCTTATATAAAGAATAACGATACACCCAGTACACTTATTATTGCTCCAATGATTTCTCTTATTGTAACTTTCTGCTTAAAAATAAGATGTGAAGGCCATAATATAAAGATTGGCGTAAGTGCCATTAGTGTAGATGCAATACCAGCTTCAGTATATTGAACGGCCATTAAAGAAACGGAAACTCCGATAAATGGCCCGAAGATGGTAGCCCATAAAGCAGCATTCATACCTTTTCCATTGTGAAATGCAATAGGCATTGTGTATAGTTCCTTTCTAAGCCACATTATAACAAAGTATCCCAGCATACCAGTTATGGCACGTATATAAGTGGAAGCAAACGGAAGCATAGTCATAAACTGATTTATATCTGTTGCAGGTACCGACATTTTGTAATGGTTCATCCCCACCTTGCTTAGTACAAGTCCTACTCCCTGCCCTACTCCAGCACCTATCCCAAGTAAAATTCCTTTCAGCGGTAACTTTAATCCTATTTTGTGAGAAGTTCCTTTACTGAGAACAGACATTCCTATGCCACAAATAGTAACCATCATCCCTATCCATGCATTCAAAGGGAGTTTCTCACCCAGTATTATCCAGCCAGATATTGCAGCTGCCGGAGGAGCGAGTGTCATAAACAACTGTCCGAAGCGTGAACCTATAAGAACGTAAGAGTTGAACAAGCAATAATCTCCTAGTACATACCCCACAAATCCGGAAAGTGATAACCAAAACCATGTTTCTGAATTGGCATACAAAGGATAAGGCACGCCGGTAAACCACCACAGAGTGATAGCCAGGAAAAACAAAGAAAGGAACATTCGGATTAAATTCAGCTGTAAAGAACCAATCCGCTTACAAGCTACTTCCGCAAAAAGAGCTGTAGCAGTCCAGGATATAGCTACACCCAAAGAGAGTACTTCGCCAAAATATTGCATCTTTTTCTATTTTGGGTGCAAAGGTACAACTATTTATATTAAATGAAAGTATTTACCAATACAACCCTTCCCTGCTTTTTCAGAATCTTATCATGTTCATTTAATTACTTTATACAATTACATAATTTTCCGTAGTGAGCAAAAGAAACAGACTGTTACAGTCATGTCTTTTATAAAAGAGTAATATATGTAAAATTATAAATGCAAACTTCATTTAGAAGTTAGCTCATTAAAACAACCGGGAAAAGAATTTCCATCAAGCCTCAGACTGTATATCAATAGAAGCCAACATATATTTCATAATCATCTTTATAACAATGATTTAAATATTATCATGTAACATACAATAAGTAT
>Ga0183095_10693_pt1 | contig 25128 bp, 26 predicted proteins | sample BioMet4_FD_130346 | JGI IMG/M metagenome (GOLD analysis project Ga0183095, IMG submission 130346) | Microbial communities from bioreactor (seeded with sewage sludge) at LBNL, California, USA - Biofuel metagenome 4 (v2) (version 3) | ecosystem: Engineered > Bioreactor > Anaerobic > Unclassified ...
CACGACATGCGAACCGGCGACAGTCGTCCGCAACACCCGGACACCGAGCGCTTCCTCCAGATCGATCTGGAGGAAGCGCTCGGTGTCCGGGTGTTGCGGACGACTGTCGCCGGTTCGCATGTCGTGGGCTCGCTGCTCGCGCTTAACTCATATGGTGCAGCGGTTTCCGAGCTTGCAAATGCGTCAGAGTTGGAGATCATCGGGCAGTTCCTGCCGGTGGTCCTTATCCCCGACAAACTCAATGCTGCCGGGAACAACGTCCTGATCAACGATCACGGTGCCATCGTAAACCCCGAAATGGGAGATGCCGCTGTGAAAGAACTCGCACGGGTGCTCAACGTTGAGGTCGTGCGTTCCGCTATTGCAGGCTGCAACACCGTCGGTTCGGTTTGCCGTTGCACTAACAAAGGCTGCGTCTGCAGTACCGATGCCACCGATGACGACCTGGCCGTCCTGAAGGACGTTCTGGGCGTTGAGGCTGCCCGGACCACTGTGAACCACGGCTCTCAATATGTAGGAGCCGGCATCGTAGCCAACTCGAAAGGCGCCCTGATAGGCGACGGCACCACGCCCATCGAGATGGGCAAGATCGAGGACGGGCTCGTCCTTTACTGAGACCTGGGGCCACTCCCAGTCCCAGTTATTTTTATCGAAAATCTCCGTACCGCCGATCAGCGATCGAATACCCAATATCCGGTAAACTCCGATAGGTCGTCCGAAAGCAGTTCGATGGCATTGCCGACGTGTACGAAATCATCCGCGCTGCGGCCCTCCATGAAAGAGGACAGGGGCGACAGGGGCAGCGTGATTCCGCCCACCCGAAAGTCCGTAGGTACCACGACCCGTGCGCCTACCTGAGCTAAAAAGGTATTGACTTTGGTCATGGGCAGAGTTCCGAATTCGCCGACAGGAACAAAGAGCACATCGATTCCCTTGAGGCGTTCAATCACCGCTGGGATTGGCAAATCGCCCAGACAGCCGCAGCAGGCAACACGAATGCTGTCCATGGTGAAAAGGTAGATTGAGTTCGGACCGCGCTGAGCCCCGTACTGTTCGTCAGAGAAGGACGGAAGGCCCTCGAAACGGAAGCCGTTGCAGTCCTGGACACCGAGCGTACCTATGAAGTCCTGATGGATTCCTTTGATTGTCCGCACTGCATTGCGGTCGAAACTGTTGTGAGTGACCAGCACCACGTCTGCGACCATGGCGGGCGGCCAGACGCCGATGGACTTACCGTCATGGGGATCCACAGCAATTGTCTTATCGTCATCCCCGAACTCAAAACAGCCATAGCCATGCCAGCGGATGAACATCGGGCTTGTATCTGCACCTACTTAATTAATTCTATCAGGCCGCCACGGCGTGTGTTCGCATGACGAATAAATACGCGAAAGGCGATGCAATGGCCAAATGAAGAAGACGCTCATCCTCGTCGTCGACCGCGACGATGATTTCGGTGCAAAGGGAAACGTCGAAACCCCTGTCATCGGCATTGACGGCTGCATCAACGCTGCGACAGCGCTGGGGTCCGCCGACCCAGAGGATTCAGACACTAATGCGCTGTATGCGGCAATCAACATCTATCGCGACATGGAGCGGAGCGGCAAGAATCCTGAAATTGCCCTCGTCTGCGGCGACCAGAAAGTAGGACACCGCTCGGACGAAGCACTCCTGGCCGAATTAGAGCAAGTGCTCAACGAGGTCAAGCCAGATGGGGCCATACTCTGCGGCGACGGCGCCGAGGACGAATACGTCTATCCGATTATCTCCTCTCGCGTACCGATTGACTCGGTCCGGAAAGTCTACGTCAAGCAGGCGCCGGGCGTAGAAGGCACCTTTTACATCATCACAAAGGGTCTTGGCGATCCACAGAAGCGGCGGCGGTTCCTTGCACCTCTGAGCTGGGTTGTGGTGCTGATCTGTGCCGTATACCTGTTTGCAAACTTCCTGCGTTACACTGACCCCAAGAACTGGTTCCTTGCCTCGACCACTGCTGTGATCATCTTCATTCTGGGTCTCATGTTCATGATTTACTCATACAACCTGCCCGAACGCACCCGCGAATGGGGCGCCAAATGGGCATCTCGGGCCCGGCACGGCAGCCTGACGGTCATCTTCCTGGTCGCGGCCACAGTATTCATCATCTTTGGCGTCTTCGTCGGTTTCTACGCACTCTCCGACGTGCACACCACCAATGTGTTCCAGGAGGCGGTCTGGTTCTGTTCCAACGCGCTGTGGCTGATCCTGTTCGGCCTGATGTTCTATATGGTCGGAGACCTCCTGGACCGCTACCTCAATGCAAAGCTTGTGAAGTACACATTCATCACGAATTGTATCGATGTCGTAGCAATAGGCCTGCTGATAACCGCAGCGCTGGACTTCGTCATTTCCAGTCTGGGATTCTATCACATCGACAGCGTCGTTTATCTTGTCGAATTCTTCGGCGGCATCGCACTGGCGCTGGCGGCTACACTACTCCAGCACATTATGCGGAAATCAGTTGAGCAGACGAGCTGATAAGACATGGACTACGCAACTTGGGAACCGACCTACAGGGCCATCTGCGCGGATCTGGACCTCGATCCGGCTCAGGATGAGAAAGCAGTACGGGTACTTCGTGCCGTCACCCTGAACCTCGACCTCACCGACGAAGACGGCATAATGCCGCTGATGCAGACGACCGCAACGGTCTGTGGAGCCGCGGCCTGCCTGGAGAGCGACTTGCTGCAGCTGCCGCCGGCCGGAACGCACATCGTGACCGGCTCAGCCGTGACCCGTGCTACAGCGGCTAACTGCCCGCCCGACATTGTTGTCACCGATCTAGACGGTGATTTGGAGCCGCAGCTGACAGCGAGCGCAGCAGGTGCATTGACCCTGATTCTTGCCCACGGAGACAACATGGATCTTGTACGTACCGCTGCACCCCTGTTCCGCGGCCCAGTGGTGCTCACAACTCAGGGCCCGCCGCACGGCATCGTCCTTGATTTTGGCGGTTTCACCGACGGAGACCGGGCTGTCTGCCTGGCTCGAGCTTTCGGTGTCCAGCAGATCCGTCTTGTCGGTTTTGATTTTGACCACCCGTATCCCAAAGCCGGCTCTGATCCCAATATAAAACGCCGGAAACTTTCTTGGGCGCAGCGCATCATCTTCGGTCCCGGCCGGACCGATCTGGTCTTGCCACAAGACATTTAATCATCAAGCTGGTACGCACCCCCGATGAGCCTGAGTCTGACTGCATGGGTGCTGATTGTCCTCACAGTTCTTTACATCCCGCTGTGGATATATGCCTGGAAGTCTCCCAAGGCCGCCAAGTACGGCCTTGAGAAATATGGCCCCACTGTCAAGATTAACACCCGGTTAGGCACCAAACTGATGGATAAGTTCGCCCGCTTCCACCGCTTTTGGCGCGGATTCGGTATCCTCTCGCAGATTATCGCTTTCATACTGATGGTCGGCATCCTGTACATAATGGTAGTTGGCATCTCACGGCTGCCGGCAACGCTCTCAGCGAGCGGCATCGGCATAGAATATGCACTGGCCATTCCGGGACTCAACCCGCTGCTGCCGTTCTGGTATTCGTTGATTGCACTGATCATCGCCATGGTGCTGCATGAGCTTGCCCATGGCATGCAGACTCGGACCAACGGGATGCGGGTGAAACACACCGGTGTTCTTCACTGCGTTGTTCCGCTCGGTGCGTTCGTCGAGCCGAACGAGGAGGACGTGAACAAAGCACCCCGCCGTGTCAAACTAGATCTATATGCAGCCGGTATTGCTACCAACTTCATCGTCGGCATCATTGCCTTCGTTCTCTTCGCTAACATCATGCTCGGTGGAATCTCCACAGCCTACGGCGATAATACTGCCGTATACTCGGAGACTTCCGACTCTCCAGCATACCTCGCAAGTATTCCCGCCGGCGCCATTATCCTGACCATCGACGGAGCCGACTACGACTATCAGGACATAACGGCCACCTATTCGTGGAGCGCCGGCGACGTCGTTACGGTAGTCTATATGACTGCCGATGGCGAACATACGGCACAACTTCGGTGGGGCGTCTATATCGAAAGCGTCATCAGCGGCTCGCCAGCCGACGGTAAGCTTGCTGCCGGCACCATCATCGCCGCCATCAACGGTCATGAGTTCTATTCAACCACCAGTTTCACCGCATACATGAAGGCGACTGCCCCCGGCGAAACAGCGACCGTCACCCTCGTTGCATCAGATGGCACTACTTCAACAGTCGATATCACATTAGGCACCAACGGCAATGTCGGCTATATCGGCATCCGGACCACGACTTCGGGCATGAGCTTCATGACGCCCAACAACCTCCTGAAGGTCGCAACGGACCCTTTCTACGGACAGACGTCTCTCAGCGGCTATGCGACCGGTGCCCTGAAGTATCTCGCCCTGCCCTTCAACGGATTCGATCCCATTCCTTCCAGCGTACAGTGGTGGTACGGCAACCAGGGAGAAATGTTCTGGATGACGGCCGAACTTCTCTATTGGATCTTCTGGCTTAACATCATGCTTGGTGTTTCGAACGCCATCCCAGCTTTCCCCTTCGATGGAGGCTTCATCTTCTTAGGATGGCTCGACGCGTTGATGCAGAAACTAGGTTACAAAGATAAGGAAAAGCGGGAACGGATTGCGAATGAAGTCACATCGAACCTATCGGTCCTGATGATATTCCTTTACATCCTGGTCATCGTAGCCGTCATAATATGAATATGATGACTGAAAAGCAAAAAAAAAGAAGATTGGTGTCCTGGAAGTCCGCCCGCAGAAATTTGGGATAGGTGCATGGTGCCGAGCAGGGCCGTAGACTCTGCTTCAATCGGTACATTTAGGCGGACTTCCAGTGTGCAGTTTCCCATCCACTGACACCAGATGGCTGGCTAATACAGACTACAACTCCTCAATATAAAGTAATTTTTGAACGAAATCTGGTAAAATATAAACGTATATTTGTTACCATATTGTATACCATATTGATTACTGAAGACGTATTCCAGTATTATTTAAATTATTTTTATGACAAAAATATTCTCAAATCAGCCGAAAGTAGTTAATCACACGGCGAGGATTAATAAGCAGAGAAACGATGTTCGCTGCATGTTCAATCCGGAGAAGGACTTTAGCCGCATGGTTATAGAGTCACTCGGAAAGGACGGTAAGTCCATCAGCTCTCTTGACAAGGATTTGACCGAGCAAGGAATCAGGAATCATCGCCTGATCCTTACTGGGTACCTGCGGGCCATGAAAGACCTGGGCTATCTGCGTGAACGTGAGGTGCCGCCGGCGAAGATCTATGTCCCAGCAAAACAGTTGCCTGAATCGCTGTATCAGACGACTGAACGGCAATGCCGCAAGGTTACTGGCATAGACACTGATGAGCTCATTCTTTACACTCTAAACCGCCTTCTCAAACGTCCAATCTTCGAATCAGAACTTCGGTTGGCTGGCGTGATGCGTCCAGTTGGTAAACTGGCCGATGAGTCGGTGGTCGCCGAATGCCGCAAAGCTTTACGGCACAGCGGCAACAATGTGCCGGCCGGTGATGCTTACTTGCCTAACAGCACTTATCCCGATCAGTATGAGGATGTTCTTGCGTCCATTGTTCTCGAAGAGAAGGATAGCCGCCACCTCGTCATGGAAACGAAGCAGACGAAACTGATCTGACTCATCACGCCTGACTTCAGAGCCATTTGGATGGTAAACTATTATACCATGCCGTCGATAGCCTTGGTAATGTCCCTTAAGGACGTCATCGGAGCAATTCGCAACTTTCCCGGCGTGACTCGGAAAGGGCGGATTCACGAGATTGTCGACCTGTTGCCGACTGGAAAGTTTCCTCAGGTTGCAGCTGCCGAGGGCGAGGATGCCGCTGCCATCGACGATGGTGACCACTATACCCTTTTCGCCGCTGACGGCATCATGGAGTCCCTTGTAAAATCCGATCCTTACATGGCCGGTTACTTCGCAGTGCTCGTAAATGTGAATGACATCGCGGCCATGGGTGGCCGTGCCACCGCGATGGTGGATGTCATGTCGACAACAGACGAGCGTATCTGTGGCCGGATGCTTAAAGGCATGGAGGAGGGTGTACGGCGCTTCAACGTTCCCATCGTCGGCGGCCATACCCATCCTGACTCTCATTACCATGCTATCGACATCGCGGTCATCGGCACCGTTATGAAAGATTCCATCATTTTGAGCAGCACGGCAGAACCCGATGACGACATCGTGTTCGTTATGGATCTGCAGGGCCATTACCCTGTGTCCACCCCTTACTGCTGGGAGACCACCCTTGGCCGGGACGATCAGACGGTCCAAGCCCAGATGCTGGCGGCCGCGCAGGTCGGCACCGAGCATCTAGTCCATGCTGGCAAGGACATGAGCAATCCTGGCTCGGTCGGAACACTTGGTATGCTGCTTGAGACCTCGGAGCTCGGCGGCACCGTCGACCTGACGAAGATCCCCGTCCCAGTTGGGGACCAGGACTTCATTCGTTGGATTCTGGCCTACCAGGGATGCGGGTTCGTCTACACCTGCAAGTCTACATGCTCGCAACGTGTTATCGACATCTTCGCTGGTTGCGGTTGCGCCGGTGCGGTTGTCGGTAAAGTCGACGCCACTCGGCAACTCAAGCTGATGCAGAATGGCGAGACCGGCGTACTCTTTGACTTCACGAAGGACATCATCACCGGCTGTCGGCCTAAAGCACACCAGCGGTGAGTAGATGGACACAGTACTCGAACTGGCCCTCATCGCGATCGCCGCAATGGTCGTCACGGCGGCCTTTTACTTCTGGGACCGTCGGCACGACGGACTGTGAACAGAAATGTCGTTTTTTATCAAAAAAGCTGCCTGCACAAGTCTATGCAGACTCAGAGATTCTCACTGGCCTGGGTACAGCATTTGATTTGAAGGAGACTTCATGCACTTCAACCCTCATTCACACAGGACAAATGGCAGATGCGTTGCGCGGAATATCGGTTCATTCTGCAATAATCGGATGATTCCAATCATAATTTCCTATTTTTCCTTTTATCCGATAGTTTCCTGTGTAGAAGATGACCGCCCTATCGAGAATGCATTAAGTACGGTGGCCGTCGACCATATCAGAGCCAGATCCATCCACAGCCATTCATATAAGTAGGCGATTATCCCGATCAGCATTATCGACAGCCAAATCAACTTGCATTGATTGAAATACACGAACCTCACAGCTCATTGCGAGTGTATGTTCCGGACTGCCAAGGGGCAGAATTACAACCACCGCTCCGAGCGTGAATTTCTGATCACATAATTTTCCATAGAAAAATCATAAGTTTATAGCTCGATTTGCATAATTAATACCATTTAAACACGGAGTGTGTAATTTTTGCATCATGATCTAGAGGGTACATGTGCTATAAGCACGATACAAATGCAATCGGAGGCATTTCCCAAAAATGACACACACGCAAATGATACATCCAATTTGTTTAGGAGTCATCCACACATCCTACACATCATCCGAATAAAAAAAACAAAAATGAATTGCCCTGCCAAACCACTGCTATCTACGAGACGTACCTGTCTGAAATCATTTGTCGGAACGACCTCGTGTCCATCAACAGTCAAATGAAACTTGATTATTCAAAAACGGTCGAGTTACATTGCTACATCTGACGTCAAAAACCCATGGTAATGTAAAGTAAACCAAAGAATTCCGTTGCGCAACCGCCCGATCAGTGAGTTTCAGACCTGCCATGAAGAATGGATAAGTGTTAGGCGCACGGAGGTGGACATTGCCTATCCGGACAGGTAGACCGCATCGCTCCTCAACCCTGCTTCCCCGCAAACGTCAGTAGCTCAAGGTAAGGCTGCTCCCGTCAGGGCCTGACCCGGTCCCCTCGATTGGCCCGGCCGCGGCGACCCTCCGACCGCCGCTACCGGACACTCCGACTCTGCAGGACAAAGTCTCATTGTAGCTTTGCGGGCCTGCCGGTTCAACTCTGCCGCCCTCCGCAGTCGCCCCTGCTGTGACGATTGCAGGAACAGGGCACGCCAAGCTCCCCGGTCAAGCCTAACGTCTGGACTATGGTCGGTGCCATATTTAATACATCTCCGTGTGTTGCGACTGCGCCCAGCCAGCGGTATTATATACATTGGCCAGCATGTAGTTACAACCGTGCTAATTGTTAGCACGTAGCAGGGATTGAGAAAATGAGCTTCTTCGGCCTAACCGATCCGTATATCTGGGGCGCTTATGTTGCCTGCATTCTGTGTGTGATCGTTTGCTGCATCATCGGGATCAGAGTGAGAAAAGACACGAATAAAGGTGACGATCAATGACGGACGGGGTTTCAATCCCGATTTTCGTCGGGATGCTCGTCATCTTCGCCGCAATAACGATTCTTCTAGGCTACTATGGCTACCGGAACACGAAGAGCAACGAATCTTTCCTTCTCGGCCGGAACAAGACCAGCCCGGTTATCATCGGTCTCTCTTACGGTGCCACATTCTTGAGTGCTTCTGCCGTAATCGGCTTCGGCGGCCAGGCGGCCACCCATGGCCTCTCTCTGATGTGGCTGTGCTTCCTGAATCTCTTCGTCGGTCTACTGGTCGCCTTTGTCATTTTCGGTGGACAGACCCGGCGGATCGGCCAGAAACTGGGCGCTTCGACTTTTGCCGACCTGCTTGGCAAAATCTACAGTTCACGTGGCATCCGTTTCTTTACGGCGGCGCTTATCGTCGTCATGATGCCGATCTATTGCGCTGCCGTCCTTAAAGGCGGTGTTAATTCTCTCGCTGTAATTACCGGCCTTGAGGATTATTATGACCTCATTCTCATCGTGATGGCTGTCATTGTCGGCATTTACGTTGTCTACGGAGGCATAATTGCCGTCATGTACAACGATGCGCTGCAGGCGGCGATCATGTTTGCCGGCATGGCAGTCATCCTCGTGGTCACCTTCTCTGCTCTAGGTGGTGTCACTGAAGCATTTACATCGCTGACCAACCTTTGGAGTGGCAACGCCGCCGACACGGGCACTCTGCCAGGCTTCAACGGCTGGACAAACTTCTCGGACTTCGGCTCAAACGAATGGATGCTCGTTGTTACTACCTTCTTGATGGGTGTCGGCATCGGCGCACTCACCCAGCCACAACTGGTCGTACGCTTCATGTCTGCCAAGGATGACCGCATGCTCGATCGCTCGCTCATCGTCGGTAGCATATTCATGCTCGTGATCGTCGGCACCGCCTACACCTGCGGCGCCCTTAGCAATGTGTATTTCATGCAGAACGATGGGATGCTCGCTTATCCATATCTCAAATCCTTGGGCTTGGGTGTGGACTTCATCATCCCGCAATTCATCCTCGAAATCTTCAGCGGCATGACTGGAGGAGACATCTTCGTCTGTCTCTTTCTGCTCTCGCTGATATGCGCCTCGATCTCGACAATCAGCGCATTGATGCACACCATCGGTGCCGCCGGCGGATATGACATTTACACGCTGATCCGCAACCGCCGCCAGGCCAACGTCCTCGACTCGCAGAACATACGCATCAACCGGATTTGCACCGCTGTGATGATGGTCGTCGTAGTCGTCTACTGCTACCTGATGCCGAGTGATATCATTGCCAAGGCAACCTCGCTCTTTATGGGCATGACTGCCGCGGCACTTCTACCAAGCTTCGCATATGGCCTTTACTGCAAGGGTGTCCCGGACAAGCGTGCAGCCATCGGCAGCATCACTGCCGGAACCGTGACCTATCTATTCTGGGCGCTGTTCATCAACAAGAGCAGCTCGAGTTTCCTGCCGATCTGCAAGTGGTTCACCGGCAACCAAGTGCTATTCGCAGGAACCATCTCCTACGTAGATGCTCTGATTATCGCCCTGCCAATCTCTATCGCCGTCATGGCAATCCTGTTGCTCATTAGCCGCCACACGGCCCGTCAGCAGAAGCAGGTGGTGACTGGTGAATGAGTTGAACTGCCTGTTCTGGGGCAGCCGGATGTAAATTTTTTTAGACAAGGAGCCCTTAACGAAAATCTATGTCAGAGAAAGCCCTCGAGATGCAGAACGTCTCGGTCGTCCGTGGCGGTAAGCACATCCTCGAGCACATCACGCTGAGTATCGACGACGGCGAGAATGTCGCCATCATCGGACTCAACGGCTCGGGGAAGACCACGCTGCTGAAGCTACTACGTGGCGACGCTTATCCCTATTACGATCCTGAAGCCATCTCTGAAATGCGGATCTTCGGCGATGAGCACTGGAACGTCTTCGACATACGTTCCAAGATGGGCATAGTATCCATGGACCTGCAGGACCAGTTCCAGTCAGACACGCAGGTCTACGAGGTCATCGCCTCCGGGTTCTTCGGCAGCCTCGACGTCTACCGGAACATGGAAGTCAGCGACCGCATGATGGAAGAGGTTCACATGCGTGCCGTTCAGATGGGCATTGAAGACCTGCTTGAGCGGACCATCGAAGGACTCTCTCTCGGCGAGATGCGCCGGGCACTCATCGCCCGTGCTCTGGTTACCAATCCACGGATGCTCGTCCTTGACGAACCTATGACCGGCCTGGACATCGTAATGAAATCCAAGTTCCGCCAAATGTTCGATATTCTAATCAACAACGGCGTCAGCATCATCATGATCACCCACGACCTGACGGACATTCCGATTAGCGTGCAACGCATCGTAATGCTCCGCGACGGCCAGATCTTCGCCGACGGCTCGAAAATGGACCTACTGAAATCAGCCACAGTGTCAGAACTTTACGGGGAGCCGATCAAGGTGGAGTGCAGCAAAGGCATCTACCGTATGTACTTAGAATGAGAACACAATTATGGAGTTAAAATGAGGTATATCTGTCGCGAATGCGGGAGCGAGATTCCCGCGGACGTCGATTTCTGCTACCAATGCGGAGCACTGAAATCTGTAGCCATAGCCGTCGGCGACGACGGTCGGGTAATAACTCAGCCAGGAGTCTGTCCGAACTGCGGTCTCAAAGTCCCGGCCGATGCTACGACCTGCCCCAATTGCGGCCATGAGATCGGTGCGGCCGGCACACTTTCGACCGCTCTGGTGGTGCCTCACCGGCTCACAAAACGCGATTATATAGCCTTGGCACTCGGAATCATCCCGGGTGCGCTCAACATCTTCGGTCTCGGTCACCTAATCATGAAACGGTGGTCACGCGGACTGATGTACATGGCAATGTCTACGGTCATCCTCTATATGCTCTATGGCTCGTCGGGACTCTCTAGCAACACGGTGACGATCATCAACCTCGTAGGTTTCGGCATCTATCTCGTCCAATCGCTGGAGCTCTTCGCCATTGTTATGCGTCCCGGTCAGGGACAGGGTGACAACAGTAAGCGGGGTCCGTGAATGCCGGCCGACTGGACCGAGAAATACCGCCCGCAGACGTTGGCGGATATCGTCGGCAATCCAGGCGCAGCAGCTACGCTTAAGCAGTGGGCCGAATCCTGGAGCCAAGGCATCCCCGATAAGCGGGCGGTGCTCATAATCGGCTCGCCCGGCGTAGGGAAGACATCCTCAGCGGAGGCGCTTGCCAGGGACATGGGCTGGAGCATCGTAGAGATGAATGCTTCCGACCAACGGACCGGCGATGCCATCCGCGGAGTAGCTCAGAGAGCGGCAATCACCAACACCTTCTCAGCGAACGGAGAATACCGCTCCGTCTCCGAAGGCGGTCGCAATCTCATCGTACTCGACGAAGCCGACAGCCTGTACGGTAACGCCGACCGCGGCGCGCTGCCGGCCATCAATGATTTGGTCAAGAACACTCAGCAGCCAGTCGTTCTTATTGTCAACGACAGCTACAATCTGCTTCACAAGAGCACTGCCATCAAATCCGGCACTCTGCAGATCACCTTCCGTAAGCCTACGGCCAAAGCCATAGAGGGCGCACTCGGACGTATTGCCAAAACCGAAAATGTTCTCGTCGAGTCGGGAGTCCTAGCCAAAATCGCCGCCAATGCCGACGGCGACCTGCGTGCAGCCATCCGTGATCTGGAGTCTCTGGCTCACGGTCAATCGGCGATCCGTACTGCAGCAGCGGACCAACTCTCCAGCCGGGAGGACCGGAACGACATGTATGATCTGATGGGAGCAGTATTCCGCCGCCGGGACCCAGCTCATGCATTGCAGATCCTTCGCAGGACTGACACCGACCCAGGAACTATCGAACTTTGGCTCGATGAAAACTACCCCTACGAAATGTCTGACATCGGTGATCTAGTCCGCGGCGCTGAAAGGATGGCCAAAATAGACCTGTGTCTCGGGTGGGTAACCCGCCGGATGAACTACGGTTTCTGGAGCTATGCTAACCAGATGATGACCTATGGCATGATCGACGCCCGTCACAGCGACCGGCTATCCTTCGAGCGGTTTCGCTTCCCGAGTTACCTGATGCAGATGAGCCGCAGTAAGACCGTAAGGGGCCTGCGGAACTCCACTGGCCTGAAACTCGGCACCTGGTTGCACACCGCTTCACAGACCATGCAGGGTGACGAGTTACCTTACCTGCAGTTGCTGGCTCAGCAGAATCCCGACCTACGTGTCACGATGGTCCGGGAGGCGGGCCTGGAACCGGAGGAGCTCGGTTTCCTACTCAGCGAAAAGATGGACGCCCCCGCCGTGAAGAATGCCTTCGCAGCCGCCGAAGCTCAGATCGAGGCTGAGCGGCTCGCCCGGCTGCCGCCGCGCTCCGCTGCGAAAGCAGACGCGGAGATTGTCCCATCGTCCCCGAAAAAGCGTAGGGCTGCAAAATCTCCAGCGACGACCTCCGCCGAAACTGTCCCAGCACCAGCACCGGAAACCCAGGCCTCCGCAGAACCAACGCAGGCCGCACTTGCTAAGAAGACGCAACGGAGCCTTTTCGACTTCTAAGGGAATACTATGGATGAACAATACCGGCAGCTCCTGAACCATCAGCAGTATCGCATCTATCATGATCATGCAGCTGTGAAGCTCTGCGGCTGGCTGAAGCAGAGCATGCTCCGGGGCCGGCACTGCTACAAGCAGGACTTCTACGGTATACAAACGCACCGTTGCCTTCAGATGACCCCCGCCCTTAACGAGTGTACTCACCAATGCCCATTCTGCTGGCGCGTCGAGGGTCAGGACTTCGAGGTCCGGGACTGGGCCGAACCGAAGGACATGCTTGACCATCTGCTAGCCTACCAGAGATTGCTGATCTCCGGCTTCAAGGGCGATGAGCGCTGCGATCCGCAGATGTATGAGGAGGCCATGAACCCCAATCAGGTGGCTATCTCGCTGGCTGGAGAGCCGACCATCTATCCTTATCTCTCGGAATTCATCCGTGAATGCCACGGCAGAGGAATGACCACCTTTCTGGTTACCAATGGAACAATGCCTGAAAGGATCGCGGCACTCGACCCTCTGCCGCGGATGCTATACGTTACTGTGGCGGCTCCTGACGAGGAGATTTACCGTCGGGCCTGCCACCCTAAGATCGCCGACGGCTGGCAACGTCTCCGGCAGACACTTGAGCTCCTACCATCACTGGAGACCCGCACGGTCATCCGCCACACTCTGGTGCAGAACATCAACCTGTGCCGGCCTGAGGACTACGCCAAACTAGATCGGATCGCTGAACCCGATCTGGTGGAACCGAAGGGCTATGTCTTTGTCGGGGGCTCTAGGCAACGCTTGACCGTAGACGAAATGCCATCGTTCGCAGCGATCAGGGAGTTTTCGATGCGTCTTGGCACCGAACTCGGGATGGATATCCTGAAAGAAAAGTCCGACAGCCGGGTCCTGCTTCTCGGCCCCACCGGCCTGGAACTCGATGTTCGGAAGGCTTGGGAAAACGGTGTTCCGACTTCTCCACGGCTTGTAAAGAGACATTCGGAAGCACAATGAACGGCTTTCCAGCTGTTTCCTGTCTCACAACGGAAGGTAGCCTGTATAGAAGAGCAACACGATCGCAACGATATGAAGGGCCAGAAAGACGTAGACCGACTTAAATTTCAGCTTCTGTGTCTTGTGCCTAAACGTCTCCATACCAAGTATGGCCCCCCACGGCCCGCAGAGGGCCATGAGAAGGAGGGTCTTCTCCGGGGTCCGCCATTTCTGCGCGATCGCCTTGTGTTTATCCCACCCGAACGCTGCGAAGGCAATCAGGTTGAGCACCAGATAAATCGCAAGCAGTGCCAGCCCCTGTGCGCTCATGCCTTCATCCTGGCGATGAACGCGTCTGCATCATTGCTGACACCGCTTTCGTTCTTCTCGCTGCTGTCGGGGAAGAACGAGGCATCGCTGATGTTGAGCGCCGCCGAGATGGATTGGCACTGAGTCGCACCTTTCTCATTCTTGTTCAGACAGCATATGAAGAGTGCAACTTTGCGCTTAGCCAATTCATCTTTGTTCTTGTCGACAAAATCAACAACCTTGCTCAGCGGTTTGCCGAAGTGCACTGCAGTACCGACAATGACCCGCTTGTACTCCTTCATGTTGATGTTGGTCTGTTTCTTGAGGTCGAAGATGTCTGCGTCCAGTTTGCTCGCGATATACTGCGCAGTCTCTTTGACGTGACCGCCGACGGACGACTCATAGATGATGACTGTATCTACCATTTTGCATCCCTTCTTGACTATTTGACCCGTATATATTGGTTTAATTAAAAGTTTCAGAGTTTATCTGCAAGCTTCTTGGCTTCTGCCAAGAGCTTTGCGTCGACAGCTTTTCCACCCATCTGCGGGTCGTCAATAACGATCTTACCCACAGTCTCAATTCCAGACATCGCGCAGATCTGCGCCATCTTATCGGCGACTCTGACAGCACCGTCATGACCTGTGCCACAGGAAGTGATGACGACGGCTTTCTTGCCAGCAACGAGGTTGGAGTGGAATTCGGAGGTAAGGAAGCCAAAGAAGCGGTCCAGGAGAAGCTTCATCTGTCCAGATTCTTCTCCGAAATAGGTCGGCGACGAAAGAACGATGGCCTCAGCGTCCCTGATATCATCCAAGATTGGCAAGGTTGCGTCTTTTATGACGCAACGGCAGGCTTTCTTACATCCGAAGCAAGACTGGCACCCGCGCAGATTCTCGATTCTGTTCAGATAGACGGTCTCGACTTTCTTGCCTTTCGCCTCACATTCTTTAGCGACGGCAAGAGCGGCGGTTGCACAGTTCCCGTTTACACGGGGGCTGGCGATGAGCACAACAATGTCTGCTTTGACCACAATAAGCACCTGTATCTTGTATTGTTTGGCATATATTTAGTTTTATTAACGTGAAGCAAACCTATGCCGGATGCTAACGTTAACTATGAGTACCGCCGGCGCAGTTCTTTGCTTTATGCCTTATGAGACTGAGCTCATTTCCGAGAGCGAGTGCACGACTCTGCGTGCCAAGTACGCGAACGCCGACCTCTATTCGGCGAAAGCGGACATCGACGGAATCTGCGTGCAGCTCTACACATACGACCGCGATCATATTGACATGTGGCGCGACAACTTCTATGCCGCTTCGGATCGGACCCGCTCTCATGCCAAGATATTCTGCGTGAAGGACCCGAATCAGAAACTTCATGTGGACTACAACCTGGAATCCGCGACCGCTTTCCTTTACAACTTCGATTACTACGGCTGGGTCAAGAGCATCGCGCTCGGCATTGCCGGCTGCCTACTCGAATTGGGCCATGATGTATATTCGGTCCACGGCGCAGCCCTGACTATAGATGATGTTGGCGTGACTCTCATCGCACCGCCGAAGACTGGAAAGACTACCCAGTCATGGGGCCTGTTGCGGTTTCCAAATGCCTGTCTCATCTCTGACGACTGGTACTTCGTCACGCTCGGGAACGGCCGGCCTCACATCCGCGGATCCGAAAAAAACTGCTATATCGACGCCGATATCGGCGACGTATGGGAAGAATACAAACCGCTGATAAAGAACGTTAAGTTCGACGGCGCTGGCCGGGGTATTGCAAACATCCGCTGGGTAACCGGAAAGTCTTCGGTCATTTCGGCCGGCTCTCTGCAGTACATCCTGCTCCTCGAACGGGAACCTGCCGATTGCAACATAGTTCGTGAACTGAACGCACATGAGGCACTGGAATACATGCTAAACAATGACCTGTGCAATCCGCATCAGATCATCCGCGACCCTTACCGCTCCGCTTTGCGGGCGAACTTCCTGAAGCAATTCTTCCTACAATGTAAAATCTATATGGTCAACACCACCGGCACTTCTCAGGAGACGCAGGCGGCCATCCGGAAGATCATCGTGAGGGAATGAGATGTTCGGGTTCCACAAGAAGAAGAAAGACGACAAGGAGTTCCTCGGCCCCGAGGAGTTCTTTTCAGAAGTCGGCGACACGCCGAGGGACACCGCTAGGATGGAGGCTCGGACAGCTGCCAAGACCAAGGAGACAGAAAAACAGAGTACTATGCCCAAGCATCACCGCCGGGGCAGCATCTCGAGTACGGCGGAGGCCAACGGCGCCTACAGCGGCAGCGCAGCCTATACGGAGTTCAAGTACTCTGCCCGGATGTTCCTCCTCTCCACCGGGATAATCCTGGTCGTCTTCCTGCTGATGGAAACAATAATGTTCGTCTTATTTCACACGCTCGGCGACCCGTACTTACATATGCTCAATCTGGCCGACAACATCCTGGCCTTCATTGTCGGCCTAGCGGCCATGGATGTGGTACTCTACATCTATCAGATGAAACGCACTCGCCGCAACGAGGCACGGGCGATAATCCGCCATAACCGGCTCGTGCAGCCGGCTATCGACATGTACCTCGCCCGCAAGAACATGGTCGTGACCCCGAGCGGCCGCGACGTTCACAAGTTCCAGGTCACTTCAACATTCGATGTGCGGGACATGAAGGACATGTATAGTGCCTCACTGCTCATTGCCGACGCCGGCACAACCAAGATCGAGATGTTCAAACTCTATGAGGAGCGCCTGACCAGATCGATGTCCCACATGGCCGAGGACATCGACTTCTCTTTCAACCCCGAACTGTGCGATGCCGTGCTTCGGTTTATTAACGCCTCCACCTACGGTGAGTCTGCTCTCACTGCCGTATTGGCCTACGGCAGCGACGGTTCTCGCTCTGGCAAGATGACGGTCGTCCGGCTCATGAAAGATGAGCCGGCCGGCGGCTCGATGGCCGCAGCTGCCCCTGAACTGAAGAACATTTATCTGGTGCAACAGATGATCCGCGACCAGGAGCGGGCGCTCCGCGATTATCTGATTGCGGTCAAAAAAGTCGCTGGAGCCGATCCGGAGCGCAAATTTCGTAGCGAGGATTACGAGTGAAGACGCACAGAGACCGGCCTGCTAAGAGTTAGAGGGTCAGGCGCCACCCAGCAAACACGAGTTACAGTATGCACTCCGGCCGTCTGCACAAAGACCGGTGTGGCGTCGAACACCGACTGGATAACATAATTCTACTCAAAGAAGGGGCGTTCGCCACATACACCGGCAGAATCGCCAGTATCGGTGGCCAGAAACTACCAGTTTTGTCAGTTCTGTTATATGTTTGAGTCTGCGCAGGATCAGAACATCTAGAAAGCGGACTTGTTGTCCATTCTCCAATGTGGCTCCACTTATCTCCATCAGGAACGGCTGATCCTGCCGTTCGGCATTAAAAACTGAAACGCTAATCACCGAGCGGGGACATCGGGCAGATGCCCCACAGCACCCGACAATGGCAGTAAAGAACTCGGCAAACAAACGATTGAGCGTCTGCGCATAACAGCCCCAAATAGCGGTCGGTGTTCTTCACATGACAAACCGCGACTGTTTGTCTAGCCGCACTTCTGCTACTAAGCGGTTTGGCTGGCAGAGAAAAATTCCTCTCTCACCATGTCGTATCTAATAAGCCCCTAGCTCCCGCCGGCCTATAACAATAACGGCCGGCGACGGTCATAGTATAAACCTGCGAAAGCATAACGAGAAGCATGGGATGGAGTCTACGGAACTGGTTCAGGAAGGATGAGCTCAAGAACCGTGCCGAACACGGCGATCCAGACGCCCAATATCAGATGGCCGTACGTTACAGTGAGGGGCTTGGTGTACGTCAGAATAACCATAAGGCCGAGGAGTTGTTCTGTCTTTCCGCTCAAAACGGTGTGACCGAGTCCCAGTTCATGATGGGCGTACTTAATGATACTGAACTGGGTCGGTCAGGTACGGCGGAGCCACATGCAGCGAATGAATGGTATGCTCTTGCAGCAGGCAAAGGCGATACCCAGGCACAGTTCAATCTGGCATACAACTACGAGCACGGAATCGGCGCGCCCGTCAACCTCAATGAGGCAATAAACTGGTACACCAAGGCAGCGGATGCTGGTGTACCAAAGGCAAACTTCTGTCTCGGCTGTATCTATGCGGCGGACGAAGGGTACATCGACTACCCAGCCGCATATAGCCGGCTCGAAGCTGCCGCCTCAGCGGGATTTCCCAGAGCTGGCTATGTCCTATTTGCCATGTATGGCGAGGGCGTCGGCTTGAAGGAACCAAATATCTTTCTGGCGCAGAAGTGGATTAAGCGGGCCGCGGCCGAAGGCGATGCACCATCCATGTTCATCCTGGCCCACCTAACCATCTACGGCAGCGACTATGTAGAGAAGAACGAATCTGAAGCTTGGCGGCTTATGGAGGCTTCGGCGCTGGCTGGCTGTTTGCCAGCGATGTCTTCTCTGGGCTTGATGTACTGCTACGGCATCGCTGGAAGAACACCCGACTTCGTCGTTGCCTACAGCCTTCTCACGGCTGCTAGCATCGGTGGGGATGCGGCAGCCACCGACGCTCTTGCGCTCATGCACCTGCGTGGCATGAGCGTTACCGCCGATCCAGCCAAGGCCGCCCAACTCCTTAAACAGGCCACCGAGGCCGGTGAACCCTGCGCCGCCAACAACCTCGCCAACCTCTGTGTTGCCGGTCTCATTCCCGGCGGAACGACCGAAGCAGCACGGCTTTACGGTCTCGCCAGGGATCACGGCAGTTCACGTGCTGCACAGAACCTCGCAGCACTTCCAGGTACAGACCCTTTGTTCTTTGAACTAGTCAGCGGCAGCATCACACTCAGCTTTCCGGCCCGGATTCCAGGACGTGATTCCAGTGGAAATGACGGGGTACCGAAAAACGATATTTGATTGTAACATCCTGCCTTTATCCCATACTGCTTAGAATACCACATTATGGATGACAGGGATGCATCTACGGGCGGCGAGGAATTCACCGCAAAGGAGTCTGCTTATGAGCTACTGTTCTGCCTGCGTGACCTGATGACACTCCACTGCAGGCAGCATGAGATTATCTACGGCACATTGCCGCCGGAAATCGCGTCAATCAGAGATGGCATCGATGCTGAATTGCGGTTGCTCACTAGTGAGATCAATGCAGAGAACTGATACGGATCAATCCGGCAACAGTTTGGCATAGGAACGAATGCTGTACTCTGAGCTCAGGATTGGAACTTCCTCATATTGCAACTCTTACGCCCGCTTACCCGCAGAATGACGCCGACACCGAACACTGGTGGAAAACCGGATCACCAGGTTCCAGAACCTTTCGTGCCACAGCAGACGAGCTTCGTCGAACTGTACTTGGTCTGAGCCTTAGTGACGGTACCGTCTTCAGCTCCGTGACATAGCCAATCTAATCCCGGCTGGCCTCTACAATAGGCTGCTGGGGACATCTAAATGTCCCGCCGTTGGCGACCTCCTGAGTCGATAAGGTACAGTATGTCATCTGCCTTGATTGTGGTCACATGAATGAGATCGGCGTTCTTTTCCACATTCGAAAAACTATCGGTCCTGCGGTTGAGAATATGCTTTTACCCATCCCGCAGACGAACACGTGCGGAAAATCCATGTCCTTGACTACATAGGCAGTCATGAACTTCACGCCTCCATTCGCCAATCCAATTCTAGATGTTACACCGCCGCAAGCATATGCGACACATTGTTCGTACTGCCGTTTATCGTGTGCCTTATCGCTGTTTATTTTATCCATCAACGTAGAACATTTTCGTTGATTGGAACTGTAGGATAACCAGCTTTATACGTCAGAACGATAAATGTCGCATTATGTCTGAAGAAGACACACAAAAGAGATACTGCACTGCTTGCGGTGCCGAAGTCGGTCCTAATGACACCTTCTGCCCATCTTGCGGTGCTTCCGTTACTGCTCAAGAACAGGCTGCGAATAATTCAGTCGCCAACCCCAACGCGGGAAAGAACGATAACCTGACCACGATCGGTGTACTGATTGCCCTATGGGCTGCTTTCTCTATCATCGTCGGCATCTGGTTCATCGTCTCTGCCGATGCCATCCTTGATCTGATACATCAGGCCGGCGTAACCTATGTGGATTACACAAAGGATGCCATCGTACTCAGTGGTGCGATTGTCCTTGCCGGTGGAATAACGGCGGCGATTTCAGCTGTCTGCTGCTTAATGCGGAAGCTGTATCCAATCGCGCTCGCAATGTGCATTGTCTCGGCAATCACGGCTTTCTCGGGAATCCTGACTTTCATCATCGGACTGCTAATGGCTTACTTCATCTATAAGAACAAGTGGGCCTTCCACACCTGACTGTTGAATCGGTTCCTAAAACTGCCACAAACTTCTTCTTCGGCTTCGGCCGGATTTTTATTGCTTCTGCTTAATCTGGCCGCTGCTTTGCGCCCTGCGCCAAGGCCAGGAGTGCTGCCTTGGCATCCTCGTCGCCCTTGCCGGCAGCGAACTTCAGCAGGAAACGGCCGGTCTTCATGTCGCGTTCCACACCCTCGCCGAAGGCATACATGGCCCCGAGTTCGTAGAGTGCATCTGCGTATTCGTCGTCGGCAGCCTTGCGGATCCAACCAACCGCCTGGTCTGGATCCCGTGGGAGAAGGTGGAGACCATCCCGGTACCACTTTCCAAGCTCGACCTGCGCACCGTGGCAGCCGGCGTTGGCCGCCATGATGCACAGCCGCACTGCCTCGGCATCGTTCTGTGCGACCCCCTGTCCACGGGCATAGAGAACGGCCAAGAAGAAACTAGCATCTGCGTTGTCCGCCTGAGCAGCCTGCCCGAAACGTGCAGCAGCCGCGACTGGATCGGCAGAGATACCATCGCCCGACATCTGCATAATGCCCAACCGCAATGCTGCCTCGGGGTGGCCCTTGTCCGCAGCCAGACCATAAAGGGCAGCTGCCTTCGCTTTGTCAATGGAAACCCTGATTCCTTGGTAGTACATGTTCCCAAGCAGGAATAGGTCCGCCGGGTCCGAGGGTGCCGGCACTTCCTGCTTGGCAACCGCTTGCTGCTCTTCCGCCATATCGATCGGCTGGACAAAGAATTGGCCGTATATGAACATCGGCGATTACGAATCAAGTTTCACTTGACATATCGCTGTCGATATGAATATAGGACAGCATGCGATTGATATCGAGTATGAATAACTCGATCGATTTCGAAACAGCACACCGGATCATGCATCTGGGCAATGCGCTTGTCTACTACCGTAACTGGATTGTAGATGACGAGGACCTCACCTCCACGCAAAGCGAAGCTATCAGCTTCATCCTCGATCAGTCGTCGCAGCGGCAGGTTACGGCTTCCGACGTCATGGCCGCCCTGCAACTTTCGCAGTCCACCGTCGCCGGCATACTCAAACGGCTCAACGACAAGGGCCTTATCGCCCGCACTGCCGACGAACACGATCTTCGGAAGAGCATTATTGCTCCGACACAGAAGGGTCTGGATATGAAGAAGATGCTACATGACGGTGCAATGCAGGTGGAGTCCGTGCTATTGAAGGGTATGTCTCCAAGCGAGTCGATACAATTCAACCTCCTACTGCAGCGGGCTCTGAATAACATAACGGATTTCCGCAGCGAACATGCGAACATGCGGAGCATAAACATTCATGCATCTTGCTGAAAAAAATGGCGCGGGAGGAGAGATTTGAACTCCCGAGTGTGAAACACACAGGTTTTCAGGACCTGCGCCCTACCAGGCTGAGCTACTCCCGCTTCACCGTTCTATTGCTCAGTCCTTATTAAACGTATCGGGATGCTCGCAGGCCAGCTGGTCGATCTGCTGCTGCAATGTCTCCGTCGACGGCCAGCAACGCTTGATGTAACCGCTCATGACTGCGAACCATACCGATTCGACCAATAGGGATATAACACAGGGCAGGACAGCCTCCGACGCATCGGCCAGAAGGACCAGGCACATCGTGGTCGCCAGCCCCGAGTTCTTCCAGACAGCGAAACCAATGTAGACGACAGCATCATCGCGGCAGGCACCGCGACGCTTTAGCACGTGAAGCATGACCAGACTGACGCCGAAAGTCCGCACGACGCAGGCCAAGACGATTAGGAGGACAACCAATGGATCGCCTAGCATGTAATCGCGGTTCTTGCCCACTGAGAAGACGATCAGCAGGAACATCATGACGTTGATGAATATGACCTTGTAGTCCCGGTTGATTTTGATGCGCTTCAGTGGGATGTTGGCCAGCAACGGCACGGCAATGAAAAGCAGGACGTACTTGAAGATCTCCAGCGGACTGATGGCGTTTCCTATGAAGAGTGTAGTCAGAAGCGGCGTGAGCCCCAACGCAACCAGATAGATCACAACCATGGCTAGCACGGACATTACCATATTCCCGCGCATATACAGGGCTACGGTCAACACCGAGACGGCACTGGGCACAGCAGCTAGCATCACCCAGCCTGGCCAGATGGTCGGATAGGCAGGAATGAAAAGCGCCCCGATGATCAAGGTGAGCCCGGTACAGACGCCAAAGCAGGCGATTAAAGACCACACGATTGCCTTCCGATCTTGCTTGAAGTCCTCCTTGCGGAAACTGAGGCCCTCCATCGCGGCGATCATCTGCAACATAAGCACTATAACTACCAGGGTCGGAACCTCTGGCCCAAGTGAGCCGACTATGAACGCAACAACCACTGCGGCGGCAATCCAGTAACGCAGGTCGGTCAGAGCGTTCAACAAGATCATTGGTATCTCACCGTTAGGGCCCTTATTAATACGTTGTTACCCCACAACCACGTTACGGATGTACAGTACACTATTGGTTTTTTGCACATTTATCAATTACGAAGCGAAGCTGGTGCCACCGAGAAGAACCGAACGGCAGCGCCGACCGGATCATCGGTCGGCTCGGCCTCCAGTTCCCGCCGGTTGCGGGCGGCACGATTGTCGAGAATGACCGCCATGCCCCGGTCGGTCTCGGTCCGAATCAACCGGCCAACTGCCTGCCGGATCTTCCGCACAGCGGGGACCTCGCTGGTGTATTTCCAACCGGTACCAATGCCATATTTGCTATCGAATAGCACTTTCATCGCATCGTGCTCAAGACTGGGCGGCGGATAGGGCATTCCCACGATGACTGCAAAGCATAGCTCTTCTCCAGGCAGATCCATGCCCTCGGCGATGGAACCACCCATGACACAGCAGAACACCCCGTTACGTCCCAGACGGAACTGCTCCAGAGACTGCATGGTCCGCCGCTGGCGCCCACTCTCCTCCCAGTATAGCGGCCTACTGACGGTCTCCTCCAGATACGGCCGGAAGTCCTTCATCAGCCGATACGACGGAAAGAAAACCAGTGTGTTCTTGGGCACCGCATTGCATAGCTGGGCGGTTAGGCGTTCCAACCGCTTCTGCATATCGGGGTCGTCCTTCATATCCTTGTAGTTGGTTGTCACATTGGTAGCATAGACCACTTTACGGTTTTCTTTGGGAAACGGCGAAGGATAGGTGCGCGCAATCGCATTGGCTGGCAGTCCCATCAGCCGTGCGTATTGCGGAATCGGCTGCAGGGTTCCTGACATGTGGACAGCACCCGGCAGCGCCTGCATGAACTTCGCGATATCTGCCGGATCGATACACGAAGCCGTGAGGAACTCTCCTTCATCACCGGTACGCACTGCACGCACGTAACGATCCTGGGAGGAGGCCACCCACAGTTTCAATAGCTCAGCGAGCTCCAGTACCGGCGAAGATGGAGCATCGGTATCGGCGATGGCCTCTTCCCGCTTCTCACCCAGTTCGACCATCCGCTCCAGGGCGGTATCCAACCCAACGGCATCTATCTTCAGGGCCGCCATAAGGCGCTCCTCGAAGGCTTGGGGCGGCAGGACTGCTTCCTTCTTTTGGAAGGGTATGAAACGTGTAGCCGTCTCACGGATGGCGGCACGAACCGCCCGGATGAAGTCGTCGAGGACCAGACCGTCAGTCAGCTCCGGGCGGCGGAAGGATGAGCACTCGTCAAGCGCGGACATGACTAGCCGTGACGTGACAGTGAAACTCTCCTGCTCTCTTACTGCATCTATGAGATTATGGGCCTCATCGACGATCAGAACAATACCCCTGGCATCAAGACCCAGACTGGTCATGAAGTTCTCACGGATGTCGGGATCGATGATATGAATGTAGGGTGCAACGACCACATCGAAGTCCTTCAGGATGGCCTTGCGGCTCTCATACGGACAGACATTTTGTCCTTTACAGTAGGCATCAAGTTCGTCTGAACGCGGGAAACGGGCCTGACAGTAGTGTTCGATGTCTCCCTTCAGCGTCTCAACACGATCGAAATAGGGACAGCCGCCCGGCTCGTGCTTCAGGCTCCTGCTCTTATGGTCGCTGCATAGTGTGGAGAGGACGTTGGGCGATAGCGTCTCGAAATCCGGCCGGGCGGCCAGCAGAGGACAGGACTTGTTCCGTCCGGTGAGTGTGATTCCAGAGACATGCTGTATCTGAGATATCGCCCGCAGCTCCTTCATGACCTGATCGGATTGAGAGATTGTACGCGTAATATAGACGATCTTCTTGCCGCGCGGACGGGCATGTTCGAGGGCACCGGCCAATGAGGTGATGGTCTTGCCGGTGCCGGTGCCGGACTCGATGACGATGTGACGTCCCTGGTCGAGTGCACTGCGAATGTCTGCGATGATATCTAGCTGCATCGCCCGTGGCGCATACGGCAGGAACGGCGCCTCCCTGCTCGCCTGAGCAACGACTGTCGGAGCCGGTTGGACATCAACAGTCGGACCACCGCTACCGTCCAACGCCCACCCACACTCCCCGCCACGC
>Ga0183095_10238_pt2 | contig 25101 bp, 27 predicted proteins | sample BioMet4_FD_130346 | JGI IMG/M metagenome (GOLD analysis project Ga0183095, IMG submission 130346) | Microbial communities from bioreactor (seeded with sewage sludge) at LBNL, California, USA - Biofuel metagenome 4 (v2) (version 3) | ecosystem: Engineered > Bioreactor > Anaerobic > Unclassified ...
CTTGACGGTTCCGAGAGAGTTGATGAGATAATCAAGTCAGCTATCATGTGGGACGTTATGGGCGGAGTTGCAAGAAGAAGCTGGGCTCGTAATGAGAACGCTCTTTCAACTGCTGCTGAGTACAATAAAAAGTATGCTGGCAAAGGCCACATTACACTACCGTTCCTGGCAGAGGATTCACTTATCGACAATACTGTCGACAAATACGTTAAATAAGACAAGTTAATATTGCGGGTTGCTTTTTCGGCAACCCGCTATTATCCTATTTAAAGGGAGATTATTATGGCAACATTATTAATCAAAAACATAGGCATCCTGCAGACGCCGACAGGCAGTCACAGCCACAAAGGCAAGGAGCAGGGTGAAAATCTGAAATTGAAAGATGCCGCTATTCTCATTGAGAATGGCGTTATAAAAGAAATCACATCGGATGGCAAGCTGCCTGAGGGTACTGCTGATGAGGTGATCGATGCTGAAGGCAGACTGGTTACTCCGGGTCTTGTAGACGGACATACTCATATGGTCTTTGGCGGATATAGACAAAATGAAATACCACTAAAGCTTAAAGGTGCAACATATCTTGATATCCTGAGAGCAGGCGGCGGTATCCTTGATACAGTAAGACATACAAGAGAAGCCGGCAAGGAAGAACTCCTTCAGAAGACGGCTGGATTCCTTGACGAGATGATGGGCTTCGGCGTTACCACGGCAGAAGCCAAGAGCGGATATGGTCTGAATATGGAAACTGAAGTCAAGATGCTGGAAGTCATCAACGAGCTTAATGAAAAGCACGATATGGATCTGGTAGCTACCTTTATGGGACCTCATGCGACACCTGATGAATATAAAGGCAGGGAAGACGAGTACATCGACATGGTGTGCAGGGAGATGCTTCCTTATGTCAAAGAGCATAAACTCGCTGAGTTTGCAGACGTATTTACCGAGGATTCGGTGTTCAACTATGACCAGAGTAAAAGATATCTGCAGTGCGCAAAGGACATGGGTTTCCTTTTGAAGATACACGCAGATGAGATAGAAGCTATCGGCGGTTCCAGGCTTGCCGGCGAGATAGGAGCTTTGAGCGCAGAGCACCTTATCTCGATCAACGAAGAAGGTCTGGAATCTATGGCGAAGGGTGGCACAACTGCAATGTGCCTGCCAGCGACTTCATTCTATCTGGGCGCTAACTTTGCGCCTGCAAGGAAGATGATAGAGATGGGAATACCTGTAGCCACTGCATCAGACTTCAACCCGGGCTCATGCCCGTCGCTGAACCTGCAGTTCGTAATGAACCTGGCATGCATCAAGTACAGGCTATTGCCTGAAGAGGTGCTGACAGCGGTTACTATAAACCCTGCCTGCGCCATCAACAGAGGCGACAAAGTCGGGACTCTGGAAGTTGGAAAACAGGGAGACCTGGTCATCTGGGATGCTCCTGATATGGAAATGCTATGCTATCGTTTTTGCTCAAATCTGGCCAAGAAGGTCGTTAAGAAAGGAAAAATAGTAAAATGAAATTAATTGATATGGAAGTTACGAAGTACCTGGATGTACTTAAATCAGACGCTCCTGCACCAGGAGGCGGATCGGTTAGCGCACTTGCCGGAGCTCAGGGAGTTGGACTGTTCATGATGGTTGCTGACCTGACAATGGGCAAGGAAAAATATGCAGACTTCCAGGATGTTTGCAAGAATGCTAAAGAAAAGGGAATGCCTTTGTACGAAGAGCTTCTCGCAGGTATCGACAAAGACACCGAGGCCTTCAATCTGGTAGCAGATGCTTTCAAAATGCCTAAGGACACAGATGAGCAGAAAGCTGAAAGAAGCAAGGCTATCCAGGCAGGAACTCTGGTATCCACAGAGGTACCTTTCAGAACTATGCAGCTCGGTTATGAAGGATTGAAGCTGGCAGGTTCAATCGTAGGAAAATCAAATCCTAACGCAGCAAGCGATTTAGGTGTTTCAATATTGAATCTTACTGCCTGTGTTAACGGCGCATGGTTGAATGTTAAGATAAACATCTCCAGCTTAAAGGACGAGGCTAAGGCTAAGTATTTTGCTGAAGAGGGACAGAAGATGTATGATGAGGTCAATAAGCTTGGACATGAATTGTTTGCCCAGGTTGAGGCGTCACTGTAATACATCACATTAAATTCGGTAGGGAAATCTTTATATACACCAAAGGAGAAGAGAGAAAATGGCACAGATTATCGAGAGTATTCCTAACATCAGTGAAGGAAGAAGAAAAGACGTTATTGAGGCTTGTGTAGATCAGATCAGAAACACAGCAGGATGTACACTTCTTGACTATTCCTCAGATGAAAGTCACAACAGAAGCGTAATCACTTACATCGGTGATGCAAAATCAGTTGAAGAAGCCAGCGTTAAGCTTGTGAAGAAGGCTGCTGAGCTTATCGACCTTAATCACCATGAGGGCGAGCATCCAAGAATGGGAGCAGTAGACGTAATGCCGTTCCTTCCAATCAAGGATTGCACTACAGAGGATTGCATCGAGCTTTCAAAAGTAGTAGGTAAGAGAATCGCTGATGAAGCAGGAGTACCAGTATTCCTTTATGAGGAATCAGCAACAAGACCTGAGAGACAGAATCTTGTTAAAATTAGAAAAGGTCAGTTCGAGGGAATGGCTGAAAAAGTTCAGGAGCCAGATTGGGAGCCTGATTTCGGCGGCAGAAAGATCCATCCAACAGCTGGAGTTATGGCAGTTGGAGCAAGACCTCCATTAGTAGCTTTCAACCTTTATCTTGACACTAGTGATGTTCAGATCGCAAAGAACATTGCTAAGATCATTAGAGAAAAAGACGGCGGATTCAAATGCGTTAAGTCAATGGGATTTGAAATCGAGAATGAAGAGGATGGTTCAGTAACGGCTCAGGTTTCATGCAACATGACCAATTATGAACAGACACCGCTTTACAGAGTTATCGAAGCAGTTAAATTTGAAGCTGCAAGATATGGCGTACACGTAACAAAGACTGAGATCATTGGACTTTGCCCAATGAAGGCTTTGACTGATACAGCAGAGTATTACATGCAGCTCGGAGGTTTCGACTTCCATAAGCAGGTTCTTGAAAACCACATCCTGTAATAGGTTTTGGTAATTAGTGGAGGTACGAAATGGCTGATACAAACGGTTTCTCCAATTCGTTCTCGCTGACAGATGAAATCGCTGATATTATCAGGGACAGAATCCTCAAAGGCGAATATAAAATTGGAGAGAAGATAAAAGAAAACCAGATCGCTACAGAATTGCGCGTAAGCAGAACGCCTATCAGAGAGGCATTCAAGATCCTCGAAAATGAGGGGCTCATTGAATATAAGCCTAACAGGGGTTGCTTTGCCAGAGGCTTTACCAAACGCGATATAGAGGATATTTATGCGGTTCGTAAGGCTTTGGAGGTACTTACAGTGGAATGGGCGGTCAGTCGTATCACACCGGAGCAGATAGGTCAGTTGGAAAGCCAGTGCGATCTTATGGAGTTTTATACACGCCGTAAAGATAGCAAAAAGGTATTGTCAATTAATACCGATTTCCATGATATTATTTATAATGCTACGGGGAGCCGATTCATGGCGCAGGTCCTTCGCTCGTACAAAGACTATATCGAGCAGACCAAGAGAGTCATCTTTTATAACCAGGAATATCTGCAGGAGATATTAGTGGAGCATAAAGCAGTACTTGATGCAATCAAGAGTGGCGATGTGGAAGGTGCTAAGGCGGCCATGGGTAATCATCTCGATCAGTCGAGAAGACGTGCCGAGACGATATATAAGCTGCAAGATTAATAAAAAAGAAATAAGGAAGGGGCTGTTTTGCAACAGCCCCTCTTTGAAACTGATGACAATTCTGATTAGTTCATTTGCACAAAAAAGCCCTCAAAAAAATAAATAGCATAGCATATTGCCTCTTCTGCTCCCAGATTCTCATGTATTTTCATATGTGCTCAAAGTCACATTGTTTATGGACATAACTCTCCAGATGAATTCTTGTGAGTAGCACCAAGGATAGCTTAAGCATGTAGCAATCACCCCCTGAAATTTGTATAAAAGTCGCAGGGGTTATTTTTTTGGACGATTTTTTGCTCCAAAAAACTAATCAAAGTTGTCAGCGAAATAGCCGCCCCCAAAAACCAAAAATGCTGTTGCATATACAACAGCTCCAAAGGACTTACCATCAATTTCCTGCAGAAATTGGGTTAGGTTGCTATACGACTTATTCCACCAAATCAAAGATTTGGGGAATAAAAGCATAAGAAATTTCCACAATTCTCTTCGATAATTGGGACAATTTCATTAGAAAAAGGGCTTCATCGCTAAGATGAAGCTCTCTCCCTGAAAGTGTGTGTATTCAATAAAAGAAGGAAAGTTGGTATATTTAAATACCAAACTCGATTGAACATTGTTATTATATAAAAGTAATGTGATGATTGTGTGAAGAAATGCGTTCTGACACAATTATTGTTTAACTAATTAAACCATTATTTTTTAACATAGATCCATTCGATAGTATCGCCTTCCTTTATGGTCTTTTCTAATGGATTATCGGTGCATAATTCACCGTTGACTTTATATTTCCAAACGTACTTTGAGTTGTAATCGCCATTGTTAACACCGCTGATACCCTCGACTTTGTTCTTGGTAGTGTCGACCAGCAGCGAAATCTCATTAACGTTGCAGAATAGCTCTGTTGCATCAAGGACGTGAGATTTTTTTTCGACCTTGTATTCGATATTCTCCAGATCAGCCTTCTTGGATTTAGATGGATAGTCTATGGAGATTGCAATTTTCATAGGCTCCGATATATTGGTATTTGATGAGGAAGATGATGATGATTTTCCGCAGCCTGAAATAATTGCAGACATGCTGACTGCAAGCGCGCATACCAATAACACTGATAAAACTTTTCTCTTCATATTCTTCAACCCCTTGTCGATTTTAACTCAAATTCTTAGGTTTATTATAACATATTCTGCAATAGCATTAAATATTAAAAGGCCTGTCCCAAAAGCATATCAAATAGCTCTGAGCTGGCTTGCAGATCTGCGTCATAGGCCGTTTCGCCGTCGATGATGACCATTGATGCGTGCATCCTTGAGAATGTGCGCATATTGGCGGCAAACGGATTCTCGTCGAAAACCGTAAAGTCTGCTATTTTGCCAGGCTCTATAGTTCCAAGGTCGCTATCTCTGCCAATATTTTTCGCGGCCAGTACAGTGAGATTCTCCATAGATTCATGGACCGTTGTATAGTCGTCAAATATTGGGATGAAGAGCAGCAGACTGCTGTCCGGATCTCGTAAAATGTCGTCGTAATAGTCATCGCTGACATCCTCCTCAAAGGGAGAACAATAGGCTGTTTCCGTCAGGATCTGCGGTGCATCAGGCTTTTCTGCAAGCTTGTCCAGAGTAGACTTGAATCTGTCACCGCTTCCGTGCAGACAAAGCCTGGCCGTACCTTTGTCGCTTAAAAATCCCATGGAATCCTTTACCCACTGCACAGCATCAGCTTCAGCAAAGTTCTCATCTGTAGAGGATGCTTTATTAAAGGCTTCTATGGCGGCAGCACTATGCGTATCGATAAAGCCGGGGAAAACGAATTTGCCGTCAAGATCGATCATTTCAGCATCTTCTGCCAAATCGTCGAACTCGGTGTAATTGCCAACAGCGATTATTTTGCCGTCCCGGCAGGCTACAGAAGTTGCACTTGGCAAAGCCTCATTCATAGTGTGAAAATTGCCGTTATAATATATTTTGTTATGTTTGTCACTCATTGATTTGCCTCCACGAATTCTAATGACATCTTATCACAAAAGTGATATAATTTAAACTAATTCCAAGGTATAAAGGAGATAAATATGAGTGTAGCAGAATTTGAAGCAAAAATGCCCGTAAGCGAATACGTGGAGAGATTTGTGGATGTAGATAAATTCCTGGAAAAGTGCAAAGAATGTCCGATGTACGATAGAAAATGGTCATGTCCGTCATTTGATTTTGACCCGCTGGATTTCTGGAAAAAATACAGAACGATCCGTCTGGTTGCAAGGAAAATCAACATTGACAAGCATAGCGAAGAAGACCCGCAGGATATATTTTACAGTGCGAGAAAACGTCTGCTCTATAAAATAAAGGCTATGGAGTCATTATCGCCTAGAAGCGTGACGCTGGCTGCTGGAAGCTGCGACTATTGCGGTCGTGACAACTGTGCAAGGGCACGCGGTGAAAGATGCACATATCCTGACAAGTGTCAGTACTCATTAGAAGCCCTTGGCGGAGATGTTGAACTGACCGCAAAGGAACTCTTTGGACTGGATATGCAATGGGACTTAAATGGAGAGCTTCCAGACTATTACGTAATAGTAGGTGCTCTTCTGACTATAGATTAAACTACTGAATCGATATATCGGCTATATCTCCGACGCCGTTCAGGACCAGTCTTGGCCTGTATGGGAAGCTATGCATGGTTTCTGTAGAACTGACTCCGGAAAGCACCATTACGGTGTCCAGGCCGCTTTCTATGCCGGCTACAACGTCTGTATCCATCCTGTCGCCGATCATAACGGCTTCTTCAGAATGGACTCCCAGCATACGCAGACCGGTTCTCATCATGAGAGGATTTGGCTTGCCGATGAAATATGCGTTCTTGCCTGTTGCAAGCTCTATAGGTGAAATCAGCGCCCTGCATGATGGTATTAAGCCGTGGTCTGACGGACCTGTAAGATCTGAGTTGGTGCCGATTAGTCTGGCGCCATTCAGTACAAGCTGGACAGCCTTGCAGATAGTTTCATAATTGTAATTTTGAACCTCGCCTACTATAACGTAGTCGGGGTTTTTATCTGAGATCACGACACCTGCATCGTAAAGCGCAGCCAGAAGTCCAGGCTCGCCGATGACGTATGCACTGCAGTGATGGATCTGCTGGCTAACGAACTTAGCTGTTGCCAGGGCACTGGTATAGAAGTGGCTTTCGTCCACATCGAGGCCCATGCCGCGAAGCTTCAACTTAAGTTCCAGCGGAGTCTTGCCGCTGTTATTAGTAAGGAACAAAAATTCTTTGTTTTCCTTATATAACCAGTCCACGAATTCTTTCACGCCGGGAAGCAGTTTGTTTCCGTGATAGATGACACCATCCATATCGCATATGAATCCTTTTTTTGCTCTTAATTGTTCCATTTGTCCTCCTTTCATAGGTCAACTTTATCATTTCAATGTTAAATATTACATCGTAATTATGTAAAATCAGTGTTAATTAGCAGTATTTATGCTAAAATAGGGGTAAAATCATCCTTCTGGTCCGCTAAAAAGCGCCTATGATACTTCAATTTAGCATATTTAAGCACTTTTTGAAGGTAAACTGTATCATAAGCGCCACCAATTGCGCCTACCACAGGAAGACCCTGCAGGAATTTCATATACAGCAGTTCTGTGGACATAGTTCCAGCCGTTCCTTTGATCTGTAAAGACTGCTCGTAGTTTTCCGGCAGTTCATTGTTATCGATGAACTCGTTTATCTGATCATCAAATGCGACCAGATCGGGGCCGTAAGATAACGCAGCTTGAATGAGTTTAAGTATAAAGAATTTTTCTGTCTCAGTATCATAGGAATAGCCGTAGTGAAGGGCTACCTCATAGATGCTTTTCAACAGTACACCGGTGAACAAAGGTATATCTGGGAGTCCGATCCCAAGCACGCCAAGCCCGACGCCTTCTACACTGGTAATAACAAGGTTTTTATTACCTGAACCGGCAGCATTTTCCGAAAACTGACGCAGTGAATCTCTGTCCTCGTAGAGCTCAGCGGAATATTGGCTGTCCTGATATTGCTTTTCTATGCCATCCTTGTTATATGTTTTTTCGATGATTCCCGTTCCTTTTTGAAAAATCAGTTCGAAAGCCTTTGCGAAGGCGATATCCAGAGTATTCTGAAGTCCGTCAGGAATCTTACTCTCTAATATGCTGTTTAATTTTGAAGCTTTCTTATATCGGTTTTTTCTGATGTAGTCATTTTCCTGTTTCATCAGATAATCCCACTCTTTTTGCCAAGCAGACTGTCTCATTGCTAGCACCCCCCTGTGTAAACCCTATTATACAAAGGATACCCGTATTTATCAAGTCCAAGCAAATCAAAAAGAACCGGCATCCCGAAAGATGCCGGCCCATTTATGTAGTTATGATTTGCTATACTATTTCAAAGCTGCTTTTGCTAAATCAGCACCGAGGTGTAAAGCCTTAAGGTTCAAATCGCCAGTTCCCTTTGGAACGTGGTTGAGAACTGCTTCTTCAAGGGATTTCTGAGAAGCTGCCTTAACTACTTCATTGACTGCTCCAACACAAATGATGTTTGCTGACATCTTGTTCTGGATAGTCTCGACAGCGGATCTCAAGATAGGAAGCTGGATGACCTGATGACTTTCAAAGGTCCTCTCTGGAACTTCTATACTCTCGTCTACCATGATTATAGTTTTTTTGCTGATCTTCTTTGAATACTTATCAAATGATGCCTGTGTCAAAGAAAGCAGCAGGGTAGGCTTAATTACTTTAGTGTAGTGGATAGGCTCGTCATCGATGATAGCCTCTGCATTACTGAATCCGCCTCTTGCTTCAGGTCCGTAAGACTGTGACTGAACGACTTTCTTGCCATCCATGAATGCGGCCTCAGCTATGATGATGGTACCCATAATGACTCCCTGTCCGCCGGAGCCAGTGAAACGCAATTGTTCTTTAGCCATTATTTGTCACCTCCAGCCATATGAATGATCTTATCATATTCTTCACAGTATTCAGGCCTTGTCTCTTTGTGCATCTCGCCAAGAAGAATTTTACCCTCAAGATCCTTAGGCTCCATTTTAGCAGCCTTCTTGATATCTATGCAGTTATCCTCCTGCCAGTGCATCATCTGAACTGCACTGCCTTTTTTATTCTTACGTCCATAATATGTTGGGCAAATGCTGACACCTTCGATCACTGAGAAACCTTTGTTCTTGATTCCGTTTTCAATGAGCTTGATCATCTGTGGAACATGGAAGCAGTCGCCTCTTGCAGTATAAGTTGCTCCAGCAGCTTCACAAAGCTTAGGAATATCAAAGTCACCGTCGATGTTACCGTAAGGTGCTGTAGTTCCCTTTTCACCTGTAGGTGTTGTAGGCGAATACTGTCCGCCTGTCATACCATAGATGCTGTTGTTGAATACTACTACTGTCAAATCAATATTTCTTCTGCATGCGTGGATCAGATGGTTTCCGCCGATTGCGGCAGCATCGCCGTCTCCTGTGATTACTATTACATGCATGTTAGGCTTAGCCATCTTGATACCGGTGGCAAATGCAATAGCTCTTCCGTGAGTCGTGTGCAGAGTGTTATAGTTCATATATCCTGCGGCACGTGATGAACATCCGATACCGCTTACAATGCTGACTTCTTCTCTGTCGAGTCCCAGGTTTGTGATTGCCTGACAAACGTCTCTCATCAGGATTCCGTGACCGCAGCCAGGACACCAGATGTGAGGAAGTCTCTTAGTGCGCAATGTGTCTTCTACTAATTTACTTGGCATCTTACTCTTCCCCCTCTTCTATCTTTCTAACAATTTCATCAGGTGTGATGGTCGTTCCGTTTACCTTACCGATGAACTCAACTCGAGTATTTCCTTTGATGATTCCCTGAACTGTCAGCAGAACCTGTCCGTAGTTGTGCTCAACTACGATAAGTCTTCTTAACTGCTTAGCTCTCTCGATCAATTCATACTCAGGGAATGGCCACAAAGTGATAGGACGGAACATGCCGACCTTATGACCCATTTTTCTTGCTTTATCTACAGCACCCTGTACGGCTCTTGTAGTTCCGCCGTAGCATACGATACCGATTTCAGCGTCGTCCATTTCCTGCTCTTCATAATCGAGGATGCCGCTGTATTTGTAAACCTTGATCTTCTCCATGATCCTACTGGTCTCCTCGCCGGCAATATTATTGTCGTTTGTAGGGAATCCAGCTTCATCGTGGAACAGACCTGTGATGTTGTAAAGATTTCCTTCACCAAATGAAGTCATATGAGGAACGTACTGACCTTCTCCGCAAGCATAAGGCATAGAGTTGATCATGTTTGTATTCCTGTTATGTATCTCCAACTCATCAGTAGGTATAAGCTCGCAGCCCTCTCTCATGTGGCCGACGATCTCGTCCATCAATAGAATGACTGGAGTTCTGAATCTTTCAGACAGGTTGAAAGCTCTTACTGTCTGATTGTATGTATCCTGAACTGAACTAGGGCAAATGGCAATAACAGGATGGTCACCGTGAGTACCCCATTTTGCCTGCATTACATCTCCCTGTGAAGGCGATGTAGGAAGACCAGTTGATGGGCCTGAACGCTGTACATCTACGATTACGATAGGAATTTCTGCAATAGTCGCATATCCTATATTCTCCTGTTTAAGTGAGAATCCCGGTCCTGATGTAGCTGTCATTGATTTAACGCCTGATACGGAAGCACCGAGTGCTGCGGCAATACCGCCGATCTCGTCCTCCATCTGTACGAACTTGCCGCCAACCTGCGGAAGTCTTACAGCGCTTCTTTCTGCAATTTCAGTAGAAGGCGTGATAGGATAACCTGAATAAAATCTCATACCAGCGGCAATAGCGCCTTCGACGCAAGCCTCGTTACCCTGTAGAAGCTGGAATCTTTTCTGCTTATTATCTGCCATCTCTTTAAGCCTCCAATTCTACCCAGATTGCGTAGTCAGGGCAGCGCTGTTCGCAAAGCCCGCAACAAATACAAGCGTCAGGATTTTCGACGACTACTTTTTCATGCTTGATAACAAGCACTTTCTTAGGACAGAACTCGGCACAGTATCCGCAGCCTTTACACCAGCTGGGCTCTGTGCATAGTTTTTTACCTTTTACCATATTATTCACCTCTTAATTGAATTTAAAAGTTATTATCTCCGTTTATGAATATATCACATATTTTCACATATCCAGTTAAAATACAATTTTAGTACGATTATACATTGTACGATATTTGTAACTTTGTTTACCCCTCTAAAGCGTTGAAAATTCAATGATGCCGGGGATTGACATCTATGACAAAAAACAAAAAGGGCAGTCTCTGCATGAGAGCTGCTCTTTTAATAGATCCGTCAGCGTAAAAGTGATTTATATGATAAAGCTATGCTTTTTCTAAGCTGCAACGGCTTCACCGCTGAGAGCTCTGGGTATGGTCGGAAATTGGATCCGGGCATAAGCCTGTGATTCATTTGCCGGTACTTGCAAAGCTTGAAAATCAAATTCTTCGCTGCGTTTGTTAAATTTTCTACATATCTATTGATTATGTTATACCACTGCATATTCAACGTGTCAAGGAGTTTGTCAAAAAAATATCATAAATCTGTGGTCTTAATTCAATACAATTAACCGCAATAATGAAAAACACAAGAAACCTTTAATGTTTCTTGCGTTTTTTGTTTGCTCCATACGACTTTCCCGACTTTTTAGGTTTAGGCTTATTTGGAGTCGGTGCCTTGTATGTGGCATCATCAGTTGATGCTTTCTTTGATTTCTTTTTCTTAGACTTTCCATCCGAGTTATTTTTTATATTCAGATAAAAATCGAAGATCCCGGTTCCGCAGAGGAACAGAGTAATTGCCAGCATGACGATGAATTCTTTGCTGATCGTCTTTGAGGCGATTTCAAAGAAAAGGAAAACTGATGCTGCACCACTTAAGATGACAAGTACCAGGTCGGCAATCAGTACCCACTTGGAAGCCTTCTTTGGAGGTTCCTTTTTCCTGCCTTTTTTGCCGGACTTTTCCGGCGTATCGCCTGCTTCCTGAGAAGCTTCTTCAGCATTCGCAATAGCCGCATCTTTTTCTGCGTCTTCTTCAGCTTTCTGGGCTATTTTGTAGGATTTCATATTGTTGAGATTGTTGTCTTCAAACATAATTAAATTCCTTTTTTTCAAAAGGAGCCTGCCGTTTTCAGGCAGACTCCCAAAATACAACGAAGAAAGTTATTTTACATAAACCTTAGGCAGTCTCTGTCCGAATGCACAGGTGATTTCGTAGTTGATAGTCCCTGTTGCATCTGCAATATCGTCTGCCGTTATCGAGTTGACTCCATCTGATCCCATGACGATGACTTCGTCTCCTACGTTTACATTTGGAACGTTGCTGACATCGATCATGCACTGGTCCATGCAGATATTTCCTGCGATAGGGCAAACGACACCGTTAACGATGACCTTTGCGTTTGCTGAGTATGGACGAGGGTAGCCGTCGGCATATCCAAGACCTATAGTAGCAATAGTTGCAGGCTTCTTTGAGATGTATTTCCTGCCGTAACCAACTGAGAAGTCAGCCGGTACGAACTTCAGATGAACGATATTAGCTTTGACCTGCATTACAGGCTTCAGCGGAAGTTCAGCTTTAACGACTTCGTGTGAAGGATACTGCCCGTAAAGGATGATGCCAGGACGACAGCCATCAAACAAAACTGAAGGGATTTCCATAATGGATGCACTGTTAGCCAGTGTCCTGAATGGAACTTCGATTCCAGCGTTTGTTAATGCCTCATAGAAGTTGTTGAATTTAGCTTCCTGCTGATGTGAATAAGTCTTGTCTACGCAGTCGGCAGTTGACATATGTGAGAACATACCGAAGATCTTCACGTTAGGAAGAGCTGCAATTCTCTTAACATCCTCAACAGCATACTCAGTGTCATCTGCCAGATAGCCGATTCTGCCCATGCCTGTGTCTACGGCAAGCAGACAATCTACAGTTTTACCAGCTGCGGCAGCAGCATCATTGATTGCTTTAGCATTGTCAGAATTGCATACTACTGGCATGATGTCGTATTCTACAAGCGTGTCGGCATACATATCAGGTGTAAGACCTAAAATTATAATTCTTTCCTTTGCACCTGCTTTTCTCAGTGTGATAGCTTCCTGTAGTGTAGCTATAGCAAAAGTTTTAACTCCATTGTCACGCAGAACCTGTGCGCACATTACTGCGCCATGACCGTATGCATCTGCTTTGATTACACCAATAAATTCTCTGTCTTCGCCCATCTTAGCCTTGATTTGCTTGACGTTGTAATCAAAATTGCTTAAATTGATTTCCGCCCATACGGGTCTGAGTGCTTCCTTATACATGGTATACTACCTTCTTTCTATGATTATACTAACTGTATTATTAAACTGATTATATAAGCGGAGTACGCTTGATGATATCTTCTCTTGCAGGGCCATTGGAAACCATAGTGATAGGGAATCCTATCTGACGCTCGATTTCATTGACGTATTCCTGACATTCTTTTGGAAGATCCTCAAAGCTTCTGATTCCGGTAACGTCGCATTTCCATCCCGGCATCTTCTTGTATATCGGCTTCGCACGATACAGGTATGTTGTGTTAGGGAAGTCCTGATGTTCTTCACCGTCGATCTCGTATCCTACGCAAAGAGGAATCTCATCAAGATATCCCAGAGGATCGATTACGGTAAGTGCAACCTCAGTTGCGCCCTGTACCTTGCATCCATATCTGCTTGCTACACAGTCATACCAGCCGACACGACGTGGCCTTCCGGTGGTTGCACCATACTCGCCGCCGTCTCCTCCGCGTTTTCTCAGCTCCTCAGCCTCGTCACCGAATATTTCGCTGACAAAAGCTCCTGCGCCTACTGAAGAGGAGTAAGCCTTGGATACAGCTATTACATCGCTGATCTGGTTTGGTGGCAGTCCTGCGCCTACAGCACCAAAAGCTGCCGTAGTGTTAGATGATGTTACCATAGGATAAATGCCATGGTCTACGTCCTTCATGGAACCCAGCTGTCCTTCGAGAAGGATAGTCTTGTTCTCGTCCAGTGCCTTGTGCAGGAATGCTGACGTGTTTGCCACATATGGCTTGATCATTTCTTTGTACTCCATCATAGTCTGGTAGATCTCTTCTGGTACCAGTTCAGGCTTGTGATAAAGGTATTTTATCAAAGTGTTCTTGATGGTGCATACATTTTCTATCCTGTCGCGAAGCTGATCCTCAGGCATGAACAATTCATTTACCTGGAACCCGATCTTCGCATATTTATCTGAGTAGCATGGCGCAATGCCAGCCTTGGTTGAGCCGAATGATTTTCCGGCAAGTCTTTCTTCTTCATAACCGTCCAGCAAAATGTGGTACGGCATTACGATGTGGGCTCTGTCTGAAACAAGCAGGTGAGGCTTAGGTACTCCTTTGCTCACGACACTGTCGACTTCTTCCATCAGCTTTGGAATATTCAGAGCTACGCCATTGCCTAATATACAGGTAGTGTGGCTATAGAATACACCTGATGGTAACATGTGCAACGGGAACTTTCCATACTCGTTTTTGATAGTGTGTCCGGCGTTGCTTCCGCCCTGAAATCTGACTACGATGTCAGAGTCCTGCGCCAGCATGTCTGTAATTTTACCTTTGCCTTCATCGCCCCAGTTGGCGCCTACGATTGCTTTGATCATAAATATCTCCTCCTATACATTGATTTCGGCCTGAAGACCTAGCTGGTCTTTGTTGGCCAAAAGGATAGGCTTTATGACCCCGTTTAGAAACTCAGTTGTCTGCTCTGGTGCGCGACCTATGTAGTTTTCTAGCTTCATAACCTTCTGTAAAGCCTCTTTTGTTATATTAAAGGCAGGGTCTGCCTCTATGCGATCAAGAAGATCGTTAGGCTTGCCCTCCTCTTTAACCGTTTTGCCTGCTTCCATGGACAACTCTCTGATACGTTCATGGAGTTCCTGTCTGTCGCCGCCAGCTTTCACGGCATCCATCAGGATATTTTCAGTGGCCATGAATGGCAGTTCAGCCATCATGTGAGCCTCGATCACCTTAGGGTAAACCACAAGGCCGCTGGAAATATTGATATATAGTTCAAGGATGCTGTCCGTTGCCAGAAATGCCTCGGACACGCTTATCCTCTTGTTTGCGGAATCGTCCAGAGTTCTCTCGAACCACTGTGTCGCGGCTGTCAGCTGTGGATTCATGGCGTCGCTCATGACATAGTTTGCAAGAGATGCCATACGCTCTGACCTCATAGGATTGCGCTTATATGCCATAGCCGATGAACCGATCTGATGCTTTTCAAATGGTTCTTCGATTTCCTTCATGTGCTGAAGGAGTCTGATATCGTTGGAGAACTTGTGAGCCGACTGTGCTATGCCAGCCAGTACGTTAAGTATGCGGCTGTCTACCTTTCTCGAATATGTCTGACCCGATACAGGATAGCAAGCCTCATAGCCCATCTTCTCAGCTATCTTTTGATCGAGAGCCTTGCACTTCTCGTGATCGCCGTTGAACAGCTCCATAAAGGAAGCCTGCGTGCCAGTCGTTCCCTTGGAACCCAGCAGCTTGATGGTGCTGAGAATGTAGTCAAGGTCGCCAAGGTCCATTACGAGGTCATTGAGCCACAAAGTAGCTCTCTTGCCGACGGTTGTAGGCTGTGCTGCCTGGTAATGTGTGAATGCCAGGCAAGGCTGCGATTTATATTCATCAGCAAATTTTGAAAGCTGATCGATAGCATTTATCAATTTAGCCCTGATAAGCTTAAGAGCCTCAGTCATTATGATCAGGTCTGTATTATCGCCAACGTAGCATGACGTTGCGCCCAGATGGATTATGCCCTTTGCCTTAGGACACTGAACGCCGTATGCGTAAACGTGCGACATTACATCGTGACGAACTTCCTTTTCACGTTCCTTGGCAACATCGTAATTGATGTCATCGACGTGTGCCTTCAGTTCATCGATCTGCTCCTGGGTAATGTCCAGTCCCAGCTCTTTCTCCGACTCTGCCAAAGCGATCCAAAGCCTTCTCCAGGTCTTGAACTTCATTTCCGGCGAGAAGAGGTATTTCATCTCCTTGCTCGGATATCTTTCTGAAAGTGGACTTGTGTAACCTGTATAATCTGTTGTCATTTTATTCCTCCATTATCAATGGTTATTTTTCGAAAAAACACGTAATTAGTATAACATTTTGGAACCCTTTTTTCAAGGTACATATAGGATTAGTCATCCTTTATATAGACGCAGAAATTAAAAAGGCTGCCACTAAGCGACAGCCTTGATATTTTTAAATGGAACATTTACTTGTGTATTTCCAAATTCCCATCTTCTCGGCATTCTTGATCAGGTCCTCCCTGAAATCAGGATGAGCGATGCCTATGAGAAGCTCAGCTCTCTCCCAGGTGGACTTGCCCTTCAGATCTACTGCACCATATTCGGTGACGATGTAGTTCGTAGCCATTCTCGGTGTAGTTACGATGGAACCAGATGTCAGCATCGGTGTGATCAAAGATTCTACAGTGCCGTCCGGCATCATACGTGTCGATGGGGTACAGATGAAACTGTGGCCGCCCTTTGACTGATACGATCCCATAACAAAGTCCAACTGACCGCCCGTTCCGCTTATCTGCTGATGTCCAACAGATTCTGAGCAGACCTGGCCATAAAGATCGACCTGGATGCAGCTGTTTACGGAGACAAAGTTGTCTATGCTTGAAATGATATTTACATTATTAACATAGTTAACTGGCGCGTTACAGCATATTGGGTTATCGTCTATAAAATCATAAAGCCTCTGCGTTCCGCCTGCGAATGTATAGAGAGCCTTTCCTTTGTCGATGTATTTATTGCCTGTAAGTTTACCTTCCTCAAAAAGGTCCACATAGGCGTCTACGAACATCTCGGTGTGAGCGTTGATATTTCTGATGTCTGAGGATGCCAGCATCTTACCGATGCATGAAGGCAGGGAACCGATACCAAGCTGCAGAGTACTATGACTCTTGATCCTCTCAACGACGTGGGATGCTATCATCTTATCTATCTTTGTTGCCGGCTTATCTTCCATCTGAGGCATTGGAGAGTTAGATCCCTCTACAACGTAATCAATGCCGTAAAGGTTCAATTGTGTCTGATGTCCAAGGGCTACCGGCATGTTCTCGTTGACTTCAACGATGATCTTCTTTGCCGCCTTGATGACGCCCCACATGTCAGCTACCTGAGGTCCAAGGTTGAAGTTTCCGTGTTTATCCATCGGAGCAACCTGGAACATGGCGATGTCGATGCCGGAAGTGTTGTTTTTCCAGTATAAAGGTAATTCACTGAACAGCATTGGGATGTACCAGCAACGTCCTTCTTTACACATCTGCCTGTCAAACGCGCTGAAATGTGCCGACGCGAATTTCACTTGATCGTTGGAGTTTGTAGCCTCGTAAACAGCAAAAGGCTTCTCTCTTATGGCAACAGTACTGATAACTTCAACATTCTGGAGTTCATCTGCCCTGCGCGCTAACGCTTCGTCGATGTCAACAACAGTGCCTATGCCAAGTCCATAGTGGATCTTGTCACCAGGTCTTACCATTGCTGCAGCATCATCCGCAGTTATCAATTTCTTCTGATATTCTTCCGCTAAAGCCGAAACTTTATACATATGGGTCTCTCCTTTTCGTATAAGTCGTTGATGTAAGTAATATTTACATCAATCAATTGTCTACTTTTTAACAAAGTTCACATCAATTGTACTACATCCCTTGACTCATAGCAATATCTAATTCAACTTTTTTATTGAAATTTCACACTAACAATGTTATTATATTCAAGGTAACCTGCACAACAAGTTACCAAAATCAATCTATTACCTGCACCAGTAGCTCAGGGGATAGAGCGTCGGTTTCCTAAACCGTGCGTCGGGTGTTCGAATCGCCTCTGGTGCACCAAAAAGCCTGTAGTTGCAACGACTACAGGCTTTAATATTTTTTGATAAATTGTTGGATTTTGGAGTTTTAACACTATTTTAACACTATTTTATCCGGTTACTATCCCAGCAAGCAATGCCTTTCTACTCCGGGTGAGCGAAAGGCAACGTTCGGCTTCGCCTCACTCCTCCGCTCATTTCATTCGCTGCGCTGTCCGTTCTGCCATTCCAGCTAAAGCTGGGGCAGAAAGGCAGATTCAGGAGACCTGAGACCCTCACATGTACTGCATAAAATGGTAAATAATTAATACATATTTCAGTCTTCTACCATCAAATCTAAAAAGCATTTGCTCGTACGAGACATGGTGTTGATGTTTTTCATGACAAGGTCAACATTGACGTCGATATCCGTAACATTGATGTCGTTGCTGTCCGTGATCCCAATGAGATCAATAAAATCGGCTGGCAGGATAGCTTTCCCCAGTCCTTTGGAAGCCATGGCCAGCGTCATGAGAAAGTCTGGCGTGCGAAGGTCGACGTCGGAACAGTTATAACAGCCGTAGCAGCCGATATTTTTGTCACCTTTACCGACCATTGCTAACGATAGTTTTCTCAATGTAAGGTGGAAAAGCTCGTCACTCTTGTAATCGGTAACTATGGCAAAGTCAAGATCCCCATTTGTAACTAAATCTAAGAGTTCATCGGTGGTACCGCCGGTGAGCTCATATTTTACGTTGGGGTATTTATTTCTGAACTTAGACATTAGATCAGGAAGCCAGTTGTAGCAGACGACAGTAACTACTCCGGCTTTAATCATGCCGCTATCAATGTTGTTGATAGATCTTGCCCGGTCACTGAGTTCGTCACAGCTCTTGCATATGCCTTCAAAGAAAGGCAGCAGCTCTCTCCCTTCCGAGGTAAGCTCTATGCCAGAACGGCTCCTGTTGAGGAGCTTGATATCAAGTTCACTTTCAACAGAGCTTATCAGCTGGCTTATTGCTGACTGTGTGTAACCAAGCTGGTCAGCAGCTTTCGTAAAGCTGCCCAGCTCTACTACCTTGAGAAATGCTTCATATTTACTTTTGTTCATGGCTGTGCGCCTCCACATTTGCATTAGATAAACTAATCTTTAACATTAATTTCATTTGTTTTACTTATTTGTGATTTCATAATATACTAAAAGCGTAGATAAAGCAATAGGTGATTTAAAGGAGGCTGGGATGATTAAAACGAAGAGGCTGATAATAGCGCCTGCCGGAATCGATGATATCACGGAAATATTGATCATTGAACATGACCCATACAATAGCCAGTTTACCTGGACAGGCACTTATGAGGATCATAAAAACGAGATACTGGATCAAAACTCCGAGCTGCTGACAGTCACGAGAATTGAAGATGATGAAATAATAGGTTATGTCATCATAGATATCGATAAGGAATCCGAGTGGCTTGAAATCAGGAGAACGGCGTTATCGGATAAGGGTAAAGGGTATGGGCGAGAGATGTTTGAAGCTATACTGAAATATGCCTTTACCATAGGAGACTTCAACAAAGTATGGCTGGAGTGCTACGACGATAATCCTGTAGGCATGCATCTTTATCCATCACTGGGATTCCATTGCGACGGAGTCCTCAGGCAGCATCACAAAGAGAAACGTGGATTATTAAATGAAGTCCAATTTTCAATCCTCAAAAGCGAATATTTTGAGATGAATAAATTATCAAAGGATATCAATATATAAGGAGATGAGTCAAATGAGTAAAGGACTGCGCGCGGATATGATGCTTCTGGTAGTAGTAACATGCTGGGGATTTTCTTTCTACTTTACGGATGTTGCTTCAGAAGACATGGCGGCATTTAATCTCAATGCCTTCAGGTTCATAGTAGCATTCCTGGTAATAGGCATCATCATGTTCCCAAAACTGAGACATATCAGTAAGCCGACGATAAAATGGAGCATCATTCTCGGAACCATACTGGCGATGATGTATGCCTGCATGAACATCGGAGTCGCTAATACGGAGTTGTCCAACAGCGGCTTTCTCTGTCAACTGACAGTGGTGGCTACGCCAATACTTTCAGCGATCATTTACAAGAAGTCACCTGGCATCAAAGTGTTCATCGTAGCGTTTATGTGTTTGGTAGGTATAGCTTTCCTGACGCTGAAGGATGGATTCCAGATCAATCATGCTAATCTAAAAGGAGATGTTTTCTGCCTGATCTGTGGTATAGTATATGCAGTACAGATACTGGCGACGGAAAAGGCTATTACAGTTAAGGATGTGAATCCTCTACAGCTTTCCATACTTGAGATCCTGACTACGGGAGTGATCAGCATGGTAATATCGCTGATCTTTGAGAATCCACATCTGCCGACATCGTCCTTCACATGGATATCGGCGTTGTTCCTGGCAGTATTCTGCACGGGCCTGGCCTTTGTTATTCAGACTCTTGCACAGCAATATACCTCGGCATCTCACGTAGGAGTGATCTTGTCGCTGGAGCCGGTCATAGCAGGCTTTGTGGCTTACTTCTTTGCGGGAGATATCCTGACACCAAGAGCATACTTCGGCGCTGCGCTGATGGTTGCGAGCGTGTTCATCATGGAAATAGATTTTGGGTCGTTGACGACAAAACTAAGGAGGTTGGATCATGGAAAATATCAATGAAATCGAAAAGAAAAAAAGTCAGCTTCTTGATGAAGCATTCAACAAAGGTAATTTCTATATTTATTACATGGGTGATACGGCCATGGTAAGCGAGGCGGAGAAGGAACTGAAGAAGAAATTCGATCAGCTTGATGTAGCCATAGACGATTACAGGCACGATGACTGCGGCTGCGGCGAAATAGTACGCATCAATGTTATGAAGTCACTGATCAATGATATTGGTGGCATAATTAAAAACATGGATTAATATATTGCTTATCACCTCTCCCAACAATAAAATAGTCGGTCGCTCTTGAAAGGGTGGCCGGCTATTTATATATTATTGAGTTGGTTATGGCGATAGAAGCGTTAACATTTATTACATATTTTTGCACTTTAAGATCTCTGCGAGTCCTGATGCAGGATCATCAATTGCGGTGTAGACCATTTTCCCTGTGTGTTCTCTAATATATGTCCCGGCAAATGCCATAGATGGCTGCGCCAGAACTATGCATTCTTTTGGATCGGCATTGTTTCCAACGCTGTCTATTAGCTTTTGGGCAAAATCATCACCGGAAAGGTCGGCAACTTCCTGAGGGATAACTGTACGCTTTTTTCTGTGAAGACCAAGGATGCGCTCCTGGAGTTCTATGGTATGCTCAACAGAGAATGCAGCGACACTGGCGGTAGCTATCATGCAGATTTTTTCGTTCTCCAGAAGTGCGTGTCTGCAGAAGGCCTCGTCAATGGAATACAGCGGCGTGCCTAGATAGTTCATAAAACTCTTAAGTGGTTCGACCGCATCTCCCATTACACAGCAGGTAGAAAGAACTGCATCTGCACCGTCCTCCGTTGCTTTGATGCAGGGAGATTGCAACATCTTATTTTGGACATACATTCTAAAGGGGATATTCAAGAAATAGATCAAGTGCATCAATATCGGGCGCACTTAAATGCGGAAAGCTATTTTACAGTTTAACACTTTTTTAGCACAAAAGTTTTTGATGGAAGCCAATTTGAGCATATTTTTAGCTATTTTAGTCACTAGCTACCGCGGCTTTTGGGCATTGAAAAATAAACGAAAATCGCTATAGGCATTGAAAACAGTGACCTTGAGAAAACGATAAAAAATGAACCGTGCGTCGGGTGTTCGAATCGCCTCTGGTGCATTAAAATAATCAGCCATTCCTTTAGGGATGGCTGATTATTTTAGTTTATTATTGTAGCGATTCGAACACGAACGTGCAGCGCCGCTAAGCGAGTGAATCCAGCGGATTCACTAGTAGGCGCTGGTCCTAGCCGCCTGAACGGGGCGGCGCAGGACGGTGATTGCGAAGCAATCACGTAAATCGCCTCTGGTGCACCAAAAAGCCTGTAGCTTCAACGACTACAGGCTTTAATACTTTTTGATAGATTGTTGGATTTTGGAGTTTTAACACTATTTTAACACTTTTATTTAAGATGTGGCTTTAGAACGTATTCTAAAATGTCTTAATTCTATAGACCTTAGACGCTAATGAAATCGTTTCGTAGAAGTCAATTTCACTACGACCATAAGGGATCATCTCTTTGATTTTGTTTATTCTGTATCTGATGGTATTTTCATGTACAAAGAGCGCCTTGCTGGTTTCTTTAAAATCCATATCATTATCTACGAATGTAAGCATTGTGTCAAAAAGTGAAGTGTTATTAAGTCTATCAAAAATGCTAATCGCTTTTTAAACTATCTATTATTTTGAATACATCATCCTCAGATAATTTGCCTTGTATGGAAATATAAGTGTTGTCTTTCTGAAGATATGCAATGACCAAAGGACTATGCTGGTCTTTGTACAGCCTGACATCGTATTCTCCGTGAACGATCTTTTCGTGATCATAGCCCTCGGTATCTATATATAGTCTGGTCTTGGTGCTGGTGGTTTCGCTGACCGTATAATAGACATTAGAGTTACCTTTCTCATAGGAATAATCACGCAGTGCGCTGCCAGTGTCAATAACATCGTCAAGGTGGTAGCCTTTTACAATAAAGGAAGGCTTGTAGTATTTTTCACCATCCTGAGCATTTTTGCTGGTAAGCACGGCATGATCCTTCTTTTGATCAAAGTTAAAGTTGAAGATCTGGATGCCAAGTGCATCGCAGACTACCATGGCCATGGCAAAACATAATATGAGTACAAGGCATACTATAGCTATGCGACGAAAGCTGAATCTGTGGCGTGAAACTGATGGTGAAAGCGCCAATGGTGTATCATTTGTGGCGCCGTTCATATAGGCTACGTGAGAGTCAAACATGACTTTGCCGTAGTTTTTTAATATTTTATTGACATTGGAGTTTTGTCTAAACATTTTCAGCACCTTCCAGTATTGCACGCAGTTTGGCTTTGCATCGCTGCATGCGTTTTCGCAGAGTCTGAGAATCTATACCGGTGAGCTTTGATATTTCGGCAAAGCTCATCCCTGCGCCATAGTGGTAGCAGATCAGGTCTTTCTCATCGGTTTTCAGGTGTTCCAGTGCATCTATTATTTCCTGAGAGAATCCATATTCGCCGCGGAATGCATTTACATCAGGTTCACCTTCTATATGAGTAAAGTCTTCCGGATCATGTATTGTGACATTCTCGCGAGAATTTTTAATACAAAAATTAACTGCACGGTTTCTCGTGACCGTGTAGATGTAATTCTTGGCGTTGTCTGAGTCAAGATCTTTCAAAATATCCTGCTTCTGACTCAAGGTCTGCAACACGTCCTGCACGACATCTTCGGCATCGTGGTAATTGCCTGTGATCGAGCAGGAGAGTTTCATCATCATGCCTTTGTGCTTTTCTATCAGTGTTTCGGTAAAGTCTTTGATTACCTGCAGAAACATCCCGAACATAAAAGTCCCTCCGCAATTATTATATAAAGAATAAATAAAATCGTTAATTGAATTTTGAAATTATGCTCCAGTGCTTAAATCGGAATTTACTTCTGCAGAGACTGTGAGATAATGGATATGTATTCTCCTGAGAATAGGAGGAAGACATGTCTGAAAGGAATAGAAAGAAATGGTCACACCTTACGTGGGAGGAACGGAGGACGATACAGGCGGGGCTCAGACAGCATCTGACATTTTCTGAAATGGCCCTGCAGATCGGATGCTCTGCAGACACCATATCAAAGGAGATAAGGAAACACAGGTATCATAAGTCATCACCATCGTCAAGCGTGAGACCGAACTACTGCAAATTCAGGGACAGCTGTAGAAGGCGGGATGTATGCCACAAACGAAAAGACCACAAGTGCAGGATACCATGCAGAAAGTGCACTTCCTGCAACAGACTGTGTCCGGATTTCGTTGAGTATCCGTGCCAGAAGACACTTCACGCCCCATACGTATGCAACGGATGCGGCAAAAGCACATGCCAGTTCGACAAATATGTTTACAGTGCCGATCATGCCAACAGAGAATACCTGGAAGAGTTATGTGAGTCCAGGAAAGGCATCGACATGACGAAAGAGGAACTGATAGAGCTGGATGAACTGGTATCGCCACTGATACGGAAGGGACAGCCGCTCTCGCATATACTTTCCTCACATGGAGATGAGATACCAGTCTGTGAGAGGACTCTCTATGACTACATTTCAAAAGGATATCTGAGCATAAAGAATATCGACATGAGAAGAGTCGTAAGGTACAGAAAGCGCAGGCACAGCACTGAGGCGAAGGTGAGCCCCGGGAAAAAGGCAGGACACAGATATCCATCATTTTTGAAAGAGATGGAGAATGATCCAGACTGTCGTATCGTTGAAATGGATACTGTAGAGGGAGCAAAAGGCGGTAATGTGCTCATGACGCTGATGTGGAGGGATATCAACCTAATGCTCGCATTTCTTCTTGAAAGCAAAGAGATGAAGAATACGGCAGGAGTCATGGATATGCTTGAAGAAAAACTTGGGATTGAAGATTTCAATAGGCTGTTCCCGCTGATACTCACAGACAACGGAAGTGAATTTGCAGATCCTCAGCTTTTCGAATACGATGCAGACGGATGTCAGAGGACAAGGCTGTATTACTGTGAGCCGAGGCATTCGGAGCAGAAGGGCGGACTGGAAAAGAACCATGAGTACATCAGGTATGTGCTGCCAAAGGGCACATCCTTTGATGAGCTGACGCAGGAGAAAATACAGCGGCTGATGGATAATATCAACAGTACCGCAAGGCCGGGGCTTAACGGCCAGCGGCCGATAGACCTTGCAATGCGGTACTTTGGAAAAGATACAGTGGAAAGGCTTGGACTCACCGCCATAGACAGTGACGATGTAGATCTGACGCCTTATCTGCTGAAGTAGAAATTCAGGCAGGAGGATACGAAAGGCATACTGGTAACTGCCAGGGCCGGAAGTTAGTCTTGCAGATGATATTTCCGGCTATGTTTTAACGTACGCTCAGATCCGCTGTATTTTTCTTGATTATATCGTTTTTGAGATGAAAATCATAGAGAAAACCGCAAAAAAACGTACGAATCAGAAGTTAGTCCTGCAAAGTCGCTTTAGCGGAGTAAAGACCAGAATTTACTTTTGCATTCAAGTGATCCTGCACTTTTTTAAAAACATTACTACAAAAACATGTTCCGTCACGTCATATTATAAAAGGATCAGAAAGTTGTAGAATTATCGAGGTATATGTTAGATTATTTTGATCAAAATAAAATTGAAGAATTGATTCTCAAGGAATATGAATCCATGTA
>Ga0183095_10746_pt1 | contig 25098 bp, 20 predicted proteins | sample BioMet4_FD_130346 | JGI IMG/M metagenome (GOLD analysis project Ga0183095, IMG submission 130346) | Microbial communities from bioreactor (seeded with sewage sludge) at LBNL, California, USA - Biofuel metagenome 4 (v2) (version 3) | ecosystem: Engineered > Bioreactor > Anaerobic > Unclassified ...
GTCGATGGCTTTGCCGAATTTCTGCATAATGTGAAAGCGGTCGAGAATGTTCAGCGCCTGCGGCAGTTTGGCGGCAACCACCTTCAGATATGGCTTCCACATGTCGCTGCAAACGAATTTTATGCGATTGGCAAACTGTGCATCCAACGCTTTGAATTCCTTGAAAAAACCGTTCAATGTTTCCTGCGTACGTTTTTCGCCAATCCACAAAAGCCGTCGACATCCTAAGTCAATCTGGTAGACCAGCGTAAGATATTTATGACCGTCATGCCACTGGATTTCATCCAGTCCGACGGCTTCGACGTTATCGATACGGCGATGTTCCAGACCATAAGCGACGATGCTTTGTACCGCCCGGCAAACCGTCTGCCACGAGGTGAGGAACCGCGCCGCAACCGTTTTCCAGGACATCTCTTTCGCCCAGCCCGCCAAATAGTTACAATAGTGGATCGTCAAGTGGCTTTTACCGTCCGACCACGGAACTTTTTCTACGACGATGCCGCATCGGGGACACTGTACTCGTCTCATGGAGTAAGAGAAAAAAATCTGGAAACCCCAGAACGGAATGAATTCGAACCGCCGTGCCGGCAATCGATCATAGCCGGGCGCAGGATTGCCGCAACATGCACAAATGGCTTTCGACCCTTTTCTCGGACTGAGTTCCACGATAATTCTTCCCTGGATATCAAAACTTGAATTGCCGATCACAAAGCCCTTGAACTGACAGCATCGGTTCAGTATAGTTTTCAGGCGCATGGGAACGTCTCCTTGTTTCGTCACTTGAAGACATATTCCCATGCGCTTTCTTATTCAAGGGTTCCGATGAAAAACCTTTTTTCTTCGGAACCGGCACCAGCCGTCCTTTCTACTGGTTCCGGATGCAGTCAAACAAGCAAACGGAATAAGAGGGAACGCAGTGACCGGTTATGCCGGATTGCGACCTTGACTTCAGACGGGTTCAGTAGTCTCCCGTTCCACTCCTATCTTTATGCGCCTTTACCCACTAATTCTGGCGAAGACCCCTAACTTTATTAAATAGTTGGCGATAATTGACATTCAGCAGAAATTCGTCAGGAACGCACAACGGATGAAAAATATGCGAGTGTTTGTGTGAATCATTGCGATGGGCCAAAGAGTCATTGGCCAGTTGCGGTTGACCGGAATATTCTGGTTGACCGGTAAGATTGTTACAACATGCCCAATACGGGGCATACGCAGATCTGACCGCCACGGATTGAAAGTCCGGCTCAATAATCCGGGTTTCTATTTCCTGGTCGACCGACTTCAGCAATGCCGCTTCATCATGAAAGTGAAATACCTTCATATCCGTCCTCCGTTTACGCCAGTTTGTTCCGCCATTTTCTTACGGCGGTTTCACTGACTTTATAGATATTTGCGATTTCGACGTTGCTATGTGTTTTTATCAATTCTGTCAACTCAGGCAATGACGGCCGCGCCGGAGGAACTTTTACCGGGATTTCCGGGATGGTGATCTTTAAGCCGTCAAGACGATCAATCAATGCCGTTGCCCGCCGGTCGGCATCCCCGCGGGCTTTATCCAGCATCTTCTCATAAACCTTGATCATTTCCGGCGATTCCCACCCCATAATCCGCATCGCATCGCGGGTCGATACATCTTCGGCGGCCAGCATACTCATGAACGTGGTCCGGAAAGAGTGGAAAGAGTATACACTGGTATTCCGTCGGCGGTTTTTTCCGGCCGCAACTTTAGTTTTATCTTTACCAAGAACCGATTCAAAAACAGTTTGAGATCTTTTTAAGATATAACTTTCATTCTTCTGATAATGCTCGGCCAAGTCTGGAAACACGTAGATTGTACCGTTGTCAGCAGCGCGAGTGTCCAACACCTTCTGGAGCGTAGAAGAAATCGGGATACGCGCTCTATTGCCGCTTTTCATCGTTTTATGCGGTTTCAAATCAATAAAACCATCATTAATATTTTCCCATTGAAGGAGGACAACATCTTTCAGCCGCATACCGGTTTGCGAGCCAATAATGAACAGATCACGAAAATCGGTACTGATTTTTGCGGCTTCCGCAATCACATCCTGCAAAATTTTTGGCTCAAGAGGTAAATGACCGGCTTCATTACCTAGGACTTGTTTTTTACGTTGAATCTTTTTATTATCAAACGGATTGCGGTATGGCAAGTGATGGATGGCATCGATTTTAGCAAAAACCCGTGATAGTTGCTTCAGATGACCATTATACGTTCTTGGCGTAATGTTACTGTCCCACAAGTACTTGGCATAGCGCAAAGCCGCTTCATAGTCGATATCTGCCACCTGACTATAACCGTTCTTGGTACACCAGTTGACAAAGTGCTTGAATATTGCTTCGTAAGTACGCTGCGACTGTGCGATCAGATCACTAAACTCAGGAGTAAGACTTACCCAATAGGCATGGGCTTCCGTCAACGTCATGGAAAACACATCTTTGCCGGTAATACTTCGCACAAACGTCTGAGCCAAATTATTGGCAGAGACATCGGTTTTGACCATGGCTTTAACCGTATTCTGCGCCGAAATTATTGCTTTGGCATTTTCGGTGGCTGCGTCCAGATTGTCGGTATTGGTACAGATCCATTTATCTTTACCGTCGACATGCATGCGGAAGTAATACTGTTTTTTCTTGCCCCGCTGGAAAAGTCTCGGCAGATATAGTTTCGTTTTACTCATGACTTGATTCCCCATTTGAAACCCATGGAAAAGCGGAGAACTCTCATGGCATGATTATAATGAATAACGCAGCAAAAACAAGGCTTATCTGTAGCAAAAATGATTTACAATACGATAAAAACTGATGAATTATCTGATTTCGAGGCAAAAAAAATGGTGCGTCCAGAAGGACTCGAACCTTCGACCCAATGATTAAGAGTCATTTGCTCTACCGACTGAGCTATGGACGCACACCAATTCGCAGAACGTCTTCTAATATGACCCGAATCTTATAAAAAGCAACTCCGGAATCAAGAAAAAATAAGACAATATTTTAACCCGACGGATACGCTTTCATCTGCCGCTGCATTTCCCGGTCAAGGAAGTCTGCCTCAATCTCTGCCGTAACTTTGCCGCATTGCGGACATCGCTGTTGCCGCGCGGTCTCCGCCGCCAACAAAATCGCGGTGGCAAGGGGGAGTCTGCCAGAATTTCAGATTTTCGCCTTGCCGGACTGAATTTTTTCAAACAACATTTGATTTTGGGGTTGCCGGCGAGGAGCTACCTTCCGGTATGGAACGAGCCGGCGGTACCCAAAGCATTCACGAGAACCAGGCAACTGTCAAGGTTATTTCCAAACGGCTCCTAAGCGAGGCAAACATCCCCAGCGGGCCGGACTGCGCCCGACGGGCAGAACCTGTCTTCGACTATTTAACGCCGTTGTTGCGTTGGAATTCCCGCGGCGACATTCCGGTCCGTCGTTTGAAGAAACCGGAAAAATAGTATTCGGAACTGAACTTCAAGCGGTCTGCCGTCTGTTTCACGGAGGCTCCGGGAGCGAGCAGCATCTCCGACGCTTTGCGAGTCAGGGTGTTCAGCAGAAAGTCTTTGGGCGGAATGCCGATGTCCCGGGTAAATTTACGGGAAAATACATTATGCCGCATCTTCATAAGTTCCGCCAGTCGTTCCACGGTGACGGACGCATCCCCGAATTTCCGGATGAAATCGAAGACCGGTTCATAATCCTGCCATTGCTCGCGCGCCGGGACGGGTTCCGGCTGACATGCCAACAGGGTGAAACACAGATGATAAATGATTTCATTGATCCGGCACAAACTGGCAATTTCGCACTCGTGATACCATAACAGGTCACGCAATTCGGCAAACCATTCCGCCGCCGTTCCGGAACAACACCGGGGATAATTGCGGAACATGTCGAATCCGTAAAACAATTCGAGATTGAAATGCAAAGAAACAAATTGCAGTTGCGGCGAAAAATCCCAGTCGCTGGGGTGATGACAGGGAACCAGATACCAGCAGCCCGTTGTCATGGGAAACACTTCGCCGGACGTCGCATCGCGAATACTGCTGCGTTCCTCGCCGGAGTCCGCCCAAACCACGATCAGACGATTTACCATCATGACATTGGCCCGACTGTGGCAGGGATAAGTCCCGATTGCCGCATGCGACAGACTCAAGTGCAGATACGGATGACGGGATAAAATATTATATTTTTCTTCAATTGGCATAAAATCATAAATTTTAGTTTTATTTTCGTATTCAATATTAATATTTATCGATGTATAATCATAATACAAACCTGACTGAAACGCAAGCTATGGGAGTAAATATATGAAAAACCATCGGATGCCGTTACCGTTCGACCGGGCACGGACACAACTGGAACGGCAGTATCAGCAGATTGCTTTTCGGACCGATTCGGGATGGACGAAAGAAGAACTGACGGCGGCATTCGCCGCTCACGAAAAACAAACTTCCGACGAGCCGCATATCGTCACCAAGGCCTGGCTGCTGAATCTGTTATGTACCCATTCGCGGATTGCCCCGGAGCCGGGCGATTATTTTGTCGGTAAAATCGAACACCACGATTTGCTGATCGCATTGCGCAACCGGTGGTGGGGAGAAGCGGCGCAGCAGGACGCCGGTCACGAACGTCAGGAAATACCCGGCGCTTGGGTGGCGGGCTTGGACTGCGCCAGCCATATTTGTCCCGACTGGATCAGCCTGTTGCGACACGGCGTCAAAGGCATTCGCGACCGGGCGGCGGCCCGGCCCGGCGCTTACCATCAGGCGGTGGCGTTGGCCTTCGACGGCGTGATGACGCTGCTCCGGCGGTTTGACGTCATCCAGCCGGAACTGGGGCTGGCCGTACTGGCGGAACGTCCGCCGCAGACGTTTCACGAAGCGCTCTCTCTGGCGTATCTCTATCACGAACTGATCGAACTCGACGGTATCGAAGTCCGCTCCATGGGGCGATTCGATCAACTTTATAACGATTATTATCTCCGCGACCTGGCCGCCGGACGGCTGACCCGCGATGCGGCGAAAGAAATGCTCAAGTATTTCTTTATTAAATTTTTCGCCAAAACCATGGGCAAACGCTTCGGCAAGCCGTTCACGTTCGGCCCGGAACCGAACGAACTGACCTACCTGGCCTTTGAAGCATATCACGAAATGCACATCGTCGACCCGAAATTCCATCTTCGGGTGTCGCCGCAAACCGCGCATGACTTTTTACAGCTTGTCGCCCGGTGCATTCAGGATGGCTCCACCGGTATCGTCATTGTCAACAACGACGCGCAAGTCGCCATGCTGGAAGCAAACGGCAAACGCCGCGCCGACGCGGAAGACTACATTTTGATCGGCTGCTACGAGCCGGCGGTCATGGGCCGGGAGTTGAACTGTTCCGGAGCGTCGGCTCTGAACCTTGCCAAGCCGGTCGAGCAACTCATAGCCGCCGGCGACTATCCCACGTTCGAAGTCTTTTTCGCGGCCTATATCGACCGTCTGAATCAACACCTCGCCGGAATTATGGACAAGGTCCGGCGGTGGGAAAAACACTGGCCGCAAGTCAATCCGGCACCGTTGTTTTCCGGTCCGATGGATTCCTGTTATGAACGCGGCCTGGATACTTCGGAGGCCGGAGCCGTATACAACACCAGCGGCATTTGCTGTGTCGGTTTACCCGATGCGATTGATTCGCTGGCGGTGATCCGACAATTGGTTTATGAGGAAAAACGCTGTACCATGGCGGAGCTGCGTACCGCGCTTGCCGCCGACTGGCAGGGGCATGAGGAATTGCGGCAGGAAGCGATTCACCGCGTTCCCAAATGGGGCAACAATATTGATCGGGTCGATTGTCTGGCCGTCCCAATCACCGACTTTCTGGGCAGGCGCATCAATCACGAACCCAATGCCCGCAACGGCGTGTTTCAGGCGGCGGTCTACGGCATCATCGGTTCGGCCAAAGATTTCGGATCGAACACCGGCGCGCTGCCGGACGGACGCTGCGCCGGCGAACCGCTGACCATGAACACCGGAGCGGAGGCCGGACGGGATAAGAACGGCGTTACTTCACTGATCAATTCGGTCACTAAAATCAACTTGTCGCAGTTCCCTAACGGCACGGTGCTCGACATCATGCTGCATCCCAGCTCGGTGCGCGGTCCCGAAGGACTCGAAACGATTCTTGCCATCGTCAAGAGTCACTTTGCCCAGGGCGGAATGGCGATCCAGTTCAATATTTTCGACCGGGCCATGCTGCGCGACGCCCAGAAACATCCGGAAAAATACGCCAATCTGCAAGTCCGGGTCTGCGGTTGGAACGTCCGCTTCATCGATCTCGCCCCCGACGAACAGGATATTTTCATCGCCAAGTCGGAGGTGGCATAACATGACCGGACGCATGGTCGATCTCAAACGGCTGGCGGTCCACGACGGACCGGGCATTCGGACCACGATTTTTCTGAAGGGATGTCCGTTACACTGCCGCTGGTGCCATAATCCGGAAAGCATCGATCCGGCCCCGGAACTCGGATATTTCCCGCAGAAATGCATCGGGTGCGGCCGTTGTGCAGCCGTCTGCCCGACCCACGCCCATCAAATGGCGGACGGACGGCACGAATTTCACCGCGAACTCTGTACCGCTTGCGGCCAATGCGCGAAAGTCTGCCTTGGCGAAGCGTTGGAATTCTACGGCCGGGACATTACGGTGGAAGATGCTGCGGCCGCCGTGCTGGAGGACCGGACTTTTTATATGCAGTCCGGCGGCGGCTGTACGGTGTCCGGCGGCGAACCGTTGCTCCAGGCCGATTTTGTCGCCGCCCTGTTCCGCCGTCTGCAAACGGAAAAGATTCATTGTGCGGTCGACACTTCCGGCGCCGTCCCCTGGACGGCTTTCGAAACCGTGTTGCCGGTTACCGATCTGTTCCTTTACGATCTCAAGCACACGGACGAAGCAAAACATCGGGAACAGGCGGGCGCCTCCAATCGGATCATTCTGGACAATCTGCGCCGGTTGTCGACCTGCGGAAAACCGATTGAAATCCGCATTCCGGTGATTCCCGGCTTCAACGCCGACGACCGCAGTATGAATGCGGCGGGAAAACTGCTCGGCAGCCTTGACAACATCATCGGGGTCCGGTTGCTGCCATATCATTTTGCCCGCTCCAAATATGCCGTCGTCGGGGCTCCCGACACCATGCCGGACGTGATCCCGCCGACGCCGGAGGAAATCGCCCATGATGCCGAACTGCTGCGGCAATTCGGCCTTAACGTCAAATAAAGGAAGGATTGCGATCATGTCGAATGAACGTTTTGACCGGGGAGCGGCCCGGCTGGCCGAAATGGGGCACAACAGCCCGATTACCAACCGTCTGGATGAAATCGCCCCCGATATGACCCGCTATATTCATGAATTTGCCTTCGGCGACATTCATTCCCGGCCGGGCCTGGACAAAAAATTCCGTGAGCTGGTAATTCTGTCCGCGATCGCGGCGCTGGGCCACGCGCCGCTGGAATTGAAGTCGCACGTCACGATGGCGCTCAACGTCGGCTGGACCAGAACGGAAATCGTCGAAGCGCTGATGCAGCTCACCGTCTATGTCGGATTTCCGACCGCGATCAATGCGATTTTTACCGCCAAAGAAGTTTTCGACGAACAGGACCGTAAAGTAAACATAGTATAAACGACGGTAGTCTTGGTCCATAAAAAAACGGAAAAATTTAAAGGGATCGAAAAAAATGCCCAACCACCGGATAAACGAATTTACTTCCTCTACGGATCACCCCAAAATTCCGAATATTCTTTGTTGGTTCTTCACTTCCGAGTCGTTGAGAGGAAAGAAGTTTATTGAGGAAATCGATTTCATTCGGGCCCACACCGAGGCCAATCTGCTGCTTGTAATGTTTGAAACCGGAGTCATTACGGAAGATTATGATCAATGCCACGATATGGTGGCGGAACTGGTCGACTATGCCCATTCCCGAGGGCTTGGAATCGCCCTGAACATCTCTGCCTGTGTCCGCGGCTTCTTCAATTCGGGAATGGACCCCAATACCAGTGCCGAACTGGAGCTGTATACGATTCGTCATCCCGAAGACGCACAGGGGATTGCCGTTTCCGGCGAAGTCACCGCCGATGAAAACGGGTATGCCGTTTATACCCATCATGCCAAGTGGGGACGGAACAAAATTCGTCCGTTGAGGACAAAATTGCTCAAAGTCTATGCGTTCGACAAGACGGGCGAAGGTCTTTATGAACCATCATCCCTGGCGGACGTGACGAAGCGGGCCCGGATTGTCGAATGCCGTACCCACTCGCTTTCGCTGGAAATCGATGCCGGACAAGAAAACGCGGGAAAAACGCTTTTCGTTACGGTGGTTCAGTATTACAACTGGCCGGAACTGTTCGGCGATTCCGACTGGAAAGAACATCAAGCCATGCTTGACGTGTATGCCGGTATCCCGCTTGACGGCATAGTGATGGATGAATATGGCTATATGCTGCTCAATGCTTCCGACATCAGCACGGGAACCGTCGAGCCGTTTCGGGGTTTTTTCTACTCCCCGCAGCAAAAAGACTATTTTGCCGGGAAGTTGGGGCTTGATCTCGATCGGATGATGCTGGATGTGCATTACGCACCGAAAAACGATGAAGCCGTCCGGATCCGTGCGGTAAACCGCTATTTCAACGAACTCCGCGCCCCCGTGCTGCGGGAAGAAAACCGGGTTGCGGAATATGCCAGGAAACTCTTCGGCGAAAATATTTATCTGGGGACGCACAATACTTTTCACAACGACCTTGCCAATGACGAAATTTGGCACACTGCCTGCTGCTGGTGGGATTTGCCCCGGTATTACGGCCATACCGACGAGACGCTCGCGTACCCGATCCGCATGGGGATCATGCTGGCGGCAAAAAATCCGCTGATGTTTCACATGTATTATTCCAAAAATCCGGAGGACATTTACAACTCAATCGTATCGAGTGCCCCCTTCGGCATCCGCGAAATTCATCATGCATTCGATGATTTCCACTGGGGCAGCAGTTATCACGAACCGGAACTTCTGAAAAAGGTTCAAATCCTTGACCGGGCACTTGCCGCGCTCAATGAATTCCAGAGCGCCGGATATCCCCGCTTTGACCTCCTCATCATTTATGGCAATACGGCGCAGAATAACTGGTATCCCGATTATGAAGCGCGCAACTGTTGGAACCTCGACGGCAAGATGAATGTTCAGGGAAAATGCGATGAAATCTGGAACGCCGGCTACCGGGCGGCATTGGTTCCGGACTATGCGATCACCGACGGGCGCATCAAACTTTGCGGGAACCGTATCTCGTTTAACGGATATGAGTTCGCCCATTGTCTGTTTCTCTATCCGAAGTATGCGGACAAAAGGGTTTATGCGTTTCTGAACAAGGCATATGAGGCCGGGGTTCCGCTTGCGGTCGTGGGATGCGCCGATATTGATTTTGATGCCGAGCCGGTCCATTTGAAGGTGCCGACTTATCCTGCGTTTTCGCTTTCGCTTCTTGAGCAAATGGGATGCCCCAAAGAAAACGCGATTCCGAATGGAGGCGTATATGCCGATGGGAGTTTTGTTCTCGTACATAAAGACGGTTTGTTAAACGGCACGGCAACCCAATTCGATTTCACGTTGGATGGGGTCCGCTACAGCGGCGGGAGTACCGGCATTCTTGCTTATCGCGCAGGAACGCCGCTCCTCTGTACGGAAGGCGGGTCATTGAATATTGGTGGTGAGCGTTTACAGTCGGCAGTAGTACTCCCGATAGGCAAAAAATGCGAATCTTCGGACAATCGTCAACATGAATAATCATCGTTTATCGGCGCTTGCGCCAATGGGGCGTAAAATGGCTTTTGCAACGGTAACCCCGCCATGGTATGAAAACTGGTGGCCGCGGTCTGGTCCCAAACTCAAAGGATTCCTGCCATTGGTCATGGAAAGACCGCCGGTCATCCGCACCCAACGGCGCCATTTCATCGCCGAGATGCGTCCGGATTTTTTCTTGAATATGGGATCCCATATGATTTGGCATATTCCGCAAAGATCCGTTATTGGGAATGGTCAACGGTTGAAAAAGGCAATTCGGAATTAAAGGACAATTATGGTGCGCGTCATATCAGAGTCAAAGAACAGGCGAACGTTTTTGTCACTTACGTCCGGATTCGCGCTATGTCATCCACGTGCTGAATCAATACCTCGAAAAGTGCCGGGACCAGCGTTCCGGCCAGTTCCTCCTGGGCGGGCTCGAACTGAAGTTCAACACCGCCCGTTTTGGAACTATCGCCAAGGTCGAACTTCTCGACGACGAACTACATGAACTGAACTTCCGGACCGAAGGGAAATGGGCCGCCGTGCCGCTCCCGTCGCTGGAAGTCAATGCATTGCTGCTGGTTTCCATCAAAAAATAGAAGGGCTTTTTTATGAGTGAGTTGCAATTTTCGGAGAAACTGCTGCAGACCGGAATCGTCTCTTTCGGCGCTGCCGGAGCGCTGGAAAAATTCCGGTCCGGAATCCGGTCGAAAAAACCGGTCGTCTACGCCGCCATCGGCGGCTCCATCACCCAAGGCGGCCGGGCTTCCTGTCCAGGGAACTGCTACGTTTCCCGGATCGGGGCGGCCATCGCCGAACGGACTTCCTGCCGGGTTGTCAACGCCGGAGTCGGCGCCACCGACAGCGGATACGGGGTTTTCCGCGCCGACGCCGACCTCCTCTCCTGTGCGCCCGACCTGATTACGATCGAATTCGCGGTTAACGACTTTGACAAACCGGAGGCGGAAGCGACTTACGAAGCGCTGATCCGGAAGTGTCTGAAATCCGCTCCCCAAGCACTGATTCTGTTGCTGTTCGCCGTCTATCAGGACGGCCGGACCGTGGAAGAAAAGCAGACCGCCATCGGCCGTCATTACGGCCTGCCGATGCTCTCCCCGGGAAAAATCATGAACCGGGGTATGGCGAAGAAACTGTTCCGCTGGGAGGACATCGCGGCCGACCATGTCCACCCGAACGATGCCGGACATCGGTTGTTCGCCGAGGCGGCGGAATACCTGCTGCTGAAGGCCCCGGTTCCGGAGACAACCTGCGGTGCAGTGACGGCACTGCCGTCTCCGCTACACCCGGACACGGCCGAATACGAGCGCGGCAGGATTGTCCGGACACGGCAGTTCCAACCGGTCAGTCACACCGGCTGGGAATTGAAAACCGAACCCTGGCCGGAAGAATGCTGCTACTGCACCGACGAGCCCGGCGCGGTTCTTGAATTTCAACTGACCAGTAAACGTCTTTGGCTGGGATTCCGCCAATACGCCGGCGACTATGGCCGCATCGAGGTACAGGTCGATGACTGGCCCCCGGTCCCATTCGAAGGCTACTACGTCAATTTTGCCGGAGGCGACGCCTGGCGCGGCGGGCACCTGATCTACGAGGAGATTCAGAACGAAACCCGGAGCCGGTCGCATCGAATCCGGATCCGACTGCTCGACTCCCGGAACCCGGCGAGTCACGGCAATCATTTCGAGATCGCCTATGTGCTGTTCTGGCCTTAAAGCCCGGTTCCCAAATGATTACCCGATTTCGACCGTACGAATTTCGTGGAACGTCTCAAAATGTATCTTCGGGGTTTCTCCCCGGAAGTTTTTACTGCCGGCAAAGTTGGGCGGCGATCAGAGCGATAGTCTGATAGAGATTTTCCAGCCGGCGGTCGGGCGGATCGTGAGGATTGACGATGGGAATCTGGCCGTTGCGGCGGTAGACTCCTTTGGCATTTTCCAGAATCACGCGGTTTTCTTGCATGGAGAGCGAGGTGAAACCGGCGAGTGCGGTTAGAATTCTGATTTTGGTGACTTTCAACATATTTTCCGTGGCGGTCGGCAGACGTCCGAACCGGTCTTCCAGTTCGTCGTGGAAGGCATCGACTTCGGCAATGGCGGTCATATTGCCGAGCCGGCGGTAGGCTTCGATCCGCAACCGCTCCGACGGGATCAGCGCGGGCGGAATTCCGGCTGCGGCAAAACCCGTTTCCGCCTGATGGGCGAACTCAATGAAATTGAGGTTCAGATCAACTTCCGGCAGCACTTCCAGATGTTCGCCTTTCAATTGCGCGACGGTGCCGCGCAGCAATTGGCAATAGAGTTCGAATCCGATGTTGTTGATATAACCGCTCTGTTCGGCGCCGAGCAGATTGCCGGCACCGCGGATTTCCAGGTCGCGCAAGGCCAGTTTGAACCCCGCGCCGAGGTGGGTGTAACGGCGGATGGCCGACAGCCGTTTGCGGGCGTCCGGGGTAATGATATCGCTTTTCGGCAGGAGCAGATAGGCGTAAGCCTGACGGTTCCAGCGGCCGACCCGTCCCCGCAACTGATAGAGCTCGGCCAGCCCGAACCGGTCGGCCCGTTCGATGATGATCGTATTGGCGTTGGGAATATCCAGACCGGATTCGATGATGGTGGTGGAGACCAGCACGTCGATTTTGCCGGACAGGAATTCTTCCATCACTTCTTCCAGTTCTTCTTCGTGCATCTGGCCGTGGCCGACGCCGAAACGCACGTCCGGCAGCAATTTGCGCAGGTGCGTGATGATGTCGTTGATGGACTTGATCCGGTTGTGCAGGTAAAAGACCTGGCCGCCGCGCTTCACTTCGTTGCGGATGGCGTTGCAGATGAATTCCTCGTCGTAATGGGCCACGACGGTCTGGACCGGAAGCCGGATGCCGGGAGCCGTGATAATGGTGCTCAAATCGCGGATGCCGGACATCGACATGTACAGCGTCCGGGGAATCGGGGTGGCGGTCATGGTCAGCACGTCGACGGTGGCGCGCAGGGATTTGAGCTTTTCTTTCTGCTTGACGCCGAACCGCTGTTCTTCGTCGATGACAACCAGTCCCAGGTCTTTGAAGACCACGTCGTCCTGAACCAGCCGGTGGGTGCCGATGATGATATCGATTTTTCCTTCGGCCAATTGCTGAATAATCTGGCTTTGCTCGGCCTTGGTCTTGAAGCGGCAGAGCATTTCAATGATGATGGGGTGGCCGGAAAAACGTTCCCGGAAACTGTAATAGTGCTGTTGCGCCAGTACCGTGGTGGGGACCATGATCGCAACCTGTTTACCGGAACTGACGGCTTTGAACGCGGCGCGGATGGCGACTTCCGTTTTGCCGTAGCCGACGTCGCCGCAGAGCAACCGGTCCATCGGCTTGGTGGCGCACATGTCGGCCTTGATCTCGGCCACCGATTTTAACTGATCGGCGGTTTCTTCATAGGGAAATGCGTCTTCGAAAATACGTTGCGCCAAGTCGTCGGCCGGAAACGTCATTCCTTGCGCGGCGGCGCGAAGCGCTTGAATCTTCAGCAGATCCAGCGCAAAGGTGCGGACGGCGCGTTCCGCTTCGACTTTCGATTGCAGCCATTTGTGTCCGCCGAGTTTATGGAGTTTGACCGCGCCGGCCCGGGCGCCGATATATTTGCTGACCATGCCGGCCTGCCAGAGCGGAACGTAGAGCATGGCGTTGTCCTGATATTCGATGACCAGCACTTCACGGACGGACCCGTTGCGTTTGAGTTCCCGGATACCGTGGAAAATGCCGATCCCGTGAATCAGGTGAACCACCAGATCGCCTTCATCGATATCGGCGCGAAAAACTTCTTCCTCCAGAATTTCGTTCCGCGAGGTCGTGGCCGGGACATTGGTGCTGCTTTCCGTTGGTTGCGGTTGCGCCAGAATCGGCGTTCTCCTGAGTTGGCGTGCGGCGAATAATTCTTTTTCCGTCAGGAAGACCAGTCGCATTTCCGGAACGATGATTCCATGCGGCAGCACGGCGTGGTCGATGACGATATTCTGTTCGGACAGCTGGAATTCCCGGCACCAGTCGCGGAGATGCTCGTGTGTGGCGGCATCGCGCCCCAACAATACGATGCGATAGCCGGTATCCTGCCATTGGCGAATCTGTTCGGCGGTGAGGCGTTGCAGAATTTCCGTACCGCCGCCGGAAAGTTCATCCGGCAGAATTTTTTTCAAATGGGTAATCGCCGGCGAACACCCCGCGAAAACGGTCTTTTTCACTCCGGCTTCAACCGTATCCAGCAGTTGAACGGGATGTGGTCCGGACTGGACGGTTTTCCAGCGTTGGGCGGAAGGTTCGCTGCCGAACCGCTCCAGGTGGAGCTGGCATTGTTCGGGATAAACCTCGATCAGCGTGGGGTGATACGGACGAAGATAATCGAAATAGTCGGCGGCATTGCTGTTTTCATCCAGTCCGGCCCGGCTGACCAAACGGTATTCGGAGATTTCTTTGATCGAACGCTGGGTATCGGGATCGAACTGGCGGAGCGACTCGATCGAGTCGCCCCAGAACTCGATTCGGACCGGAAAGTCATGGGCCGGTGAAAACAGGTCGATAATGCCGCCGCGTCGGGAAAATTCGCCCTTGACGCAGACTTCGAACTCATCGTCGTAATCGAAGTCCACCAGAATGCCCAGCAGCACGTTGAACATTAGATCCATGCCCGGCTTGATGACTAGTTCGGATGCGGCCAGCAGTTCGGGCGTGGGGACCGGATTAAGCAGGGCGTTGAGGCTGCAGATGGTGATATCGACCGGACTGGTCATGGTGTCGTGCAGGATTCGGACCCGGTCGGCCTCGTTCTCCGGAATATAGCGGCCATGTTCGGCTGCTTCCGGGAGAAAACGCAGGGAATATTTCAAGCCCAGTTCCTGCTGCCAGAGCTGGATTTCTTCCATGGTTTCTTCGGCCAGCGGCAATAGCGGGCAGACGACCAGCAGCGGACGCCGAGCGGCGGCGCAGCGTAAAATCAGCGGGGCCAGAGTCTCGTCTTCCGCCCCGGAAAGAAGTTCGCCGTCGGCGGAATCGCGGGTCAGCCAGGTTTTCCAGTTTTGTCGCCAGTTTACAGCCATTCTTTTTTTCTAGCTTTTTTCCCGATTTTTCGGCTTGTAAAAAGTTGGTAAAGCACTATATTCTCATTTTGTTTTATATTATGGAAGCACATTTATGTGCATTAAATATATATTTATGATATAAGAAAAGAATGAAACCGACAACGGTTTTTACAAAAAAACTCTGAAAATATGGCAAAAACGTCCGGTAAAACGCAAAAAAAAGATGTCATCGTCAAAAAAACGGTGAAAACGGGGAAGGCTGTACTTGCCCCATCTAAAAATGCAAAATCTTCCGCCAAACCGGTGAATGCCGGCAGTAAGAAGGCGGTAAAACCGGTCGTTCAGGCGAACCGCCACGCGGTTGCTAAAACGGTGCCGGTCAAGAAACCGGTTCTCGGCGGAAAAACGCCGGTGAAATCCGTCAAATCGCTTCCTGCGACCGGCAAAAAGACGGTGCCGGTGAAGGCTATTTCTCGTATTGCTGCAAAAACGAGCGGAAAAACGAAAGTCGCTCCGCTCAAATCCCTAGTTAAAACCGCACCGGCCAAAAAACTGGTTTCTACGGTAAAAAAAGCGATTCCGACCGGGAAAAAAACCGTGAAGCCGGTAACGCCGGTGGTCAGTAAAAAAATGGCTCCAGTCAAAACGGTCAAGCCGGTTCCGTCGAGCCCCAAAACGGATAAAAAGACGTTAGCGGTCAGCAAAAAAGAGACGATGCCGGTGCGGAAAAACGTGCCGTCGACGAAGTCGACTCCGGCTCCGGTTAAGAAAGCGGTTGAACCGCCGAAGAAAATTGTTGCGCAAAAGGCGCTGGCGCCTACTCGAAAAGAAGCTGCCGGTAAAAAAGCGGCGATTCCGGCTAAAAATATAATTCCGGTCAAGAGTTCTGCTCCGGTCAAAAAGACGTCCGACGCGGAAAAGAAAGCCGTGCCGGTCAAGAAAATTTCGCTTCCGGCAAAAGACCAAGAAAGTGCGAATCCGCCGGCCAAAGTCAATCCGGTAAAAAAAGCGGTGACCGTGGCGCAGAAACATGCGCCGCCGGCGATGCGTTCGGTGGCCGATGAAGCGGAAGAAGCGGAAGAAGAAAACGATGCCGAATCGCGGGCGGTTCGCCGTTCGATGATTGCGGCCGCCAAAGCCGCGATTGCTGCCGGCAAAAAGTTGCCGCCGGAAATTTTGAAGAAATTAAAGCTGGAAAAGCTCAAGGCCGCCAAGAAATCCAAGAAGGGCGAAGCCGAAAAAGTCGGCGGTTCGGAAGAAAGCGATCAGTTGCCTGCAAAAAATGACACGATGAAAGTCTACATGCAGGATATCGGTCAGATTTCTCTGGTTTCCAAAGAAGAAGAAGTGGAGCTGGCCGCCGCGATTCACAGCGACAACAGCGAAGCTCATGACGATGCCCGTTCGGTGTTGATTAAAGCCAATTTGCGGCTGGTGGTGAAAATCGCCCACGACTTCAAAGGTCTGGGGCTGCCGCTGCTGGACCTTATTTCGGAAGGCAATATCGGGCTGATGCGGGCAGTGGAAAAGTTCGATCCGTCGAAAGGCGCGAAATTTTCCTCTTACGCCGCTTGGTGGATCAAGCAGTCCATGCGTCGGGCGCTGGCCAATCAGAGCCGGACGATCCGGATTCCGGTGCAGTCGGCCGGCAAGATCAACAAGATCAAGTCGGTGCGGATGAAATTGACCGAGGAACTGGGTCGGGAACCAACCGATGCGGAAATTGCCGAACATCTCGATTTCAGCGAACGGACGGTGGCGGGACTGCGGCTGGCCGATTTGCGGACGTTTTCGCTGCACGACCCGATTCAGCAGGGCGAAGACGGCGAGTTTCAGGATATTATTCCGGACCGTGGCGCACAGACGCCGGACCGGATTCTCGGCGATGTGGAATCGGTGGACCGTTTGCTTAATTTGCTCAACGATCTGGACGAACGCGAACAGATGATTCTGAAGATGCGGTTCGGTCTGGACGGGCAGCATCCGCGGACGCTGGAAGAAGTCAGCCAGGAAATCGGGCGGACCCGGGAACGGGTGCGTCAGATTCAGAATCAGGCGCTTTCCAAACTGCGGTCCATGCTGGCCGATGAAGCCGATTTTGTCAATGAATAATAACGATATTTTTTAACCAGCAGTAAATCTAACAACCGGAAGGGGGTGAATCACATGTCAACCGAAGTCCGCCTGAAGAAAGGTGAAGCTATCGACCGTGCCCTGCGCCGGTTGAAGAAGAAGCTCGATAAAGAAGGTACTTTGAAGGAACTGCGCAATCGCAGACACTTCGAAAAACCGAGCGAAAAGAAACGTCGCGCCAGAAGACAGGGTAAGAAGCATTAATATCCGGTCTCGGCCCAATATGAAAGGCGTCTTTCGGGACGCCTTTCATGTCTCTGTTCAAGCGTAAACGGTATTAATATGAGGTAGCGATGCCTTCAGCGAGTTCGAAAAAAGTTCATGAAGTCACACCGCGCCGCTGGGGATTGTATCCGGTTCTCGACTGGTATGTGTTTCGGGAATTCATGATTCCGTTTACCGTACTGATCTTGGCATTCATCGTCATGTTCGTGATCGCCGACGTCTTCAACGATTTGGAAGACTTTCTCTCGCACAAGGCCTCGCTCGGAACGATGGCCGAATATTTTATGTTGAAACTGCCGGGCAACATCCGGTTTATTCTGCCGATCTCGGTTTTACTCTCCTGCATGTACACGATGGCGAATTTCGGGAAACACATGGAAGTTACCGCCATGCGTTCTTCGGGCGTGTCGCTGATGCGGTGCAGCGGTGCGATGTTTGGAGTTGGCCTGGTGGTGACGCTGGTTAATTTCTATTTTAACGAACAACTGGTGCCGTATTCGGAACGGGAAGCTTATATCATTCACAAGCAGGTGGTGCGCGGAAAAGATTATCAGTTGCGCATGTACGGGATGCTGGTATATCGCAGCCCGGACAAACAACGGACCTGGCTGTTCAAATACTTCGATACCAAAGGAAATCACAAGGATGTGACGGTCAAGAAATACCGTTCCGATGAAACTCTGGAATGGGATATTGCCGCGGAAACCGCCCATTGCACGCCGCAGGGCTGGGTATTTCACAACGCCACGTTGACCGGTTACAGTCAGAGTGGCTTGCTGCCGAAGAGTCCGGTTTTTCATAAAGAGTTGGTCAAATCGTCCGACGAGATTCCGGAGCAGCCGCGCCAGATTGCCGATGCGGTCAAGCCGCCGGAGGAACTGCCGTCGCTGTCGATCCTCGAACTGTTGCTGTCGACGCACAACATGGCGACCAGTTGCCGTAATATCTATTCAACGATTCTGTATAACCGGCTGGCGTTTCCGTGGGCTTGTTTTCTGGCGGTTTTTCTGGCGATTCCGTTGGCCACCAAAAACGAACGTTCCGGAATTTTCATGGCGATCATGGTGGCCATGATCGTGATTGTGACGTATTATGTGGTGACGGAATGTTTTGTGATTATGGGAAAACAGGGCTATCTGCCGCCGGTCATTGCCGGTTTGGCGCCGACGATCGGCTTTATTGCTTTTGGCTGGTTTAATGCGGCCAAGCGATTGTAACGGGACCGCCGGTTTTCGCACGGGGTTCCGGGACCCCGTTTCCTGACTTGCAAACTTTTTAAGCTCTTTATCGGCTTGCTGCGCAAACTGATAAGAATGTTTTTCGGCAGCGGAATGGGGTGCGGTTGTTCCGCATCCCAAACGTTTTTTCGCTACCCGCAAGGTGAGACGGTTCACGAACGGAAAAACAATCCGGGTAACAGGAGGCATCCGATGAATACTCTATTTGCATTTACTCCGGAACAGAAGATCAAGTTGTTGCAGTTGGCACGGACGACGATTGCCGCCAAATTGAGCGGCAAATATGCGCCGCCGGTGCCGGAGGATATTCCCGATCTCGAGCAGCAAGGCGCCTGTTTTGTGACGTTGCATACCGCGCTGGGAGAACTTCGCGGCTGTATCGGCAATATTGCGCCGGTGGAGGCGCTGGGCGAAAACATCCGGCACAATGCGCTGAATGCCGCTTTCAACGATCCGCGCTTCCCTAAGTTGTCTTCACTGCCGGAGTTGGAGACGTTGGTGGTGGAAATCTCTGTGTTGACCCCGATGGTGCCGATTGATCGGGCGGAAGACTTTGAAGTCGGCAAGCATGGTATTGTGATGCGTCTGCTGGGCCATTCCGCCGTTTTTCTGCCGCAGGTGGCTCCGGAACAGGGTTGGGATCGGAAGACGACGCTGGAATATCTGGGGTTGAAAGCCGGTTTGCCGCGGGAAGCCTGGCTGGATCCCCGGGTGAAATTCATGGTGTTCGAAGCAATTGTGTTTTCCGAAAAAGATTTTATCGACTGACCTGAAATGATGCTAATTGCCCTGAAAGACTGGCCGGTTGCGATTACGGCGTTGCCGTCCGCCTGCGAACAGCCGGAAACGGCACTGCGCGGTTTGCTGGCCCACCAGCTCGGACTGCACACGAACGAAATCTTATCCTGGCGGATTACCCAGAAAAGTATCGATGCCCGTCGCAAAGGGCATCCGTTGCTGATTTATTCGGTGGAGGCGGAAGTCGGCGCGGAGCCGAAAAACGGCGGCTGGCAACCGGTTGTTCCGCCGCCTCCCGCGCCGAATTGGGAAGTGCCGTTGGAGTTGCCGGCCCGGCGAACGGCGCCGCTTCATCCGGTGGTGGTGGGAACGGGGCCGGCCGGTTTGTGCGCCGCCTGGGTGCTGGCGCGTCAGGGGCTGCGGCCGCTGGTTCTGGACTGCGGCGGACCGGGCGAGGAACGGGAACGCGATATTGCCGCGTTTTTCCAGACGCGGCAATTGAATCCCGCCAGCAATTATCTTTTCGGCGAAGGCGGGGCAGGGACCTATTCCGACGGGAAACTTTATACCCGTATTCGCGATGTTCGCGCCCGCGCCGTGCTGGAATTGTTTGCGGCGGCGGGGGCTCCGGAGGAAATTCTCTATCTGAAACGCCCGCATATCGGGTCGGACATTCTGCCGTGCATGGTCGGTAACATCCGGCGGCGGATCGAAACCTTGGGCGGCGTTTTCCGGTGGCATGCGGAAGTGACGGATATTGCGGTGGAAAATCAGGTCTGCCAGGGGGTGGTGTTACGGTCCGGCGAACGGATTGCTGCGCCGGCGGTGATCATGGGTTTCGGTCACAGTGCCAGACCGCTGTTGAACAATCTTCGTCGGGCGGGTGTGGCGCATGAACTGAAGGGATTTCAAACCGGATGCCGGATTGAGCATCCGCAGGTGCTGATTGACCGCAATCAATATGGTTTGACGGCGCGTCCGGCATGTCTGGGCGCGGCGGAATATAATCTGGTCAGCCGGGTGGCGGCGGACGGCGGTGTTCCCGGCGTGAGTACCTTCTGCATGTGTCCCGGCGGCGAGATCGTCCCGGCGACGGCGGTTCCGGGGAGACTGTCGACAAACGGGATGAGCCGGTATCGCCGAGATGGCGAATTCGCCGATTCCTGTCTGATTATGACGTGGGGACCGGAGGCGTTTGCCAATCCGGAAGAAGCATTTGCGTTGCTGGACGATCTGGAAGCGAGAGCATTTCAGGCGGGCGGCGGCGATTATACCGCGCCGGCGCAGGATGCGGCAGCGTTTTTGCGGGGCGAGCTTCGGTTGAGCGAACGTGGCGGCAGTTATCGCTTGGGGATGAAAGCGGCCCGATTGGATGAAATGTTGCCGCCGGCGATGACGACGGCGCTCCAGACGGCATTGCGGCAGTTTGACCGGCAGTGCCGGGGCTTCGTTGCCGAGGGCAGACTGGTCGGAGTGGAGACCCATGTTTCCAGTCCGGTGCGATTTTTACGTTCCGGCGGGGGACTGGGAAGTTCGTTGCCGGGCTTGTATATTGTGGGGGAAGGCGCCGGATATGCGGGCGGGATCATCTCGGCCGCGGTAGATGGCTGGCGGGCGGCGGAAGCGTATCTGGGAGTGTGAGCCATGGACGACGAATGGATTGAAATCAAACGCGACGAACAGCAGATCAAGCGGGAACGGGAAAAAGCCCGGGAACTGCGGCAGTCGCAGTGGTGGAAAAATCAGCTGGCGAAAGGGAAATGTCATTACTGCGGCAAGACCTTTGCGCCGGACGAATTGACGATGGATCATCTGGTGCCGCTGGTTCGTGGCGGCAAAAGTACGCGCGGCAATATTGTTCCGTGTTGCAAGGCTTGTAATAATGCCAAGAAATATTTAACGCCGGCGGAAATGATTATGCGGCAATTGGAGATGGAAAAAGGCGAAAACGACCACGAAAATTAACTGTGGCAACAGGGGCGTCGAAGATGATTGTGTTTGGGAAAAATTAGAATTCGCTGAAAATGTCGAAGTTACCGGAAAAAGCGTTTGCTTAATGATAAAAGCTTATTATGTTAAACCTGTTAATGGGAATTTTCAGCATGACGAGGTTGTGAGCTTATGGCAGAGTCAATCAATATTTCATGTCCTGGCTGTAATACGGCGTTTGAAGTACCTGACGATATGATCGGACAGACGGTCGAATGCCCGCAATGCAATACCCAGTTTGAAATTACCGCTCCCGGTCAGGATATTGCGGCGGCCTCGGAAGAGGCGGCTGAGGAGGCCGCTCCGGAAGCTATTGTGTATGCAATCTGTCCCGGCTGCCAGACCGTGTTTGAAGTGACTCCCGATATGGTGGGAATGGAAGTGGATTGTCCTCAGTGCACCAAGCATTTTACCATTACGGAGGCTCCGCCGCCGAAAGCCGCGGCCGCTTCGGAAACGCCTAAATCTGCCGATGAAACCCATGATGAAGTGATTCCGCCTTCCGAAGAGGAAAACGGCGCTTATACCCATACTGTTAAAATGAGTCGGACTTCGATCGGGATGGTGCCGGTGGTGGAAGATAATTTCGGCCTCGATGTCGTGGGACAGCATATTCAGAAAACCGGCGTTCGCAAAGCTTTCGAATCCGGCGAATATGCCTTGAAAAAAGAGACGACTGCTTCGATAAAAACGCAGGAACCGGTCCCGCCTCCCGCCGCGAAAAAGTGGTGGGAATTCCTCCTGTTCTGGAAGAAGTAAGCGATTTTTTTCTTACCGGATTTTCCGATTCTTTCAATGACGTATTTCGTCATACTGTTTGTTGCCGATGTAACGAGGCAAAGAATTTGCTTGCCTGCTTAATGGCGATCACGTAGAAGATGAGCAGTACGATTCGACATCCGACGGCAAAAAGGAAGCCGATGATCGTAGCCGCTAGCTGAATGCGATTATGGCAGGAAGCGGAAAGCATGGTCTGCCAGACGGAAACCAGAATACTGGCGACCGTGGCGGCAATCAGTATTTTGGCGGCGGGAATCGCCCAGGGTTTACGACACAGAATGCCGATATTGGCGGACAGTCCAACCGCTGCGATTACCAGTCCGGTCAGCACTTCGCAGACTCCCGAATAAAATAATGCCGTTCCCTGATGCAGCACCATAAAGGTTCCGATGAGACTGAAGGCGACCAGCAGTACTCGGAATGAGCAGAAGACGATATCGGTAATGACCCAGCCTTTGACGAAACCCGGCAACGGTTGCGGCACGGAGGCTGCGTCCGTAAGATTTTCCTGCGCGGTATCCATAATTTTTTCCCTCTGATAATTCAATCGGTAAAGGATAATTTACTCGGTCTGGCGAAGAATGCTACCTGCGCTGGAAAGTTGGTGTTATTGGTTGCCTGTTATTTACGATGATGACGGAACGTCCAGAACCTGGCGGACCGTTGCCGCCAGGGTATAGTCGGAAAATGGTTTTTGCAAAAAGTTCACTCCAGCTTCAATCACGCCGTGATGGGCAATGGCATCGGCGGTATACCCGGACATATAGAGAGTTTTCAGCTCCGGCCGCAGCAGAATCAGACGATCGTGAAGTTCTTTGCCGTTCATTCCCGGCATAACGACATCGCTGAGCAGCAGGTGAATTTTTCCGGCGTATTGACTGGCGCGGAGCATGGCCTCGTCCGGGGTTGCCGCGGAAATGACCGTATACCCATATTGTTCCAGAATCGATTTACCCAACTCCAGAATGGCACTCTCGTCTTCCACCAGCAAAATGGTTTCCGTACCCGGAGCCGGCGGGGCCAGTGGGACTTCCTGATCGCCCGATATCGTTTCCGCATCTCGACAGCGCGGCAGATAAATTTTGAAAGTGGTTCCCCGCGCGGGTTCGCTGTAGGCGTAAATATGACCGTGGTTTTGTTTGATCGCGCCGAACACGGTTGCGAGTCCCAAACCGGTTCCCTGTCCGGGTTCCTTGGTGGTGAAGAACGGTTCAAAAAGATGTTCCATATCTTCCTTGGAAATTCCACAGCCGTTATCACTGACGGCCAGCAACACATAATCGCCCGGCTGAAAATCGTCTTCATGGGCGGAACAATATTTTTCATCGACCGTGACATTGGCGGTGGCCAGGGCTAGAATGCCGCCATTATCCAAAGCATCTCTGGCATTGGCGGCCAGATTGGCCAGAATCTGGTCGACCTGCATGGGGTCGATTTTGATCGGCCAAAGCTGGTCGCCGGGATGCCAGATCAGTTCGATATCTTCGCCGATTAATCGGCGGAGCATCTGGAGCATGGCGGCGATGGTGTCGTTCAAATCCAGAATTTGCGGACAGACCGATTGTTTGCGGGCGAACGCCAGCAGCTGTCGGGTCAGATCGGAAGAGTGTTGGGCGGCAATCCTGATCTGTTCCAAATGGCTGTACAACGGCGCACGGGGATCGGTTTTCTTCAGCGCGAAATCGGCATAGCCCAGGATGACTTGCAGCATATTGTTGAAATCGTGCGCGATGCCGCCGGCCAGACGGCCGATCGATTCCATCTTCTGGGCCTGGAAGTGATCGTCACGCAGTTTATTGCGTTCGGCTTCGGCTTTCTTTTTTTCCGTGATATCGATGGCTAATTCAAACCGGACATCGCGTCCGTCCGGCCATTTAATCAGGCGGTCGGTAATGGCATAGTCGCGATTCGAGGTGGGATCGTGATGTTCCCAGCGATAAGGCTCGCCGGAACGCTGCCGGAGCAGATCGTTGGTGCAAAATGAACACGGCGTTTCCCGTCCGTAGAGTTCGCGATAACAAACCTGACCGACCGGATTGCAGGGACAATCTTTCTGCGCGGCATCGTTGACATAAAGAATTTCGTAGGAGGCCGGATCGATAATATAAATAATTTCATCGATACTGCTGAAAATGGACAGCAACTGCTGCCGTTCGAATTTGATGATGTCTTCGGCTTCTTTGAATCGGGTAATGTCGCTCATGACGCCGATGATTCCGGCCGGCGTACCGTCGGGGTGGTGAAAGGTTGCTTTGTTGAAGATCACTTCCAGCGGACAATGGTTGCGGGTGATAATGCTGGTTTCGTAGGTCTGAATGCCGGGATGGGTGAACAACTCTTCATCCTTGCTGCGGAATAATTGTGCTTTGTCGGCAGGATAGAGTTCGAAAACGGACTTGCCGACGATGTTTTCTTTGGCGCAGCCGAGGAGTTCTTCATAGGCGCGATTACAGCCCTCATAGATGCCGTCGGCATTCTTGAAAAACAGCGGACTGGGAATCGTGTCGATCAGTTGTTGCAGAAAAAGATACTGTTTTTGGAGCAGATCTTCCGTCTGGCGATAGTCGTCCACGGATTTGGCCAATTTCAAATTGGTGAAACTCAACTGGGAAATAAAGGCGGTCAGTTCCACAATATAGTTCATCAACGCCTTGATTTTTTCCCGGGACACCCGGGGCACCCGGCGCATGGCCTCCAGATAAAGGGTTTCGTCGAAGCCGTATTGCCGGGCCTGTTCGACGAAGATTGTTTCCTCAACTTCGTCGTGCTCGTAAAAAAATTGTCCGATGTAGATATTGCCCGCATGAACTCCGGCCACATAGAGCGGGGTGACGACGTCCCAGAGATGATTACGGCATTGATACGCAACATACTCTCCGGCACGAAGATGGCGGGCCAGATAGAGGTCGCTCTCGCGGCAGAAGGCCGCGGTTTGCGGATGGCACCGATGAAATTGCGTGCAAATATTCTGCCACCCCGTGGCCACCAGAATTTCTCCTTGCAGATCGAGAATCGCCGTCGCCATGTCGGTCAGCTGAAAAATCTTTTCCATCAGTTTCTGCAACGTTTCCCGGTTGATGATGCCGGACAGCCCGTGT